>JAABUY010004153.1_pt1 | contig 15412 bp, 7 predicted proteins | sample 5560271 | NCBI WGS metagenome assembly JAABUY01 (sample SAMN10711886, study PRJNA513374) | rock metagenome | isolation source: Antarctica rocks | place: Antarctica: Victoria Land, University Valley
TATAGTCATGGCCTCAGGGTCCTGGCCACTCCAAAGCTGCCACCTGGACGGACCATTCCAATCAGAAATGGTCTTAAGTCTGCTTCCACAGACACTGCGACGCTTGGTCCTCAAGCCAGATCCTGCTGAAATCAGTTCAGTGAATGTCCCCTACAATGGACGTCGCTGATATGCCTTTGCAGGTATCTGTGTTGCATAGATGCGCGTGCTTTTACACGTTGCTGCAATCACGAAGGACCACGGTTCTGGCAAGTCTCATAGCATAACTACTCCACAAACTTGAGTGGATATAGATGAGTCAGTGCAATGCTTGCTAGTGCTGGCTTGACTGTTGTTCTATCTTCTGCGTGTACCAGTGACATCTAAAAGGATTGCTTTTGAGGCGCCTGTAGCAGCCTGGACAGCAGCAATGGGTTTGGCTTCTGTGACATTGCTGTCATCAGGCTCTGCCAGCTGGGCAACATCTGGTCCTAAAGCAGTGTCAGCATCAGGAAGTGCCTTTCGAGCAGCAGCTGCAACCTTCTGACTTGGGGCTGGAGCTTTCTGAACAGCAACTGCTGCCTTCTGACCTGGGGCCGGAGCCTTCTCAGCAGCAGATGGTCCCTTGGGCTCTGCCTTCTGACCAGATGCACTGTCACCTGGGGCATCTGCCGCAGCAGACTCTGCTTGACTGCCAGCTGCAGCTTTAGCCACCACAGCCCCTGCAGCAGCTTGTGTATCACTTGCAGCAGCAGTTGCCTCTGTTTGGGTGGCGACTGGGAGGCTGACTGCTGCCAGCTGGTCGACCACCGCTGTGTGTGGAGTTGATGCAGTTGCCCCAGCCACAGCTACTGCAGCCCCTGGTGCAGCAGCAGCAGACCCTCTGGCAGCAGAATCAGCTGCTGCTGATGCTGAGAGGATGCTGCAGGCATCACTGCATTTGCTGACAGCTGCTGAGAAAGGGCAGGTGCAGGCTGCGAGGGTGCTTCTGCTCATTGGTGCTGACCCTAAAGCCAGAAACAAGTTTGTAACTTATAGCAGCTGCATTTGCATCTTTGGCATTGACACCGCATACATTGCTTGTGAAAAGTTGATTTCGAATGACACTTTTAGTTGCAGCATATGCCACGTCCAATTATGATGCCTCATGTGGTACAACACTGCAGTGCATACTTCTGTCGCAACCATATTCGCAACGGTCTGCTCCTTGGCAAAAGCAATTGTGATGCCATGGAAATCTGCAATTGCGTGCCTGTTGCAGGGATGCACTGCACTGCATCTGGCTGCAGCAGCGGGTCATGTAGCTGTTGTTGAAACCCTTCTGCTCAACGGTGCTGACCTTGAAGCCAGAGGTCAGGATGTAAGTTGTGGCAGCTTGTACAAAACATTTGAAACCTTGTAATATATACCCATTGTACCCTTTCGAGACCAAAAACAGTCTCCATAGTTTTGTGTCTTGAATGCTCAGCGTCTGCTCAAGGACATTGGTGATTAGGATATGGCAGCAAACATGACTCAAAATGTTGCACGGTACAGGACTGGATACCCCTGCATTGGGCAGTGCAGACTATCAAAGTCGACTGTGTCAAGTGCTTGTTGGCCCATGGTGCAGATACACATGCACGGACGCTCCAGGTAAGATCCCCATGCTTGCATAATTCATGACTCAAGTCTGCAACATGGCCTAGTAATTCAGCTGTTGCCATTGACAACACAACCGTCTATGCTTTGCGAATATGCACGGCTTGGTCATGGCCACCATACATATGCATCATGCTTTAATCGAGCTCTATGCACAACATCAGTAAGCTAGCATACTGATGTGAAGCCTCAATCTTGAGCTGGGAGTTTTGCATGTATGCTGTCTTTACACAGGCCAATACCATCCGATAGCATGCTTACTTGCAAGCTGTTCAAGTGCTCAACATGGGCAGCAAGTCGGGTACGATGTTGGCAGGGCCAAAATCCGTTGCACATAGTGCCTCGTTTCGCTGATGAAGACAACGGAAAGGCAATTGTGGCCCTTCTGGACTCTCACGGCGCAGATCTCAAGGCCCAAGACAGTCAAGTGAGTCCCGGCAACTGCACTTCCGTTCATCAACAGTGATGCAAACATGTTGCATCATCACAAGGCTTGAGCTTGCAGCATTCCAACGTGCAGTCTGATCTCTTAAGGACATCCTGCAATGTTAGGGTTGTGGCTTAGCAGAAGGCTTGGAACACTTCTTTTGGATGCCATGTGGTCATGATTGCATATCTGCATATCTGCAACACCACACCGACACATCAGCAAGACATATAATAACTAGCGTGACAGAGTCACTGATTCAGCTACTTTCGCTGCTGTCAGGCTGTGCTGCTTCAAAATGCAAAGACCGATGCTCAAGGGCAACGGGTTAAATTGATCTCAGAATCTCAAAGCAGGATTTTGTGCCAACAGGGTCAGACGATGTGATGAAGGCTGCACTGCAAGGCCGGCCAGACTTTGTCAAGCTCCTGGTATCTCTAGGAGCAGACGCCACACTCAAGGTAAATCAGCTCGTGGCTCAACCTTTGTAACTAATGGGTGTGGCACCAATTGTAGAGGTCATTGCAATTGCATGCTGCCACCGGCTCTTCTTGGTCACTGGAAGTTGTGAAATGTGTCTGACTTGTAAGGAGCAAAGGTTAAGTGCAATCTCCACATGTTGTGGTGCAGGGCTGGACAGCACGGGATTATGCCAAGAAGCATTTGAGCTGTCTTGAGGCACTGTCTAATACTTGAGGCAAGCAGAGACGCGCACACGAGAGTTGATCCGCAGTGGTGTCATGTGTGTCATTGACGTTTTGGTCTGTTCATGTCATGCTGGTGGATGCTGTCATCTGGTAGCTCGCACCACATCAACATTTCCAAGAGAACATGCAGCGGCTTGTACCAACTGTTGTAGTGAGACGCACTCCATGTGTCACGCTTGTACAGTACATGTGATGCATTTCTAGAAATCAGCTACAGCTACAAAGCAACACGACTGAGCAATCCTTCGTACTATGTCACCACAACACTGTATAAAACAGTGCTCCAACAATTCATGTACAGGAATGTTCTATACCCACAGAGTCGCCCAGACTGAATTCAAATCTGCTGAAAATGGCATCAGCCATGTTAGCAAAGCATCACAAAACTTTGAAATTGGATTGTACAACCAGTGATGGCTGCACTACCTGAAAAGCAGGTCATTAGTTGAGCACGTCACTGTTAATATATTGATAGCTACACATCAGCTACAAGGACACACCAGGCCACCAATGTGGGTCTTGTGGGCAAATGCCGTGGATGAATAGCGAGAGGTTGCTTTCCGCAATGCTTGACAATGCTGGCTTGTTTGTTGTTCTATCTTCTAGCATCAACATACTGAAAGCTGAAGGGCTTGTGCCAGTGACATCTGAAAAGATTGCTTTTGAGGCGACTGTAGCAGCCTCGACAGCAGCAATGGGCTTTGCCTCTGTGACATCGATATTGTCAGGCTCTGCCAGCTGGGCAACATCTGATCCTACGGCAGTGTCAGCATCAGAAAGTGCCTTTTGATCAGCAGTTGCAGCCTTCTGAATAGCAGGTGCTGCCTTCTGACTTGGGATTGGAGCCTTTGGAGCAGCAGATGGTCCATTCTGGGCAGTGGGCTCTGCCTTCTGACCAGATGCACTGTGACCTGGGGCATCTGCTGCAGCAGTCTCTGCTTGACTGCCAGCTGCAGCCTTGGCAACCACAGCCCCTGCATCAGCTTGTGTATCACTTGCAGCAGCAGTTGCTTCTATTTGGGTGGCGACTGGGAGGGTGGCTACTGCCGTCAGGTCAACCACCACTGTGTGTGGAGTTGGTGCAATTGCCCCACCCACAGCTACTGCTGCCCCTGGTGCAGCAGCAGCACACCCTCTAGCAGCAGAATCAGCTGCTGCTGGTGCTGAGTTGATAGCTGGCAGGCTACTGGTGGCACCGCCCAGTGGGATGGCTGCAGCCTTACCTAAAGATGATTGAATGAAACCAGCAGTACCAGCAAGAGCCAGAGCTGGCGCAGCTGAGGGACTGCATTGATCACTGAGTGGAGGCTGTGAGGTTGTCACAGCGGGAGGAGGGGCTGCAACGGCAGCAGGTGGCTGTGCCACTGTATTGGAAGCAGCCCCTGTAGCATGGGCAGCAGCTGCAGCAGCAGTTGAAGAGGCAGCTGACGGAGCAGCTGAAGGAGCAGCTGATGGAGCAGCTGATGGAGCAGCTGAAGGGGCAGTCAAAGCAAAAAGTGGCGTCTGCTGCGAGCCTGCAGCCACAGAAGGTTCTGCCACAGTAGCAGCAGCAGCAGCTTCTGCGACAATATTCAAAGCCTCTTTCCTTCTAGCAGTAGCCGTGGTTGCTGCTGAGGCATCTTCCCTAGCAGCACATTCATGACTGACTGTTTTGTCAATGAAGGCAGCAGCAGCAGCAGCTGAGCCTGCTGTGGTGACAGCTGGCATCTTGATGCCACAACGGCGAGGAGTGCATGAGTCATCTGGAATACACAGCGTGATGAGACCCACTCCTCGAGACAGAGGCACATGCTTCCTGCCCGATCTGGCATGTGCTTGTGCCCAGCTGGTGTGTGGCTGTGCAGCTGAGACATGTCGTTGGACAGGCTGACTGTGAGCACATTGTTGTGCACTGAACTCATGTGGCTGAGCACTACAGTGATGGTTTGCTTCTGGCTGTGCGCTGAGTTGATGCTGCTTGGCATCTGTCTGTGAGTGTACAGTCAGCTGATGCATGCTGGTGGGTGCTTGTGACTGCAAACGTGGCAGAAAGGGGGTTTGAGTGCTTGACTGGAGGCTTGAATGCAAGCGGGATTGCGGGTATGGGGGAGGATGTGACTTGAGCAGTGACTGCAGGTCCAAGTGAAAGTGTGACTTGGGCTTTTGTTGGAGCTGTGGGGGCGACTGTGATTGGGGATTTGCATTGAGACATGCTTGGGGATTTTGTGGGGACTGTGGATGGAGCAAAGATGGGGGTTGCAGCATGGGGTATGTTTGGGGCTGTGCTGGGAGCTGCGATTGGGGATGTGTTAATGAGTTGGTTGGGGCCTGTGATTGGGGATTGGGTGGGGCAGGAGATTGGGGATGCGCAGAGGGCTGAGATGAGGGTTGCATTTGGGGCTGTGACAAGAGTGGCAATTGAAGCTGTGATGCTGGGACAGCGTCGCTATGCTGCTTGGGTGCAGGCACAGCAAACAATGAAGATCTCTTTCTCTTGCGCCCTGCAGAAGCATAATTTGCTCAATGTGTCTTGTATAGTCTGCAAGCAATTGTGCATTGGGCCACGCTGGCGAACAGTGAACACAATCTGTCAGCCTGCTTACAGATAAGCATCAGCTCATGCCAAGCACAAACATGTCTTTGACAACAAGTGGTGCTGTTCTGTCAGTGAACCTACATTGCCGCTCACAAGAAGGTTTGACAAAGCAACAGGCTGAAGCCCAATTACCATCCCTACATGCTCAACTGTGATGTTCATAAGCATGCACAACCCCAAGATGCTTGCAGAACAATCACAACTAGGCCAGCACCCCCACCTGCAATTCCAACTGGGTTGTTTTGCTTGCTGGCCGGTGCTATGTTGGGGCTTGACAACAGACTGGCGCTGACAGCCAGCCCGTGTTCAATTGTCACTGCAACGGCAATCAAACTTCAGGATTTGTAGTGTTACAGACTAAACAAACTGCAAGCAGGAGCAATCATTGAACTCGGAAGTGGCATGCATCTTAAAGCAACAGTGAAGCTCTCACCAGACTTAGCAGCTTCTATACTGAATGCAAGACTAGCAGCTGCTGTGGTAGCTTCTTTGCTGAATGCAAGGCATGCTGGACCAACAGCTTCTGTACCACTGTAGTAGCTGCCATAGCTGTTGTGGGGAGTGCTAGAGGATGAGACAGCTGAGCTGACAGCTTCTGCCATCCTCACTTCCCTGCTGGGTGCTTCAGCAGACGCTGAGACAGCTTCTGCAGCAGTAGCTTCTATTGCAGCTTTCTTGTTTTGCTGACTGCATACTGCAGCAGGTTCAGAGTTGATACCTCCAGCTGCTGCACCTGCTGTTGTAGCTTCTTTGCTGGATGCTGGAGGAGACTGTGAGCAATTGCCTGCAGTGATAGCTTCGGGAATGGCTGTTGCAGCTTCCTTGCTGGGTGCTGCAGAGAAGCCTGAGCTGTTCTCTTCAGTGATAGCTTCTACGCAGTCTGATGCTCCTTCCTTGATGATTGCTGCAGAAGAACCTGAGCCATTGCCTATTGTGTGAGGCTGTGGTTGGGCTGATTGTAGCAGCTTCTCTGACAGCTCTGAAAGCTGACTGGCTGTAGTGGAACCTCCTGGAGCTGTGTTGGAAGATTCTGTCAATCTGGTAGCAGGGAGCTCCACACCTGCGCCCACAGTGACAGGCATGGCAGAAGCAGGTTCTGCCACTGCTGCAGCAGTAGGTCCTGCCAGGTTGGCAGCAGTAGGTTCTGTCAGGTCGGCAGCCGTAGCTTCTGCCACAGCTGCAGCAGTAGGCTCTGCCAGATCGGCAGCAGGAACGAGTTCAGGAAGTCTTGCAACAACAGCAGTGAGTGTGTCTGCTGCTGTTGAGGCATTTGAAGGTTCTGCCACATTGATGGCAGATGGTGCTGCCACTATAGCAGCAGCAGCTTTTGCCGCGGCGGCACCCAGAACTGCACCAAGAGGTTTGCCCACAATGACAGCAGCAAGTGATGGAGCCTTTGCATCATGAGGAGCTTCTGCCAGACTGGCAGCATGTGGCTTTGCCTCTACAGCATCAACAAGGAGTTTTGCTACAATGAGAGTTGTGACAGGTTCTGGCAAGGCAGCAAGAGCAGGTTCTGCCAAGGCAGCAGCAGCAGCAGGTTCTGCCAAGGCAGCAGCAGCAGGTTCTGCCAAGGCAGCAGCAGCAGGTTCTGCCAAGGCAGCAGCAGCAGGTTCTGCCAAGGTAGCAGCAGCAGGTTCTGCCAAGGTAGCAGCAGGCGGTTCTGCCACGGTGGTGAAGGGGTGGAGGATCCCAGGCCACCAGTGGGGATCAGCTTCACACAAGGCATGAATGAATGCTGACAGGTTGCTGTCTGCTATACTTGCCACTGCAACTGGCCTGGACTTCTTCTCAGACCCCAAATTGCCGTCTGAGAGTCCAGCTGCTGAAGGGCTTGGCATGACTGTACATGCTAGGGGGGCATTGCTGGGTGGGGGGCTGGTGCCAAGGGGAAGCAGGGGGGTGGGGGTTGCTTCACTTGGGCTGCCTGCTGCTGTGTCATCCAAAGCCTCTGGTGATACACTACCAGCACGGTGGGACGCCATACCCTCTGTTGCTATGAGCTCAGCACATTTGGTTGGTGTAACAACAGCAGCAGGTTTTGCTGCTGTTGCACTGGCAGCATGGGTGTGTGAGTCTGAAGCAGGTTCTGCCACAACACCAGCCAGGGCAGCAGTGGCACGTGAGGCAGCATTGGCAACAACAGGGGGGATGATGTTCTCAGCAGCTGTGGCTGTGCTTGTTCTGGCTGTGGCAGCAGGGCTTTCTGTCCCTTCAGCAGCTGTTTCACTCTCTGCAGTGCCGATAGCAACTCCAGACTGTGCTGGTGCAGTCGCAGCATCTCGCTTGTCAGCAGTTGCACCAGTAGCCACTGTGCTTGCTGCTCTGCCGCATGGAAGGTCACCAGAAGCTGCTGCAGCAGCTGCTTGGCTTGGATTGCGAACAGAAGGGCTGGGACTGTCTGACATGCAGACGGCTTTGTCATCAGGTGCTGCTATCCCGGTGCAGAAGGGCGCGAGCTTTCTGGCAGTGAGCCTGCTGCGCTTGGACTTGCTGACAGGAGGGCTGGCCTTACGCTTGTTGCTGCTAGGACTGTCAGCTGCGTGCATGCTGCTCCTGGCTCCAGAAGATGTCAGAGGTGCTGCCAATGTGCCTGCATGTCACAATGTTCATGGCACATGCCCATGTAAGCACAGCAGACATGCAGAGTCACGGCATACACCAGCTGCATTGTTTTGCCTTTATGCTTTTTGAAATAACAACAGGAACCTTATGCTCATCCTTGCTCAAGCAATCTTGAACTGCAACACCAGGCAAGTGGTGTTGAATGGTGACGCCACAAGCCGCTAGCCACAATGAATGTTATCCAGTGTAAACTGGCTGCTTGAGGCTGCACTGAGCTGCTGTGTGGTCATCCCGCCTTCTGTCAATGCTCCATAGTTGACCACTGAGAAGGATCGGTCAGCTGCAACCATACTACAGACCTGTTACAGTGAGTGTACGCAGTTGAATGAAATTACGGTACTTTGTGCTGAATGATCAGCAAGAGGCACAAACGGCATCACTAATGCATACAGCCCTGAATGATACAATGCAATATCTGATTAAACAATTTGAACACTTTCTGGCTCATGATGAGCTAGGTACGTGATACATCTGACGGCCCAATAAGATACACCTTCCTGGCTGATGCAAGAGCAAAGGCTGGCACAGGTTCAAATCAATCAATCAATCAATCCACAAGACAAAACGTGCCCGAGGAATTGCTTGCGCCCAGTTTGCTGGTGATGATGCCAGGAGGCTTATGCTGCAGCAGGCAGGAGGCAAGATGCTGTCGGCATTCCTGCATGTGCTGCTGCTGAACAAAGCCCAGGTTGGCTGCTGCACCCAGTTGACTCATGAACATGATGGCAAACACGCCGCAGTCATCAAAGTTGGACTGAGCTGGGTGCTTCATGTAACTGCGGCAACATCTGCATGGTTGATCAATAAAAGAAAGCACGACACGTGCTCGCAGATACATGCAGCTGAAGTTGCATGTACCTGCAACAGCAGCTGATTGTGTTGAAAGGCAGTGACAGTGTCAAGCTTGTGTTGTGTGAGTGGACTTGTGCCTGTTGCTCGTGACAGCAGTGGCAACATTAGTGTGCTCTTGGATTGATCAATGTAGGCATTGACCATCTCTGCAGTACAATACTGGCACAAAATTCAATCAAATGAAAAAGACTTTCACAAAAAATAGACATGTGGATACAGCCTGAGCAAATGGGTCAGGCTGCCCTTGCCAAGGGATGATCTTACACAACACACACAGTTAAATTACAAATAAATTCCACATATATGGCAGTGACCTAGTGCCTTGTGCTGCTAGTTTCTTCAAACACTGCTAAAGTATTGTTTTACTGCTGAATTATGATGTTTACATTAAATGACACATGAGCAGCATTTACTCATCTCAGCTAGTTGTGCGCACCCACGAGACCAGCTTGCAATGGCTCCCAGATGCTGATGGTCATGCCCATCATGTTTCTTGTCTGTGCGCTCATCGGCAAGCCACTTCAGCATAGTGGACACAATTTCCTGATTGCCTTCCTGCAAAACACGGCAGCATGTTCAATCGTGATCTTGCACTGCCTTCCTTGAAAGCAAACTTTGAGCACCAACCATGCCTCAGAGCAAAAGTATAGAAACAGGACCATGCAGTTGTGTCACATTGTAAGCTTTGCATTGAGATTATGCCTTGACAGCTTTACACACTATGTGTCCACTGCATATCATGAACGCAAGGCTGCCAGTGCTGTTGGCAGAATCTTGCACAAGAGTGTTGCAAAAAGCAGCAGTCCCAAGCACAGCCTGCATGGATGTTGCGTCGTCACTGTGCACTGTCATGCTCTGCACAACATGCTGACAGAACACAAAGGCACAGACAGCTCATGCAAATACCAGCACTTAGCGCTACAGATCAGGGCTTGTGGCTTACCCCAGAGGTGTCCAAAGGGTCTAAGCAGAACACCCTGTGCAGCTTCAGGTCCAGCACTATCACAATCCAGTGATTGTCATGAATGTGGACAGGACATATGATGAAGCGGTTGTCCAGGATGCAGTCACATTCACTGCCGGCGCTGTGAAGGTTTGTGGACAGTCCCCATCTGCGCACATTTGCATACTGGTAGCCGCCCTTCCTGCACTCAGGCTTGCACAGCATCAGTGGATGATGGCTAAATGTTAGGGTGCTGCATGCAACTGTAGGAGAGGGTGCAAGCCAATGTCTTTTGCATATTTAATTGTGAGCCAGGATGCCAGTGATGACTGTGAGTAAGGATGCAGACTGGTGGCTGTTCTTCCTGCAGGGCAGCAGTGCATGATGGCTACCGTGCTAGGGTGTTACACAAATCTTGCACCTTTTGCACCTTTGGCTGTGAGCAAGGACAGTGAATGACAGTGAATGCAAATATCATCATAACTGGATAAGTGGTGTAGGTGGGTTTGTGCTACGGTATGCATCGTAATACCTTCTCGCAAGCAATGCTCGGTGCGATATGTGTGGTTTTGGCAGTATCAGCTGCCCAAAAGCAGATCTGTGCAAGCATGCATGCAGCGCTTGCCCTTCAAAGCAGATGTAGCAGCAACATTTGTGACAGCACAAAGACTTTGCAAGGGTGCAGTGCAAAGCTCACTTTTGCAGCAAGGAGTAGAAGCAGCTGCTGAGAAAGAACACTGGATCATGTTTGTGTAGATGCAGCTCAGTCTGCCTTGTGTTTAGGAGCGCCACAATGACGTCAATCACATTGTTGCCGACCCATCTGCTGGTCTTCAGGGACCATGACTCTTTGAGGGTGCAGGCAGCCTCTGGCCATAGGTTGGCATTGCCATGGTTGCAATCTGTCTGCAAACTACATTGGCAGGCGTTGTCCCAATGGGTCTGGACAGCTCTGACCTCTGCAGGCTTCAGAGGTGTGTATATCAAGCTGGAAGGGAGTGAGGCCTGAAGACTTGAGCCTGCAGGTGCATTGTTGCAGGGACACATCAGGCACACCCAGATGCAGATTACATGTTTGGGGGGAGACATCCAGTCTGATCTGAACAACGGCAGCATCCAGGTACCTAGCAAACAGTAATGGAACCCATGTAATGGTGATAACAAGCAAGTCCATCATGGAGGTTTGACATGCAAATATGCCTGCAAGGCTTGAGTGGTTGAGCAAACAAAACCTTTTACCACATTTGCTTTGACCATGTCAGCGCTTTTGGGGAGAACAGACATGCTTGCTAATCAACTATAATATTGCTTGCAGCACAAAGTGAGGTGGCAGTTGTCACCTGAGTTGGAATGCATTATTTCAGACTCCTTATGTACAGCTTTTCCTGCAGGAAACCCAAGCAGCAAGTACAGCAACACTGATACAACACACATAATCAACTACAGCTCATCCTGCAATCCATGTGTGCTGCAAACTCGTCTATCTTACCTGTCGTTCAAACTGACCGGGTTGGTGATCATGGCAGAGCTGCTTGTCCCTATGGCCAGCTACAGTAAGCAAAACTTAACTGAATTGATGCGGCTCAATGTGCATTCGCGCGAGGCAAGACTGGCACAATTGGGATGGGTTTAGTCCTGCGCTTGACGCTGGAGGCACGTAAGTCATGCACGACACTGCAAGGCATAGCTGGCGACACACACGGTACAACTTGCGCCGTGTTCTTTACACTGCATGCAAAAGTCACCTTGGCATGTTGTGGAATCTGAAGGGCTCACAGCGGGGGACGGTGGTGACTGAGTTCGCTTTACAGATCGCCCGTTGAGGCTTCACCGCCCGATGGGGCGTCACCACCCAAACTTCGACTCGACTCATGCTGCCTTTTCACATGAATCGAGACGCGACCAAAACTGCACCTTCAGCGACGAAGGCGCTGACGCAATTTTCATGTAGAACTTCTACAGTAGAAGCATTTAGCTCCGCACCCTGCAACGCACCGCGTGTATACACGGGGCTGCACTGCAACATAGCTTTGACCTGCAGCGCATGCATTTGTCACGGACGCTGATCATCGACATCGCTGCTTGCATCATACGAGGGGGGGAAGGGGTTGGGGACGTCATACATGTCCGGCATGAACAGTGGTCGCCTGTGTGCAACTGACCATATTATTGATATAGTGTTCGTGTCCTGCTTCACTTCACCAGCACTCAGAAAGCACACATGTGTTTGGCATATGTGCTTCCCCAGTGGCAGGACTTTGCCTGCTCTTTGCCTGCTCTCCTTTGGTGAACACTCTCGCAGGTGCGCCACACGCCATGTTACATGCTGTTGGGCCTGCTGGTAACAAGACACTTCTGTGTGATGTACTACGAGCCATTGTTGGGTTGGAATCAGTTGCATAACACATGTTGCGTTCAATGCATCCAATTCGGCATCACATCTTGTGCAGAGTCAGTCTCACAGCCAATGAAGCAGCAATCAGGATCTGTTATGCCTGGCATCGTGATGCCACTGATCTCGTGTGTGTCTGTGGGCATAAGGGTCCAGACCAGTGCAATGATGTTGCAAGCCATATATACACATCCCAGACCAAAATGTGTTATGCTTGACTATGTTGTAAATTGTCTTGAGCAAAAAGATGCATGTAACACAAATACAACCTCAATATATACAACACCTGCAAGCATGGCCAATAGCCTCAGCAAAGACCACATACTTCACTATTTGTACTTCGAAGTATGGGAACGAAGTGCAGCAGAACGTTTGTCTGACGCTTTCAGCCTTGTCTTGTACTAGCTGAATGTGATTAGAGTACATCTGAACGCTTTCAGCCTTGTCTTGTACTAGCTGAAAATGACTAGAGCATGATGAGCTTACATGTCTGATGTTATCTAACACATGGCTGAACGCTTTCAGCCTTGTCTACAGGATCTGATGCTTGCTGAAGGTGGCTAGAGCCCAATCACCAAGGTCTACCTTGCAGTGTCTGATCCTATCCGACAAATGCTGAAAGTGCTGGAATATCTGATGTGCTCTGAAGCTATCTCATGCACATCAGGAAGCAGACCACTGTTAAAGTGTAGCTATGAAACTAAATGCCCTGCAGGGCTACTGCAGTGTACAACTGCTGACCTGACTAAAATTGACTTAACCAGGCATACCTTGGTGAACATAAAGTTGAACTACGTGCTATCACTAGTACTATAGTACTAGCTAGTGTTGTACCTATGTGATGAGCTGCAGCATGAACACACTGTGCCCTCATTTTGAGATCTTGCCATGCCAGACGACCAGCCCAAACAGCTTGTTTCCCTCCGTGGGTGCGACCAGCTTTGTGTCCAACTTTGAGATGTCGACAGCCCACACTTGCTGTGTGCAGCTGCTTAGGCTGGCTGTCACGACATCTTCAGCTCTGCCGTACCTAGCAGGGTATAACTAGTTCTGCATCTGCATTGATGACCCACAACAACTGCAGGATCCAGCGTGAACGAGCTCTTTGTGTCCGGCTGACAAAGCGCAGCTTGGCATACAAGGACACCCTGCAGCTGCAGTGAGAGCGTGTATGATCTGTGTGCTGCCCTTTTTAACTGAAATAGGGCACAGGCATCAACACACTTGAGCTCTGATGAGACTGTGCTGACACGAATGCATTAAGATGACTGCTTCCAAAGACAATTGCCAGCTGGCATCATCATCCGTACGAGTGTGATGTGAGCTTGCCGGCTTGCTTTGTGAGGCAGACCTACGTTGTAACCACATTACTGACTAGCCATCATGCCGATAAAAATACATCAAGATCTTCTAGAAGACAAAAGGGCCCGACCTGGCTTTGCTGTACAGCGCTGTTCTGCAACCGGACCCTCTTGTTAATGTATGCTACAAGCCTTGCAGGCTGTCTCTCCATGCGCCACAGTCATGGTTACAAATGACGCTCAAACAAACGACCCAGCATGTCAGAGCCTCCAACCACATACTGCAGGATGTTGGGACACTTTGTAGCACATACAGAAAGTAGTCTGAAGAAGTGTATTATGGCTTGAGGGGTAGCCGGATTGCAGTCACCAATGGCAACCAGTTGCACCTGTGCTGAACGCACCAAGCTCAGAAATCTGTCATCAATGTCCAATTGTAATCTTGTTATAGCAAAGTATGCCAAGGCAGCCTTGACCAATTCAAACTGAAACTGACAGTCGGCAAAGGAGCTTCAAAGCATTTGGCCCTGTTGAAGATATCTCAAAGTTGGTGAGACAGCTGAGGTTGGTCAAAGATTCACCCACAAGCAATGGCTGTGAGCATGTGCAGCAACCAAAACAAAGCTTTTGCAAAGCCGTAAGCTGACTGAACCAGTCAACTCGTGCTTGATGTTTGCACAGTTGGTGAGGCGCCTCAGAGCAGACATAACAGCAGGCAACCTGATAGGCGTAGTGTTGTCTGAACAGTACAAGTCTAATGTGGAACCCTCACGCTCAGAAGAGGTGCAAGCATTAAGGCACCTCAACACTTCCAGGTTGTGGCAGTCCTGCAAGGTAAATCCATCCAGGTCACTGTGATACACACAGAGCTCCTGTAATGTGGCAACACTCCTGTAGGCGCGGTCCTCAATGTGTCCAATGTTTGCTTCGTCAAGCTCCAAAGATGTCAGGTGGGACAATTTGTATAAGTTAGAATACCTTTCACCACCCCTCAAAGTGAGATCTGTCAAACAGGCGAGTTGCTGAAGAGGGGACAAGTCGCAAGTCCCACCCAAGTCCGAACTGAGGTAATAATATGCCAACTTTTCGAAGTGCAACAACAGGCCAAGCGTGTCTTGACAGAAAGCCCTGAGGTGTACTTTTGTCAGCTGAGAGTCAGGGATCATCAAGGCTTTGAGGAAGACTTCTTGGGGCGTGCTTGCATCAGACTGGAAGGTTTCGAAAACGTGACTGTTTTTCTTGAACCAATTCAAGCCATACTTGACAACGGCGCTGTCTTCGTGATCAGGTACGCAAAGGTGGCGGGACAATTGGAGATTCTCATCAAAAACCTTGCGAAAGCGGCTGCAGACTGTCCTTAAGGCATGAAACCATGCGTGGAAGAGAGGCGTCGCCTGAGCAAAGCCTGGCTGCAGGTGCGCGAACACCTGAGCCCAGATTTCGCTGGGCAGGACCATAAGACCAGCCTGATCATCTGCGCGGTCGTTGTGTTGCAACGTCTGTCAGTAATGCTCGGTCAAGCGAACAAAATTTGTGTATTGCAAGCGCCCAAGCCTTTTGAGGCAGACGCGTCTGCAGGCTTTCAGAAGTTGCTGACAACGCGTTGCGTGAACGCACGGAGTGCGGTTTGACTCCAGACATGCTCCGTAACTCACCTCGACCTCACTGGAGGCACACAGGAGCAAGAAGCGCTTGCGCCATAATCTGCAAATGTACTGACATGTTGCCGACGTCACTGGCGCAGCACAAATATTCAGCAGACTTGTTGTCAGGGCAGCGGGCCCTGCAGACAATCATCAGTCAGTGACTGACTTGCCGGAAGGTGTTGTAGCACACAGGATCTCTCGCGGCGGTCAGTTTCAAAAAGGGTCGCAGAGGTAGATGGCATCTCCTAAGGCTAGCAAGGAGGATCAGGTGCAAGCGCTGTTTACCAAACTTGCGCCTCTGATCAAGGGGCAGCAGCACAAGAA
>JAABUY010004155.1_pt1 | contig 15409 bp, 19 predicted proteins | sample 5560271 | NCBI WGS metagenome assembly JAABUY01 (sample SAMN10711886, study PRJNA513374) | rock metagenome | isolation source: Antarctica rocks | place: Antarctica: Victoria Land, University Valley
CGACCCGAGTCATAGATCGCCTCAGCTTCGGATCGCTCCACGCCAACAAGATTCGGCGCCCGCCCTCGCGAACCTTGTTATGGAAAGCCCGGAGGACTGAACGGCTACCAGACCCGCCCGCGGCTCCTTGACTCCTACTCGATGAGCTCGGCCAGCTGCCGGTTGCGCTCGGACGCAAATACAGCGAGCGGCGGCTGTGGATCGTCATAACTCCAGACCGGTAGATCGTCGAGCACCCGGTCGAGGTCATCGAAGGCCCGGCCAAGGATCGCCGCGTCATGAGCCAGCCTAGTGAACCCGTGCCACTCGCGGCAGAACGCGGCGAACACGGCGAACACGGCCGCAGCCTCGGCGGTCGTGAGCTCCGCCTCAAACGAGCCGAGCGGCGCCAGGGAGACCACGATCATTTCCAGCGTGCGCATCAGGTGCAGGTAGGTCGCGCTGCTCACGCATATCAGGCCCGGACTCGCCGTGCTCGGGACCGCGTCGAGCTGGTCGTCGTCGTCAACACGGTCGTCACCTACGACCTGGTCCAGGCCTACTTCGCCAAGGGCCGCAGCGACCAGTTCTATCTGCGCTCGGGGCGACTGGTCACGGTGGCCGGGATCCTGATCTCGGTGCTCACGGCGTTCATCGCCAAGGGCTACTCCAACATCATGAATTACATCCAGACGCTGTTCTCGATCTTCAACGCGCCGCTGTTCGCCACCTTCATCGTGGCCATGTTCTGGCGGCGGGCCACGGCGTGGGGCGGGTTCTGGAGCCTCCTGGCCGGCACCGCATCGGCCTATGCCGTCAACCGGCTGAACGCCTACCACACGATCTTCCACTTCGGGTCGGCCCTGAGCGCCAGCTTCTGGCAGGCGATCATCGCGTTCCTGGTCGACGTCGTGGTGCTGGTGGCAGTCTCGCTGGTGACCAAGCGTAAGACCGACGAGGAGCTGCAAGGGCTGGTGTGGGGCTCGGCCCGCGCGGATGAGGCCGCCTCCGAGGTCGATGAGCGTGACCGGCTGTGGTGGCGCTCGCCGGCCCTGCTCGGCGGCGTCGCCATCCTCATCCTACTGTCCTCAACTTCACCTTCGCCTGATGAGCACCCCCGAGCAGCCCGTGCGAGCTCCGGTCCCGGGGGCTTCTGCGCCTCGCAGCGCGGAGGAGGAGCGGGAGGCCATCAAGGCCGCCAACCGCTTCGACATCCGTCGTCTGATCGGTGGCCTGTTCACCCTCTACGGGGTGATCCTCACCGTGCTCGGCATCGCCGGCTCGCCGCACGTCAAGCACCAGGCCGCGGGTATCAACTTCGACCTCTGGACCGGTATCGGGATGCTGATCTTCGGCGTGCTGATGATCGTCTGGGCGCTGAGCCGCCCCGTCGCGGCCGAGCCCCTGCTCAGGGTCAGGCCGTGCAGGCCATGATCGTCCCGGACGCTCCGACGGCCCAGCCGTGGGTGGCGTCGCGGAACACCATCTGGTTGACCCTCGCTGCGGAGACAGTGGACGGCCCGGGACGGCTCCCCCAGCTGACGCCCCCGTTGTCGGTGTACCAGAGCTCGCCCTGATACCCGGCCACCCAGCCATGGAGGGCATCGACAAAGGCGATCGCGCCGAAGCGCACGTCATCGAAGTTGGTGGCGTCGTAGTGCTTCCAAGTTCTGCCGTCGTCCACGGTCCGCGAGACGACGCCATGGTTGCTCTGGCCATCGTCCTGGGAGCCGCTCTCCCAGCCTCGCCGAGCGTTGAGGAACGACACGCCGGCCACGATCTCGTTCTTCTGCGCGCTCGCCCTGTAAACCGGGGTCCAGCTCTGGCCCCCGTCGACTGTGCGGAGCACCTCGCTGTCCCCGGCCACGATCCAGCCGTGGAGCGGATCGGTGAAGGTGACCTCCTGCAGGTCCGAGCTGGTTCCCGCTGTCTGAGTGGCCCAGGTTCGGCCTCCATCGGAGGTGGCCCTGATGAGCCCCTGCGATCCGACGATCCATCCGTGGCGCCTGTCCACGAACCGAACGCCGTAGAGGTTTCCGTCGCGGGTTACGCCCAGACTCTCGGCTCTCCAGGAGGATCCCCCGTCCGTCGTGACCAGGAGGAGGTTGTGAACCCCGGCCGCCCACCCGTGTTTATCGTCGACGAACGACACCGCCGCCAGCCCGTTCTGACCCCCTGCATGCTGGACGCGCCACCTCCTACCTCCGTCGGACGTGGCCTGGATGACGGGGGTGCTGATCCCTCCCACCGCCCACCCGTGCCGCCTGTCGGGGAAGGAGACCCCGGTGAGGTCATCGGTGGTCCTCGGCCCGGACCGCTGCGCGTGCCAGGCGCAGGCGGCACGGGCCGGGGCGGGCGCAGTGGAACTCGACCCGCACGCCGCCAGGCCCGCGGCCAGTGTGCTGGCCAGGATCAGTCTCCAAGGCGCACGCCCGGGCGAGCCTCAATGGTGGTCGATGACCCGGTCGATCAGCCCGTACTCCACGGCCTGGTCGGCCTTGAAGAACCGGTCGCGCTCCATGTCCTCATGCACCCGCTCGACCGGTTGCCCGGTGTGCTCGGCGTAGATCTCGTCGGTCCGCTTGCGGATGGCGAGGATCTCCCGGGCGTGGATCTCGATGTCGGTCGACTGGCCCTCGAATCCCGCCGAGGGCTGGTGGATCAGAATCCGGCTGTTGGGCAGCGAGAAGCGCTTGCCCTTGGCGCCGCCGGTCAGCAGCAGCGAACCCATCGACATCGCGATCCCGACGCACATCGTCTGGATGTCGGGCTTGACGAACTGCATCGTGTCGTAGATGGCCAGGCCCGAGTAGATCGATCCTCCAGGGCTGTTGATGTACATCGAGATGTCCTTGTCGGGGTCCTGGGACTCCAGGTGCAACAGTTGCGCCACCACCAGATTTGCGACGGTGTCGTCAATCGGTGTGCCCAGGAAGATGATGCGCTCGTTGAGCAGGCGGCTGTAGATGTCGAACTCGCGCTCGCCGCGCGCAGTTCGCTCGATCACCATGGGAATGAGAGGCATGCCCCCAGCCTAGCTGGCGCCCACTCAGCGCTCCTCTAGCACCCCGGCGACGCGCCGCTCGCTGGCGGTCAGCGTCGCGCGGCCAACCCCGCTCGATCGCCGAGCACGACCGCGCCGCGAGGCGGTAAGTCTCGAACCAAGAGCTTCACGCTCACCGTTCGCCCCTGACAGCGGGGACCAGCACGGCGGTGCCCTCAAACGCTCCGCCGCGCAGGTCGCCCAGCGCGTCCTCGGCCTGCTCCAACGGGTAGACGGTCACCGACGTGCGCACGGGCACCTGCGCCGCCAGGGCCAGGAACTCCTCACCGTCACGGCGGGTTAGGTTCGCCACTGAGCGAATCGTGCGCTCCTGCCGCAGCTCCTCGTAGGGGAAGCTGGGGATGTCGCTCATGTAGATGCCCGCGCAGACCACTGTGCCTCCCGGCGCGAGCGCCCTGAGCGCCTGTGGCACGAGCTCGCCGGCGGAGGCGAAGATGATCGCGCCGTCGAGCAGCTCGGGAGGCGCCTCGTCGCTGCCGCCCACCCAGGCGGCCCCCATTGCGCGGGCAAAGGCCTGCCCCCGCTCGTCGCCGGGCCGAGAAAAGGCGAATACCTCCGGCCCTGGTCGACCGCGACCTGGCAGATCATGTGGGCCGCCGAGCCGAAGCCGTAGAGCCCCAGGCGGGCAGCGTCGCCGGCGAGCTTCAGCGCGCGGTAGCCGATCAGCCCCCCACAGAGCAGCGGCGCCGCCTGCGCGTCGGAGAGCCCGTCGGGCAGCGACAGGCAGAACCGCTCGTCGGCCACGGTCAGCTCGGCGAAGCCGCCGTCGATGTCGCGGCCGGTGAAGCGGGCCCGCGGGCACAGGTTCTCCCGTCCGCTCGTGCAGTACCGGCATTTGCCGCAGGTCCACCCGAGCCAGGGGACGCCCACCCGCCGCCCGTCGTCGGTGCGGGCGACGATCTGGTGGCCGGGCACGAGCGGCAGCTTCGGTGCCGGTATCTCGCCGTCGCGTAGGTGCAGGTCGGTGCGACAGACCGCGCAGGCTCTGACCCACAGCAGTAGCTGACCCGGCCGCGGGACGGGATCGGGCAGCTCCGCGCCGCGCAGCGGTTGCCGGGGAGACCGATCCGCCCGGTTGGTCCTGCCTGGCGCCGCCCATGAGCGTCGAGGTGCTCCGCTAGCGTAGGGGCCCCGATGGTTCCGCTGAACGTCCCCAACGTCCTCACGGTGATCCGCATCCTGCTGGTGCCGGTGCTGGTCGTGGCCCTGCTGGAGAAGACCGATGGAGGCGACCTGCTGGCCGCGATCGTGTTCGCCACCGCCTCCTTCACCGACGCCATCGACGGCTATCTGGCTCGCTCGCGCAACTGGGTTACGACCTTCGGCAAGCTGATGGACCCGATCGCCGACAAGCTGCTGATCGTGGCGGCGCTGATCGCGCTGGTGTCACTGGCGCGGTTGGACGCCTGGGTGGCGATGGTGATCATCGCCCGGGAGTTCGCGGTCACGGTGCTGCGCGTGGCTGCCGGAGCGGGGCAGGGGGTGGTGATCTCCGCCAGCCTGTTCGGCAAGGCGAAGACCGCGCTGCAGGTGGCGATGGTGATGGCGCTGATCGCCGTGCATCCCCATCCGGTGTGGGTCAGCGCGCTGGTCTACGTCACGGTGCTGGTGACGGTCCTGTCCGGCGCGGACTACTTCTTCGGGCTCTCACGCCGCCGCGTCGAGCCAGGCTCGCCGGCTGGTGTGAGTCACTGAGGGGCACCCGGTCTCGTACTCGGTCCGGATCTCGCCGAGGGTACCGAACCTCTCGGCCACCACGTCGTGCTGGTGGATCGTCTCCAAGTTGACCTGACGTGCCGAGACAAAGGCGCCGTCGCTGAGCTCGGGCAGCGCCTCCACCACCCCCCGGATCATCTCCCGCACGCAGTCCTCGACGAAGCGGGGGCGACGGTGGGCCTTCTCCACCACCTGCGCCTCGTCACTGCGCTTCATCAGCTCGTAGATCTCTGAGGACATCGAGCTCTCGACGATCCCGAGCAGGGTCGAAGCCTCGATCTCGTCCTCGCAAGTTTCCGTGCAGCCGATGTGCAGGGTGCCCAGGCCGCGCTGGTTGTGGGTGGCCACCGGAACCGTGGCCAGGATGCGATCGATGTCATCGCCATCGAAGCCCTGCTCGTACAGGCGCTCGCGCGCGCTGCCGGCCACCAATTCCTGGGCGCAGGGGCACGCGGTCATGCCCTGCGCGGTGACGCCGACGAGGCGGCGGGTCCCCAGCTCGGTGCACACCGCCGAGCCGTGCAGGGTGTAGATCTCCTGGGTCTCGATGCCGGATATCGGGGCGGGCTTGTGCTCGGGAAACCGGGCCTCCACCGTCACCTCGGCGCGCCGCGCCCCCTGACGGTCCCGCACCAGCTGGGCGATCTGCTCGGCCAGCGTCTCGGCCTTGAACGGAGCCTTGCCGAGCACGACCTGTCCAATCGCCTCGTTGACAACCTCCTCGAAGCGGGACATGTGCGCACCCTTCTGGTTTGAGCCGAGGTCGACGACGCATTCAAAACGCGCCGGGAACAACCGCTCGGTGCCGCCCTGACCCAGCCGGATGATCTTCTCCACCCCGGTCACGCCGACGCGCGAGAGGCTGATCGGGATGCTCGGCGAGCGCGCTTGCACATCGGCACCGCCCAGCGCGCTGATCGGTCCGCTGACCATGGTCTCCTACAGGGTAGAGGGGGGCGGGCTCCAGCACCCGGGTAGCGCGGCGTTGGACGCCAATCCGGATTGTGGTATCACTCGCCGTTCAGGCAGGAGGAGAGTTGGGAGAGAGAGGGAGGCGCCTTTGATGAGGTTGTCTGCAAGCTGCGTCCGAGAGGAGCCCCCGTGGCTCTGACCGATGAGGGCATCGTGCTGCTCGGCGATGAGGCGCCGATCGTGGAGCTCGACGAGCTGCGTCCGTTGATCGCCGAGGGGATGGAGCGCGGAACGCTGACGTTCGCACGGATCGAAGCCTGCCTGGAGGAGGTGGAGGTCACCAAGGAGCAGGTGCAGGAGCTGCACGCCTACCTCGACGAGCACGGCATCGCGGTGGTGGGCGACGACGGGCGGCTGGCGAAATCCGATGCCAGCAGCGTCGAGGCCACCGCCGGGGCGCGGCGCAAGAAGGTTGAGGTCGACCTGACCGTGGAGCCGAGCCTCGACTCGTTGCGGCTCTACCTTCGCTCGATCGGGCGCGTGAGCCTGCTCACGGCCGAGCAGGAGGTGATGCTGGCGCGGCGGATCGAACGCGGCGACATGGTCGCCAAGCAGCAGATGATCGAAGCCAATCTGCGGCTGGTGGTCTCGATCGCCAAGTCCTACCTCGGTCGCGGGCTGACCTTCCTGGACCTGATTCAGGAGGGCTCGATGGGCTTGATCCGCGCCGTGGAGAAGTTCGACTATCGCCGCGGCTACAAGTTCTCCACCTACGCCACCTGGTGGATCCGCCAGGCGGTGACGCGCGCGATCGCCGACAAGGGACGCACGATCCGGATTCCGGTCCACATGGTGGAGAAGCTCAACAAGGTTGTCCACGTCGAGCGCCAGCTCGTGCAGCAGCTGGGGCGCGAGCCGGTCCCGGACGAGATCGCCCGCGAGCTGCAGATCACGGTACGTGAGGTGCGGGACGTGCTGCGGATGGCCCAGCAGCCGGTGTCCCTGGAGAAGCCGGTCGGCGAGGAGGATGAGTCGGCGCTCGGGGACTTCGTCGAGGACCAGACAGCCGAGTCGCCATTTGAGCTCGCCGCCGAGCATCTGCGCCAGGAGAACCTCCGGCGTGCCCTGGCCGCGCTGCCCGAGCGCGAGCGCGAGGTGATCGAGATGCGCTTCGGGCTCAGCGGCGAGCGCCCCTACACGTTGGAGGAGGTGGGCCGCGCCTTCAACGTCACGCGCGAGCGCATCCGCCAGATAGAGACGCACACGCTAAAGAAGCTGGAGGCGCTGCCCGAGGCCCAGCGGCTGCGCGACGCTTCCTAGCGCTCGGCCGTGGCTCGCGGGAGTCGATGTCTGTCCTGGCGGAGGGTATCGTCCGATCCACACCTTCGGCCACTTCCGCCGGGGGGTTCGCCGGCTGATACTGCATGCCAGGCGTTCGTTCACGGGCGATCAACCGTCAAACTTGGACTCCAACGAAGGAGCGCCGCGATGCCAGGCTTCATGGTCAGTATCGATAGCCTCAACGGCCTCGCGTCGGCGATGGGCCAGTTACGGGACAGGTGCAGGCCCTGGACCTCGGGCATCAGGGGTTCGCGGGACTGATGGGCGGTAACGATGTGGAGAGCGCAACGGCGGACTTCTGCACGACGATGGCCACCGGCGTGCGCAGCGTAGGGCTGACCATGCAGGTCCTGACTCAGGCGCTCAGCGCGGGCGCCGCGAGCTACAGCCAGTGCGAAGGGTCAGTCGTGGGCGTGTGTGCGCCGAAAAGGCTCCCGATGACCGACCCACTGACGGACCCGCGGGCGCTGAATCTGCTCGCCGCGCAGCCGGATGCGGTCGACGCGCTGGGGCAGCGTTGCACGCTGCTCGCCTGCCAGGCCCACGACACAAGCTCGGGAGTGCGCGGCGCGGCCGGGGCCGCGCAGTGGACCGGCGACGCCGCGGATACGTTTCGCCGGTGGGCAACCAAGCTCCCCGGTCAGCTGGATCAGATGTACTCGGCCTACAGCGCGGCCAGCGATGCCCTGGATACCTACGGGATGAACCTGGCCGAGCTCAAGCAGCGCATTCAGACGCTCGTTCGGGGAGCTGACCTCCGCCCGGAGCGCCCTCGGCACAGCCCAGAGCGCGATGGCCGACGCCCAGCAGACGCTGACGCAGGCATCGATCCAGCAGGTGATCGTGGGCGGGCTGCCCGGACCCGGCGCGGGCTCGCAGGCGGCCCTCACCAACGCGCAGGATGCGGTCGACTCCGCCCGCGGGGCAGTCAATCGTGCTCAGGGGGAGGTCGACCAGCTCAAGCAGCAGGCGTTACGGCTGCTCGATGAGTTCGACGCCGTCCGCGGCAAGGCCACGCACGGACTGATCAGCGCGATCCAAAGCATGCCGCAGAACGAGGAGACGCTGCCGCAGACGAAGCTGAACAAGGTGATCGATTCACTCGGGCCGGGCATCGTCCACGCGTTCGAGAACCTCCCCCCGGACTCCGCGAACGTTGCGCGCCACCGCGACCTGAAAGACCTGGCCCAGCTCGGCGCGGACCTCGGCACCGTCGCCGGGACGATGGCCTCGCCGCCGCGATCGCGCTGTGTCCCGCCGATGCACTCGGACTCGGGCCCGCGGCGGCGGCACTCGATGCGACCACTACCCGGGGCCGGCTACGCTGGCCTTGCCGGGACGGGGGTCAAGACCGCCGCCGACGGCGGACAGCTGATCGAAGGACACGGCGACCCCTACGCTCTCGGGATCGACGCGGTTGGGCTGGCCGCGATGGGCGCGAACGTGCCGGGGACAAGCGCACCCGCGGACGCCTTGCACGCCGCCGGGGCGGCGGGGGTGGTCGGCCGGCTGCAGGCGCAGAGCGGAGCGCTGGATGCACTCCAGACAACAGATTTACAGCGGCCAGAGCGCGTCCGCGGCGTTCTCCAGCCTGACCCCTGCGCAGCAGACGGCCCTCGGCGGCGCGGCCGCAACACTGAGGGACGATCCGGCGGCCGGTGCCGTTCTGAGCGCCACCGTGAAGGCGGAGCTACACGACGCCCAGACGGAAGCGGCGAAGGCTCAACGCACTGAACAAGGCGCTTCACTTCGGCCTCGGCACGGCCTCGTCCGTGACCAGCCAGGCGCTCGGTCCGCAGCCCGTCGCACCGTGATGCCGGAACGAGACTCAGCTTCGCGATCGTGCCCGCGCCGGCCTGACCAACTGAACGCTTACCGAAATATGCGGATTTCGAGGTCGATCCCGGTCGGCCTTTGCCGACGCGGCCACTGACGGTCGCCGGCACCGCCTCGCTAGACTCGCCACCCCCCGGCGGGGTTCCCGAGCGGTCAAAGGGGACGGGCTGTAAACCCGTTGGCTCAGCCTTCGCAGGTTCGAATCCTGCCCCCGCCATCAGCACTTCGCGAGCTTCATGCACTCCTCCGCGGAGGTCGCCTCTCTATCCTCAGTCCAGTGACGCCGACCGAGGAGCTCGTTCAGCACGACGCCATCGAGGAAGCCGCGCAGGCGGGGACAAAACGGGTCTCGGTGGTGCGCCAGGCGGCTGTTCGTCTGGATACCCAACCGGCCCTGCTGGGGGCGGTGCGTCGCCTGCGCCAGCGCCTGCCCGGCGACGACCGCTTCGGCGATCCGCTCTCCACGGCCGGCGCGACGCCGGTCGAGCTCGTGGCGCGCGGAGTCTCGGCGCTGCAGCCCCAACGGGACAGCGTGAGCCAGGAGCTGGGCTTCACCGGGCTGCAGCTCTGGCAGTCACTCTCGGAGGCCGCCGGACGGGGGCGCGGGGATGTGGAGATGGCGCTGCTGCTTACCGATCTCGTGGGCTTCTCCTCGTGGGCGCTAGATGCGGGGGATGCCGCGACCCTGAGTCTGCTGCGAGAGGTGGGAATCGCCAAGGAGAGCGCGGTGCTGGCGCACGGGGGGCCGGATCGTGAAGCTGCCTCGGCGACGGCCTGATGGCCAGCTTTCTGACTGCCGAGGCCGCGGTGCAAGCCGCCCTGGAGGCTCAGACCGCGCTGGTGGAGGTGGAGGTGGAGGTGGAGGACTATCGCCCGAAGATGCGAGCTGGTGTTCACTGGGGTCGGCCGCGCCGGCTCGGCGGTGACTTCCTCGGCGTCGACGTCAACATCGCCGCCCGGGTCGGGGAGGCCGCCAAGGCCGATCAGGTGCTCGTCTCTGACACCGCCGGCGAGCGCCTGGACTCCGAGGCCTACAAGTTCGGACGGCGCAAGCGCCTGCGGGCAGAGGGAGCGCCGCGGGAGTTGCACGTGGTCGCCATCGCCCGGTCCTAGCCGTCGTGGCCGCTCCACCCTCAGTGCCTTCTTCCCTGCACTTGCAGGTTTTATTGCAGAACTTCAGCTGAGCGGTGGGTCAGCTGGCTCCCTGTTACGGTCACCCGGCCGGCGCTCGTCCTCCGCCCATGTTCAGAGATCGCCAGCCATTCCCACATCCCCCCGCGCTGCTCACTGCACTTCTCGGCGCGGCCGTGCTCCTAGCGGCGCTGCCCACCGCCTCGGTGCAAGCGGCCAGCCTGGATCAGCTCCAACAGCAGATCATTTCCGGCCAGGGCCAGATCTCGCAGCTCTCCGGCGCCCTGGGCACCGCCTCGGCGCGCCTCTCCGCGCTGGACGGCAGCGTCGCCGCCGTCCAGGCCAGAATCGCCCGCGTACAGGCCGACCTTGATACCAAGCGGAGGCGGCTGATGCGGGTGCGCGATCAGCTGAATGCCGCCCGGACGCGGCTGTTGGCGCTGGAGCGCTTCCAAGCACGCGCCGAGCGTGCGCTCTCCGGCCAGCTGCTCGATGCCTACAAGAGCGACAACCCGGACCTCGTCTCGGTCGTGCTTGAGGCGCGAGGCTTCAAGGACCTGCTGGAGCGGCTCTCGTTCACTGCCCTGATCCGCCGTCAGAGCGCCCGTGTCGTAACCCAGGTGCGCACTGCGCGCCGCGCCGTTTCCGAGCAGGCCGTACGGCTCGGCGCTCTGGAGGAGCACCAGCAGACGCTGACCGTGCAGGTCCTGCAGCAGCGGGATGCGCTGGCGCGTGACCGGGTGGCTCTCGTCTCCCAGCAGTTGGTTGCCGCGCAGGACCGCCGCGCCAAGGCCGGTCGTCTCGCCAGCGTCCGCGCTCGGGTGGCAGCCCTTCAGGGAAGGCTGACCACGCTCCAGGCCGCGCAGCGCGCCGCGGCGGCTGCGGCCGCGCGCAGCTCCGCGGCCAGCTTGAGCGCCGGCGCCGCCGGCCGCGCCTCATCCGGAGGGGCGCCGGTGTCCGCTGGGGGGTTTGCCTTTCCGCTGCCCAAGGGGTCGGGCTCGCCTCCCGGTAGCTGGAGCCTCGATCAGGGCGTGGACATCTCCGCACCCGGAGATACCCCCGAATACGCGGTGTGCTCGGGCACGATCGTGCTGCACGGCATCGGCGGCTTCGGGCCCTGGGCGCCCGTGCTGCACTGTGACAGCGCGCTGGGTGGCTACAGCTACGTGTACTACGGCCACGCCGGTCCCGCCAATCAGCTGCCGGTCGGCAGCCACCTCAGCTCTGGCCAGGTGATGAGCGAGGTCGGCCCCGGCATCGTCGGCATGTCCACTGGCCCGCACCTGGAGATCGGCTTCGCCGACGCCAGCGGGACCCCCGTCGGCGGCGGCAGCGCCTCGGCGATGATGTCGCTGCTGCAGGGCTCCTACTGAGCTCAGCCGCGTCCACCGTCGCCGGGTGGACACGATAGGCTGGGCGCAGCGCCCTCTTAGCTCAGCTGGTAGAGCACTTCCATGGTAAGGAAGGGGTCGACGGTTCGAGTCCGTCAGAGGGCTCCTTGAAAGCCCCGCAATCGCGGGGTTGTCCGATTCCATGGTGTCAGCGCGCTCAGGACGCGGACACAAAACGGACACTTTCGGGTCGTTGTGCGCGGCGGTGGCGTCGCGGATCTGCTCCTCGGCGGGGCGCCGGTCGGCGCCGTCGTGCTCGTCGAACAGGTGGGCGTAGGTGCTGAGCGTCATCGTCGGGGCGTGCCCGGCTTTGGCGGGCCGTCGCGCCCTGGGCGATCAGGAGGCTGACGAAGCTGTGGCGCAGGTCATACGGGCGAGCGTTTGGGACACCGGCGTGAGCGGCGGCCTCGGCGAAGGCGCGGTGGCGCCAGTTGCGTACGCGATCCTCGTTCCACGGCGCCGTCGGGCGAGGGGAAGATCAGGTCGGTCGGGTCGCTGCGGTCGGTCTGGGCGCGCCAGCTCGCGAGGTCGTGCTTGAGCGGCTCGAGCAGGCGGACGGAGCGGATGCTGTTGGTCTTGGTCGACTTCAGCTGCCCGAACGCGACCGAGCGCTCGACGAGCAGGGTGCGCTCACCGACGTCGTGCCATCTGAGCCCGATCGCCTCGCCGGGACGGAGGCCGGCGTAGGCGAGGACGGCGATCAGCGTGGCGTAGCTTTGGCGGCCGGTGCTCAGAAGGTGGGCGCGGATCGCTTCGATGGTCTTGGGCGGCAGCGGGCGGACGACGCGGGTGCGGGCCTGGCTCGGCTTGCGCACGGCGCGGACCGGGTTGGAGTCGAGGTGGCGCCACTCGACCGCGCGCTGCAGGATCGACTGAAGGACGGTCAGCGCCTTGAGGATCGCCTGCTCCCCCACTCCGCTCACGGCCAGGTCTGCGCGCATGTCACTGATCAACTCGGTCGTGATCGCGCTCAGACGGTCAGCCCCGAGCCGGGGGATGATGTGGACGTCGAGTGCCGAGGCGTAGCTCTCTCGCGTGTGGCGGGCGAGGTTCGGCGTGGCGTGCCGGGTCCACCACAGCTTCGAGAACTCGGCGAGCGTCTCGCGGCTGGCGCCGGCGGGGGCGGCGGTACCGAGCCGTTTGGCGCGCTTCAGGTCCTGGTCGAGCGCCACGGCGTCGCGCTTGAGTCCGACGACCTTCGAGCGGGGCCGGCCCTGGTCATCGCGCCAGCACACGCGCCACACGGTCCCGTTCGCGCGCGTGATCTTCTCGATGCTCACAGCCCGCGGGCTTCCTCGTCGGCTCGGGCGAGCGCCCTGAACGATCCGGCCGGCGGCCGGCGAGGCTGTCGCGCGGTAGGACGGGCGGGGGTGGGCGCGTGGTGGTGGGGCGCCTGCCGCTGCGAGGCGATCCAGCCGTCGTAATCGGTTCTCGTGATCCGCAGGCGCGAACGGAGCTTAACGGCCTGGAGCTCGCCCGCGTAGATCGCGCGACGGACAGCCGTGTCGGACAGCTGGCAGGCGTCGGCCACGTCCTGGAGAGTCATGAGCACGTCCCGTGGGGGCTGGGCGGCCGGGCTCGGCGCAGGCGATTGGCGCAGGGATTCTGTCCGCTGAGGCGCGGCGGTCCGCGTCCACGGCGTCGGCGTCTGGCTGGCGGTCATCGGACCCTCGTGCGGAGGGTCATGATGGGACCGTACCACCTGCCGTAGACGGTTACAAATATGTCATCGCACGTGATTCTGAGTATGGCGTTGGTAGGCTCCAGATTATGCGTGCCGACACCGTCGTCAGCGCCTCGCTGATCCGCGAGGCCCGGATGCGAGCCGGCCTCAGCCAACAGCAGCTCGCCGACCGCTGCGGCAAGGCCAAGGTCCAAATCGGCCGCTGGGAGACCGGCATAGTCGCTCCAAGCCTCGACACGCTCCTCGAGCTCGTCCGGGTCTGTGGCTTCGATCTGCCGCTGATGCTCGAGCCCTACGAGCCGCTCGACGATCGCGCCCTCACCGAGCTGCAGCGCCAATCGCCGGAGCGGCGCGTGCAGAGCATGCTCGACCGCCTCGGGGGCGGAGGTCCCCTGTGAGTCCCGCTCGCCGGACCCGCTTCGACCCGCGCTCGATCCTCGCCGTGCTGCAGGCCGCCGAGGTCCAGAGTGTGCTGATCGGCGGCCTCGCGCGCGTCGCCCGCGGCTCGGACGAGGTCACCGGCGGAGTCGACATCTGCCCGTCGCTGCAGCCGGCAAACCTTGCGCGTTTGGAAGACGCACGCCGCGACATGGGCGCTACCGACCAGACCCCGATCGACGAGACCCGCCTACGGGGGGAGCCGGTAGTCGAGGTGATGACCGGATTCGGCCAGCTGAAGATCGTGGCGACGCCGGCCGGGGTTCCGCGCGGATACGAGGCGCTGCGACCGGGCGCGAGCAGCGAGCACCTCGGTGACGGGCTCCGACCCACGATTGCATCAACCGGCGACCTGATCGCGATGGCCGCAGCGCTGCGCCGCCCGGAGGATCTCGAACGGCTACCGGCGCTGCGGCGGATCCTCGAGCTTGAGGCCGAGCCCGCCAGGCTCGTCGCCGTCCAACCACCGCTCAAGCTCCCGCCCGCGCTGGCGCCCGGGGAGGCCGAGAAGTCCGCCAGGCCTGCTCACCTCCGCCGCGGCGGGCCGGCGCCCGGCCGCGACATCGGGCGGTAGCACCGGCCGGGGTAGTCTCGCCGGCCATGGCGCGCACGTGGCTAGCGATCGAGGTCGAGCTGCTCGGCGGCGGCGGGATCGACTGCGACCCGCCGCCGGGCCGGGTGATGATCGCCGGCCCGTCCCACACCTTCGCCCAGCTCGCCACGGCGATCGACGCCGCCTTCGCGCGGTGGGATCTCTCGCACCTCCACGAGTTCGAGCTGCCCGACGGCCGCCTCGTCGGCTACCCAGACGACACGTGGGAGCCCGACGTCGTCTGGCACGACCACGCCAAGCTCAAAGTCACCCGCGAGCTGAAGCCCGGGATGGAGTTCACCTACGTCTTCGACCTCGGCGATAACTGGCGCCACCGCTGCGTCGTCCAGCCCGGGAAGGTGGACCCGCTCAACGTCTACGGCATCACCCCACCCACACCGGTCGCGATCTGGGGCTGGGGGTGGATCCCGGACCAGTACGGCCGGCGCTCACGCACTGGCGACGACGGTCCTGACGAGCCCTGAGCGTTGCCGGTCCACGGGACGGAAGGTGGCCTACACACCACGTGCACCCGGTGGTGCGAGCCCGGGCCGGGGTCGGCGGCGGCGAATGTGCCGCGTCGCTTGGCAGCGTCCCCGACATGCGACCGATGCGACCTACGGCCAGCTGACCGGAGAGCGTAATGAGGGCCTGGCATGTTCCCACCCGAGAACGCGAAAGCTGGTCGCGCCCACCCAGCATCACACTGAGAAACCAGAAGCGCGAGCGCTGCCGGCTTGGACGATCGCTTGTCGCGCAAAGCGCTCACGGCTCGCCAGCGAGGAACCACCCGTATGCCTTTGCGATGTCCACTGCTCAGCGTTTCCGGCGACAGCGCCCCAACGGCGATGAACCAGAAGCCACGACGAGGCTCCATCCGACGACGGATCTCTCGAGCCGCCGGATCACGTTTGCGTCTTCGACGGCGTCGTGCCCAGCTATACGATCACGTTCCGTAGGGTCGGCGGGAGGCTTCCTCGGCCGCACGGCGCGTGCTGGCCCGACTGTCCGGGGTTGCCTCCCGCCGCCGCATCGAACCGTGCATGCGGTTCTCCCGCACACGGCTCACCGACATCGTTCACCGGCTGGCATACGCAGTCGTGGGTTTTACCGTCCCGGTCAGGCGGTAGACGCCGAGCTTGGTGCACCACTCGTAGTTGAAGCGGCTCACCCAGTTTCGGCCTTGGAGTCCGTGCTTGGCGCTGGCGAGGATCGCGAGGCGTTCGTTGACGTAGCTGTCGATCGCTGAGAACTTCGCTGCGGAGTTTCCGTAGCGGAAATAGTTCCCCCAACCACGCACGACGTGGTTGACGTTCTCGACCGCG
>JAABUY010004158.1_pt1 | contig 15407 bp, 26 predicted proteins | sample 5560271 | NCBI WGS metagenome assembly JAABUY01 (sample SAMN10711886, study PRJNA513374) | rock metagenome | isolation source: Antarctica rocks | place: Antarctica: Victoria Land, University Valley
TTTATAGAAATAAGTGTTTAGTTGTGATTTTAACATCAAAATGCTGTTGTTTGAGCTTGATTTTGAAGAAGTTTCAAAAAAAAAGTTGCGTGAGTGCTGGAGCCAACTTTGTAGGATCCGCTGTACCCCTATCAGAGTAGGCACTTGTCTTTCACAAATCTACAGGAGCTCCTGCAGTGCTCAACCTTTAGATGTCTTAAGTTATAGCCAATTCAGTAAATTCAATCAAGAGGTTGAAAAGACTTGGTCACACACTAACAGAACTGCTTCAACACGCAAGTTACTAACTTTTACTCACTTTCAAGAAACAATAATACATTTTTCATATATGATCTCAAAGCGTGTGTAGGGCTGTTCTGCGCTCAACACTCGAAAGTCACTGTTACTGCTAAGTTAAGCGCCTGGACTGGCTGTGAAAGGGACGTGGCTGCCAAAACGTTGCTCGCTTAAAAAAGGCTCTGTAAAATTTCGGTGAATGTTGTGCGATGAGTCAGCGACGCAGAGGCCCGGTACCCACGACTACTTAAAGAACCGCTTCCCCCCACCAACTTTCGCGATTTCTGGGCCGTTTGCAGAACTGTGTGTACCAATCAACCTCACCACCCAACAGAGAGAAGCCACACATCCTTCTTTTCTGTCAACTCCAAAACTCTCAAAGTACACTTCATCCGTGTCTTTCTTACTCTCGAACGAGTTTTCGAAATCGGCATTTTCCGATTTACTTTTGCGACTTTCTGTTTCTGCGCCCGACCTCAACCTCAAGACACTACACAAACCACCCACTCGACGCCTTCGCATAGACATCCCAAGGCTCTCTGGTATAGTCTGGGAACCTCACTCTCTTGATCAATATCGACTGCGACTCGTCGTTCATCAGCTTGAAGTCGCCTTCGGATTCCAGCAGTGACTGTGAGGGAGACATTGAGTTGTTTATCTCCCACAAACGGTACGGCCACTTGGCTACCACATTAACACCTCTACTACTTGCCTCGAACCTTACGTCCCGTCATCCTTCAACAGTACAAACCATCAAAAGCGCGTTCTGACAATCTATAACGACTCAGACTGCCAAGAAACGTGTCTCAAACCTCGCTCTCGATAGAGTGAATATTATCGATACCTCTACTTGAAGATCACATCGACGCCTGCACACTCGTCAAGATGGAGACTCTGACCACTCATCCCTCGACGGCACAACAGGCCAAAGCCTTCACCTCCCCGTCGTCGCTGTCTTTTCCCGGTGGAGCTGGAGACTTAACGCCACCTTCCTCTGAAAAAGATGGAAACACACAGGTGAACGGTAGCTCCGGTCAGACAAATGGCGCGAATGGGTACGTGAACGGTCAGCAGCAACAAGGAATGAATGCCGTTACCTCTGGCAATGGGGTGACTCCCGCTACTCCTGCCGCGACTCCTGGTGCTGGACAGGGTGTGAGTGGGATAGTGCCCACCTTACAGTGAGTATAGCCCTGCCGCCTCGTTTGATCTTCACGAGGTTTAATGGCATGCTTCTTAAGAAACATCGTCGCGACCGTCAACCTTGATTGTCGCTTGGACCTCAAGACTATCGCGCTGCATGCGAGAAACGCCGAGTACAATCCAAAGGTACTGACTTGATTGCTCTAGCTCACACTGTGTTGCTAACCGTCTCATTGTAGCGATTTGCGGCCGTCATCATGCGGATACGCGAGCCCAAGACCACGGCTCTCATCTTTGCGTCTGGCAAAATGGTCGTCACCGGCGCCAAGTCGGAAGATGATTCGAAGTTGGCGTCAAGAAAGTACGCTCGGATCATTCAGAAGCTCGGGTTCAACGCGAAGTTCACCGACTTCAAGATCCAGAACATTGTTGGCTCGTGTGACATCAAATTCCCGATTCGCCTTGAGGGACTTGCAAGCCGCCATCATCACTTCAGCTCGTACGAGCCTGAGTTATTCCCTGGGCTTATCTATCGCATGATAAAACCCAAGATTGTGCTCTTGATATTCGTCAGTGGCAAGATCGTCTTGACTGGAGCAAAGGTTCGAGAGGAGATATATCAAGCTTTCGAGATGATATATCCTGTGCTTTCCGGTACTTTTGTTTTCAAAGTCTCCTGTATCGCCCCCACTAACGCTGTCCAGATTTTCGAAAAGTCTAGCGGTACCACCGACCAACACCTCGTCAGTGGTTGACCCTCGAACCTGTGTACAAATCAACTTCATCACCTCCTGTGTATTACTACATCCGCAGCGCTTTCTATCACGGCCCTTGCAGATACACCGGTCTTCGACTGCGCACCCATGAGTCTCCGAACCTCACTGTGGTCCTCATCGACCGGTCAAATTGTGCTCTGGCGCCCTTTTCATAATATCACTCCGTCCTTGCATTTACATGGTGTTTGCACATCCGGTGTTTCTTCCAGCGATCTTTGTTGCGCATGGGATTCCCTCTACTAGAAAGTCGCACTTCGCCGAATAGTTTGTCGGTGCGTGCGCTGGTCTACAGGCGCCGTCTAATGCGTTCGTTCCGCAGGGCAGCGCTCAGAAATGATGCGTCTCGGCTCTGCGTATGGTGAGGGAGGTCTATAGACTCTAAATTGTTGATGGCGCGGAGACCGAAGGGCTGGAATGGAGACGGAACGTATTGTGACCGAAATTGTTGGGCTGTTGAGGACGAGATGCATTGCCATTGACAGTCCAATGGGGCAGGGTCTTGGTGGTCACTCATGTCATCCGGCGGACGTGCGTGTTTTCGAAGACGTCGCTTTTGAGCTTGATGTCGTACATCGCCGTCGCCGTTACTATAGTTTTGGTAGCAATCAACAAGATACCATGACACTGGTCCAACTTGGTGATGCGAGTATGTGAGATTGTTTAAAACAACGTGCCACGGTTATAACTATGTTCAGTAGCCCAGGCCTACAGCCCTAAATCAGCCAGTAACGCCAGTTCTAACGTCCATCACCAGCCATACTACACCCATATACACATCCTACAAACTCCATCTCATGATCGACCTTGTCTCCTTTGATCATACGGAGTATACCGTACTGACCCATCAACAGCCTCTTCCCTACACTACCGCTCCTCTTCCGAACCTCCCCGTCGAGGCCGCAACTCGACCCACCACGTCGTGCCAAGATGATGCCTCTTCACCCTCCTCACCTCCAACCCACTCTCCTCCACAATCTTCCCGATATCCCGATTCCACCAGCACCCATACCGATCCGCGTGCCGCGGCGCCAAGTTATCAAGGACGCGGTTCAGCCAAGCGTAGTAACTCCTGCCATGCTCGAGCAGGAGAATCCGACCATGCTCCCGGTTTGCCAACGTCCCCAGATGTCGCAGAAGCGCGGTCGGATCGGGCGTCGAGCAGAGGCCCATGGTCTGCAGGATAGTGTCATATCCGTCCCGCGGCGGGGACGGGATAGGCGATTCGGCGGGCTGGGCCAGGAAGGTGGCGTTTGCGTAGTGCGGGTGGAGGTCTAAGTTATGGGGCTCTTCATCAGCGAGCGGAACGAGTCTAGCCCGTAAGTCAGGAGCAGTAGGACTCGGAAGACATATCCGTACCCCTAAACTTCGCCCTCGCAACCTCCACCATCTCCCCACTCTGATCGAGCATCGTCACACTCCTACACCTCTCGAGGTCGTAATACCGCGCGTTGCGCCCCGTCCCCACCGACACCTCCAGCACGTCGCCGCTCGCCTGCGCCGCTAGCCGTTTCCGCAGCCGGCCCATCCACATCGCCTTCTCCGCCAGCTCCACCTCGCTGTCGTAGGCGCGCGCGTTGCGCGAGTAGCGGTCCAGCACATTCTGCGGGACGTGCAGGTCTTGCGATGCGCTGGCTTGGTGGGTGTAGCTCTGGTAGAGGTAGACGCTGTAGGCGGTGATGGCGTAGATGGCGAGGCCGCTGATGATATAGGGCGCTTTGCGGTAGGGTTGTCGGGGCGGGGGGGAGGGAGGGTACGGGGGAGGGTGCGGGTTGGGGTTCTGGCGGGGTGGGTTAGTGCTTTCTTTCGGGCTTGAGGTGCGCTGCTGGGGGAGGAGGGTAGACCTGTATCGGAGAGGTTCCGCTCCCTTAGGGCTGGTCGGCGCCCGCTGCTGGTAGGGGGGGGAACTCCTCATTCGCTGGAGTGGATAGCTTTTGAGTGTTTTGCAGTTGCACGCACCATGTGCTGGATATCCGAAGGGTTGTAACGTTACTTGCACGGGCCACTAGCATATGCTTGTCGATTTCACGCAGAGTTGATTGGTCCACTTTAGACGTATGCAGCTCGGACTTAGTCCAGATCTGTGCCAATCCTCCAACCTCCGATGCGGATCGATAAGAAACATGCGCTAGTCCTCCCTGCATCCCTCATTGAACGGATTGGTCAGTGACTACCGTGCTCCACAATGTAATGCAGTCAGATCCAGCACCACGGCCCTCATCAATCCTCATAGTAGGGTCGGGCGTCTTTGGGCGTGAGTCAGTCCCACATGTGCAACCTAGAATGAAAGCAACTTCAAATCTCACCGTAGCCTTCAAGTCTCCACCGCCCTAGCCCTCGCTAATCGCCCCCGCTACGCCTCCACACGCATAACCCTCCTCGACGCCGCCCCATTCCCTAACCCTCATGGCTCCAGCATCGACACGTCTCGTATCATCCGTGCCGACTACGCCACGCCTGCGTACGCCTCGTTGGCCGCAAGCGCGCAGGAGCTATGGCGAGATACAAGTCCGACCGGATGGGGTGGGGAGGGGCGGTACGAGGAGAGCGGGCTGCTAGTGGCTGCGAATAAAGGGGACGACGACTACGTGTGGAAGAGCTTTGAGAACGTCACACGACTCGCTAGGGTCGATGGGACCGAGGTGAAGGTCCAGAAGTTGGACGACAAGACTGAAATCCAGAGAATGATCGGCACAGGCGGACACAGCGGTGACTGGGGTTATATCAACCGCTCCAGCGGCTGGGCCGACGCCGAGGCCGCCATGAAGTTCGCGCGACGCAAGGTCGAGGACATGGACCGAGTCGCCCTCCTCACCGGCACGGCCAAACGCCTGCTCTTTCGCGGCCGCAAAGTCATCGGTGTCGAACTCGACGACAGCTCCGGGGGCCAACTCCACGCAGAGCTCGTCATCCTCGCAACAGGCGCCTGGACGGGCACACTCGTCGATCTCCGCGGCCGCGCTACAGCCACGGGCCAGGTCCTGGCCTACGTGGCCATCACCGCCGCTGAACAGTCGCGGCTGGGGAAGATGCCTGTCATCCTGAACATATCCACGGGCCACTTCATCATTCCGCCTCGTAACGGACTCTTGAAGGTCGCCAGACATGGCTACGGCTATACGAACCGCCGGCTCATCCCACATCCCCACCATCGTCCAGACCTTTCAGGTGACGGGCGGAGCGAGACGATGGAAATCAGCACGCCGCCCAGCGAACCCTCGGCAAGCGGCGCGATACCGGGCGAAGGGTCTGACGCTTGCCGGGCCGCTCTTGGAGAGATGATCCCTTCTCTTGCGGCCCGGCCGTTCAGTAAGACGCGCATCTGCTGGTACACGGACACGCCCAGTGGGGATTTCATCGTCACGTATCACCCGGACTTCGAAGGGCTGTTTCTGGCAACTGGGGGCAGCGGGCACGCGTTCAAGTTCCTGCCGGTTATCGGTGAGAAGGTCGTCGATGCGATAGAGGGCGTGTTGGAGGAAGAGTTGAATGAGTTGTGGCGGTGGAGGGAAGAGAGGATCGAGGGGGATTGGACCACGGAAGATGGGAGTCGAGGGGGGAGGAGGGGCATGGTTCTGGGGGTGGAGATGGGGAGGACGGGGAGCAAGCTATGAGATTCGAGATGACAAGGTATATATGTATGTCAATGTCAATATGTTGTCGTGAAGGGCTCTGGAGCAGGCTTTCATATATAAATTCAGAGAGGGTCTATCCTAGGGCTTGCAAGACGAGGTCTCCCATAATACAAACCGTAGCTTCCCATCGCGTTGAAGGGCTCCGTCGCAATCAAGTAAAGCTGTCCATAAACCTACAAGTCCTCCGAAGCATTGCATCAACGCTCCCAGGACAATTTACCAGCGAAGGTAAAAAAAAAGTCACACCATCCCAAGACATCGTGATTCCTCTCAATCGTCACCACGCTTACCCTACCGAGGCAAGACGTCAACATTCAGGAGGTGTGTCCGGTAGTGCTTGAGCCTCAGTATAAGCAACTACCGTACTTACCCTATCCGATGAAACGATCATCACCCTAACAAAGTAAATCAAAATGTGTGCTTGCGTCAACATGACTGCTGGCGGCCTTGTCAAAACTGTGTTTCAGCCTAGCGTGCCATCAGACTTTTTCTCTTTGGACGAGTCGGAGCAGTCACAGTATTATTGCAGAAGGAAGCACACGACAAAGATAAGTTATCGGTTTGATAGGCCAAGGGCGAACGAGAGGCTCTGGTGATACGTCAAAGTTGCGGTGGGGGACATGTACTGTGTGAAAGGCGTTGCATGTTGCATACCTTAAGGTAATTTAAAAATGTAAGGTAAGGAAACGGCGACATGAGGTAAGGAAGGAAGAAGGGAGGGTCAGATAGAGTTCGAACTCATGCAAGCCGCGTTTGCTGTCTCGGAAACGGGGACCCACAGGCAAGCACGATGCACCCTTGCTGCCTCGACGTCCATTCTGGTTCTAGCGTGAATGAGCCCCTTCGATGTCGTGGGTTTTTAGGTTTTGGGTTCTTATTTTTGGCTTTGGGAGCCTAAAATTGGGAAAGTCTGACTAAATCTCTTACCTTATGCGGGCGTTCACTCTTCTGCCGGGCGGCATATCTTTGAGTCAGGGTAATCATTCCATACGGCTAGAGTACCTTATCTTATACTTTGTATTGTATTTACGAAGAACCCTTAACTTACTGTACATAACCTTATCTGGCTTTGACCTCCTTTTTTGAGCGATGATACGCCTTCCTGTTTCATGAAAGGGCAAGGGCAATATTAATGAAGGGGAGAGTGACGTCGCTGATTTGAGAAGGCAGTCATGTGACAGTTTCAGATGAGAAGGGGGGATTGAAGAGGAGGTAAGATATGAAGTATGTAAGGTAGAACATCATTCCTGCACCCCATACTTTCTCTTCTGTTGCCTTGAAGATACCTTATGTATGGAGTACGGTACTGTACGGAGGTATGCAGGATTTGTAACGGCGCCTGGTATACCGTAGGTAAGGTACATGTGGGTATGTTATTTATCTCTGTTGTGTATTGTATTATATGATGCATTCCACAGCACTAGCATTTAAGCGCCACCAATCAATTCTCCTTCCGGGCATTCCATGCTCTTTGCCTCTTTCCTGCAACAACAAACTAAACGTTAAGGGCACCTTAGCTTAACTTTCTGTTACAGCAACCCCCTACCTTACGAATCACAAACCATCACAATAATAATTTACTTTACAATACTCACTCATACTCACGCATCTTTCGCCTTGTTCGCGCTCTTGCAGTCTTTACCAACTTCCATTCTATCCTATCCGCCAGATAAAATTACCTTCACTTCCATTTGACTCGTTGACATCTTGGGCGCAAACATCATCGCCATGCCATACAACACCCGTCGAAAATCCCTCTCCCTGCCTTCCCTAGGCATCCAGTTACCGCACGGCTCACGCGCTCACCGCTCACCGCCTTCCAAATTGACAAACACCACAACCGAAGCTTCGCAGCCACCGCCGGCGAAGAAGATCAAACGGTCACACCTTCCCGCAATAATCTCACCGACCTCACCAGGAAAGCCGTCAACATCCACCCCTTCGGCCGCAGATCATGGCCTAGCAGATCCCCCCAAAACCCGTGGCAGGGTAACCTTTGAACACACGCCGCCGCCGTCACCAGGTGCCACCACTGACGCCAAGGTTGTCACTGAGGGCATCAACGACGACATAGTTACCGGCGTGATCGAGCAGTTGGAGAAGACGGGCAACAGACCGCATCTGATCAAGGAGCTGGCAGCTGTGCTGAGCACGACGAGCGAAAGTGTCGCTGGGTACGTCTCTCCTCAGATGCAAAAGCAGCACATCGTTAGTCTATAGAGATACTGACCTAGTCCTGTGTTACAGTTCCGCGAACCCAGCAGCCCTCTTATCGTCCCGTCTCTCATCCTACCTACGTCGTCCGTGGACCGCCCTCGCACCCTGTCCGCTCGCCAAAGAACTGATCCCCGTTCACCCGAGAAAGGTTTACTTCTACCTCACCAACACTCCAAGGCAGGACATACCCGAGAGTTCCGATGACATCCTCGGCCCGGTTCGAGGGGCCGGAAAAGGGGGCAAGAGAGTCATCAGTCCAAGTCTGAGCAATGCAAGCGTGGACGAAGACGAGGAAGTCGAAGTAAGGAAGAGAGAGGCGCTCTCACCCTCGCCAGAGATCGATCTGAGCACACCAGAGCTTGAGGACCACGCCGATGATGACATTGCACCTCCCACGCCAGCCGGCTCTTTCTCGGGCCGCTCGAGCCTGGCGAGGGATGGCACGCATCCGCACAGTGAAGTCAGACTCGTACACAACCACCGCGCCGCTTCGCCGCCACTGGAAGGAGACGAGCGAGAGTTTACCCAGACGGCGAGCTCTATGCGGGCTAGAGGCATGAGTCTTGATGACTCAGTCAGACCGAGCACGGAAGGGCCAGAACACGTCGCTTCGGACGGACCGTCTCCACCTCTCGAGGAGACTGCAGAGATGACGGAGCAGAGGAACAAGGAGGCGGCGGCGGCGCTGTTCGGTCATGCGCACGCGACCCACGATATGGACGCCATGGACCTCAGTAGTCCGGTGGTCGGACACACACATTTACAGATCGTCACCGAGGCCAGGAAACTCGTCATGATGGACGCCGACATGAAGGATTCCGCCTCCGTCCTCGGAGACACACGGTTCGAGACGAGCTGGGATATGCGATCTCCCGAAAATGTCGAGCTCGACGAACTGGACGATCTCCTTGGTGGATTCTAGAAACCCTATCTATTTACACGAAACATTCATCATCCTGCTGCCCTCTTGTTTTCGCTATGATATTGCTTGCTACCTTGCATCTCGGGCGTTTTGAGGGAATATTTACACTCACCCCACCACTCATACTCTACTATTTACTTGTTGCTCTCAAAGTACTCGCTCGTCCAGATCCTTTCTTCCTCATCTCCGTCTTCATCTTCGCTGGACGGAGAAACCTGGTCTCAGACTCGATGAAAGAAATGGAAGATCTTTGCTCCCTGCTAGCTCTTACTATCTTACCATTTCGGCAGAACCATATATTATTAGCTAGTCGGGGTCATTACCAACCCACAGAGCGTTGCTCGGAACCGAGGGCGCACGTACGAGTAGATTTAGCAGAAATGGCGAAAACAAGAATCAATCCAAGATATCGCTGTGCTCTGGCTGATTCCGAGGTCAGCTACACTTCATAACCATGTGCCTTCTGCCACTTTGCTTCCATGCACTTACCAGCCCCTTCAAGCTTTGTAACGACCGTACGCAAAAGTATACGTGTCAAGCATAGCCAGGGCTACGATAATGCAAGCCCCTTCACCGAGATGCTTTTCGGGACCAATACATTTCCTAGCTGTCAATGCCGACCGAGAGGTCCTCCTCATTCTCATTGGATGACCGGGCGAGTGCGGCACAATCACCAAATGAGTGTGTCTGCAGACCGGGGCGATATTGACGGACGCTACATATATTGATGGATCGTGGGTCTTCTTTGCTAACCGCCGCCGCCGTTGTGGGGGCTCAAACGTCACAACATAGCAAAAACATGTCTGCTTCTTGAGCCATCCGGAACTCACAGCCATGCGTCATCCTCCTCCTCCTCCTCCCTCCGCGTCGCCGGACTTGGCGCAGCATGAAAGGTTCATTCTGGAGGAAGCGGCACGGATAGCGGCTCAGTTCGAGTACACGGACGACGATGTGCGCAGGTGTGTGGCGAGATTCAGACAGGAAATGAGTACGCGAGGGGGGTGCACTGTCTGTGGGGGGTGTGGGAGCTATCATACGGGAACAGGGTAGCTGATAGTTTTTGTGTGATAGATGAAGGGTTGCGGGAGAGGAGGCCTGCCATGTGCCAGATCCCGACCTACATTACGCGCGTGGCTGGTGGGAGGGAGAAGGTTGGTATTATCATTGATATGCTGTGTCGACCGTTTTGCTCGGCAGACACATGACTGGTCGTCTTAGGGCCTCTCTCTGGCTGTCGATCTCGGTGGGACTAACCTGCGTGTCTGTTCGGTGGACTTCCATGGTGATACTACGTTCAGTGCCACGCAATCCAAAGTGTCGATCCCTCGCGACCTCATGGTCACCAAGTGTGCTACAGACCTCTTTTCTTTCATCGCAAGGCAGATTGAGACGTTTCTGAGAACCTTCCATGGAGACTGCTTCACGCCGTCCGAGCATCAGCCAGTCTTCAGCCTCGGACTTACCTTTTCCTATCCTGTTGACCAAACCGCAATCGGCTCCGGGATCCTCCTGCGCTGGACGAAAGGGTTCGACATCCCGGATGTGGTGGGACGGGATGTGTGCCAGCTTCTTCAACACGAGATTGACTCTTTACACCTGCCCGTGAGAGTCACGGCTCTCGTCAACGACGCGGCCGGAACCATCATGTCTCGTGCGTATGCGCTACCGGTTTCGCAGACGCGCACTTCGATCGGCGCGATTTTTGGCACCGGCACAAACGTTGTCTACCTGGAGAAGCTCTCGAGAATCACCAAGCCACTTGACGGGCAGTACGACCGCTCGACGGGTGAAATGCTCGTCAGCATCGAGTGGGGCTCTTTCGACAACGGTCTATCGGTTCTCCCGAACACACCCTATGACGTCCAGCTCAACCAAGTCAGCGTCAACCCCGGCAATCAAATGTTTGAGAAACGAGTCTCGGGCATGTTTCTCGGCGAGCTTCTCCGAGACGTGACCTTGGCGATGCATACGGACCCAGCAATCAAGCTCTTTCACGACACTTCGAGCAACCCGGCACCGGTCGATGACGGATCGCCTCTGCATGTGCCGTGGGCGGTCGATTCATCAATCTTGTCTGTTGCAGAAGCAGACGGTTCGGATGAGCTGGCGATCCTAAGGCAGAAGATTGCCGACTCCCTCGCCGTCCCCGCGGCGACGGTCGGAGTCGAGGACGCTCAAGCGGTCAAGCTGATTGCACACGCGATCGGGAAGCGCGCCGCGAGATTGGCGGGTATGGCCATCGGAGCCGTCGTGTTGCAGAGCGAACGGTTGGTCGACCTTGTGGACCCACCGATCGCGGGTACGGAGACCTTGCCTTCGACAAGAAGCTTGAGCTAGGAGTCGTCCAGTGGAGCTGTGCCGCTAGGGGGCGACCCCTCAAATGCTTTACACGAGCATGGCATTGTTGATATTGCCGTCGACGGCAGTTTGATCGAGTTTTACCCTGGCTTTGAGACGTACATGCGCGAGGTCCTGAGAGCCGTGAAATGAATCGGAGCAGCTGGCGAGAAGAGGATTCGAATGGGTATTGCAAAGGATGGATCCAGCGTCGGTGCAGCTATTATTGCCCTTCTTGCAGCAAAACAAGCATGAAGTATATTCATCAGGTTCTAAAACCGTAAACCTGCTATCATTCTCAACTCTCTGACCACAGTGTTTCCCTGAAATTCCTTAAACTTATAGGATTCCTTTTCATCCGAATTGAATGAACTGAGACTGTCCCTGATGCGCATCAGATATGTTGATACTAACAGAGCCAATCACAAAAAAGTTTGAACGGACTACCGCCGAACATAACCACGATCTACTCCTCTTGATCTTCATCTTCGTCCTTCTCCTTCTCCTCCTCCTCCTCCTCCTCGTCTTCGTCCTCATCCTCCGGCGCCTCCTCCTCTTCTTCTTCTTCTTCTTCCTCCTCCTCTTCCCCTTCCTCGGCAAGATCATTCTCATCATCCTGAACCCTAGACTTGAAATCCGCAAGACCCTGAGGGCAGATAGGCCTGCAGAGCTCTTTCAAATCCTCAAAGACACTTTAAGAACGGACAGGTCAGTCACAAAAGGACTCCGAAACAGAAATGTGACGTACTGTTCACGGTAATTGCTCCCGGGAATGAGGGTCGCGGCCATGACGTTGAATCTCAACGAATAGAGCAAATTCCTCGAGTCCCAATCGTTTTCTACGCCATCATCAATCGCCTTTGACCGGCTGGAGATCGAACCGGGTATGCACTAGGCTGGTTCGCTCGCCGGGAAATATCGCTTGTAACTCCTGATGTACGTCTTACTGCTCAACCGACGCCGGGGCGTCCTCCAGTTCCCCAGCTCGTACTCGTTGTGCCCGTAGAAAGCACTCCCGTCGAACACAAACGGCTCTCCGGTCTCCATGTCGGTCGCCGTGTTTTGATCCCAGATGTTGCCGTGCACAAGACAGGGCTTGATCTCCCGTCCCTCGCTCTGCAGCGGACCCAGCAGCCGGGGGACACACTTGTCTAGGACCAGCTGCGCACAGAACTCGAAGTCCGGCCAGGCTGGATGCTTTCTCTTGTCCATCTCGAACACATGCGCGAGCTGTTTGCGGTACAGCACCTCCCAGGAATCTTCCCAGCAGTCGGTGAGCTGGGCCGCCTTGCCGTGGCATGTGGTGGTGTGGAAACCGAACTTGCCTGTCGGGGAGACGGACTTTCGGTGGAAGGAGGCCAGGCGGGACGTGAAGCGTGTGGGCTCCGGGGCTGCTGACCGATCTCGCGGAAGTCGGCCAGCAGGAAGTAGGTGGGCGGACCGGGCCTTTCGTACCGACCCCAGGCGTGAGGTTTGGGGCAGATGGAGTTGGAGACGGCGTGGATGGCCTTGTCGGATTCGTACTGGCCTTCGCTCATGAGTCGGTTACTTTCTCCGGTTGTGATCCGTTGGATATGTCAGGGAGATGTAGAGCGCGAGGAGACTGCAGCAAGATACCTTCAAGAAGTAGTTCACCAGTTGTGCATTGGGCAACCGACAGACGACTTTGGCTTGACAAGCCCATACCCACATTCCATACGCGTGACATGAGATGACTTCGGTACCAGGAACAGGCAAAACTAAATTTCAGAGCGACCGAATCAGCAAAAAGCTGGCTGGATAGATGTAAGAGAGGTAAAGACCCTTCAGAACAGCCTGATCCAACTCGAAATTTCCCCCTATTACAGGCCGGCCTAAACCATCAGCCCGGACTGCCATTGCTCCTAACAAAGACCTTGTCTAGGGCTTCTCAGAGCGAATACACGTCGTACAGTCATTACTGATAGCATCCCCCGAATGGAAATGGCGCGGCTTCCTGAAGTAACCTATCTCACGCGGCTCAACTAGACGTGGAAGGACTTCTTACACGTAAAAGCCCCACAATGCATTTTGCCGCCCAGGGTCTGCCTCCAATAGTCAGATCATATCCAATCGGAATACTCAATAGGCGAGGATACACAACGTGGAGTTGGTTTACTCGGCTGGCTGGCAATGGTACTCGTTCTCATAGTAGAAACCACAACTGAACCCCCGACCCTACCTTCAAATCACAATCCTCTGTATCTAAGCTAACGTGAGCACCTCTCCTTTCATCCAAGTGAAAAGTCCGGGTTTTAGACTTATATCCCTTAGACGTTCGTGACCATTGGATCGTTCAAAGACCATGATGCATGATGTTTCCAAGCCCGGAAAGCCCCTCCTGCACAACTTTGCGTCCAGCAAGTTCGTTTGCAAAACTAAGCTTGTGCGATAGCTTCCAATCATTGGCGTGGCAGGTAAGACCGTACAGCATGCCTGCAATGAACGTATCTCCTGCGCCTATCGTACTGGTCAGAGTTAGAATCGTAGAGTTCGAGGGGTGGATTCCAGGACGCACTCAACGACTTGGACTTTCTCTTGCACATACGCAGGACTATGCTCGTAAGCGAAGCCGGTTAGTTCCAGCGCCGATGCGCCTTCGTTGCCCCAGGTGCAGCATAACAACCAGCTGAGGATGGGCTCAGCGCAATTCAAACGTTGGAGGCGATGGAGACGTAAGACGTACGCTTTGGGCGTCGAAGCGGCTTGCGCTCGTAGGCAGTCTTCAGGTGCTTCATAGCCATTTCCCTGGACCAGACATGGGCTCAGCGTCAAGGGACTGGTATAAGAGCGAATGAAGGACCTGCCAACCTGCGCCCAGCTCTTGGAGTAAAAGACGACGTCGGCCTCTGCTGCGAGTTCTTGCAAGCCGGGCCGGGCGGGTTTCTCCACTTCGACGCTAATTCTGACGGCGGGGAAGCGGTGACGGAGATGCCGCATGCACTCTAGAGTGACTTCTGGTATTCGTCCCTGCCGACTGTCAGCGATGCTATACTATAGCGCTGTAAAAAAAAGCTGAAGAGTGCTACTGGCTTCGAAATGACACCAGCCCATCTCCTCCCCTAGCCCGTCAGCCACAGCGATAAACTCCCTGCTCGTCATTTCCGGCAGCTCATTAAAGTTGACAATCGTCCTACTGTCCGTAGCGCGGCTCCTGATAACATAACTGGAAGCCGGCTCATCGCACTCTCCGCGGTAGACGCAGTGCGTCAGATCGACCGTAGGTGCGAACGAGGTCTTGATCAGCTGGGTTGCCGTTGACGAAAGCGAGGGCAGAACAGCAGCCAGGATCAGGGATACTGGTTGGTGATTGTCCAGGTCGAGCAATTGCTGCAGCACCTCGAGCGTGTTGGGACAGTTACCGCCACGGCGCCGGATGAGGCGAGATGCGTGAAGTTTTGAGTCTTCCAAGGGATAATGCTCGACGCTGTGGGCGGGCGGTCAGCATTGTGCGGAGGATGGGGCAAGATTACGAACGTCAGAATGGTGTCGAGATAGCAAGCACCTACGGCGAGGAGGCGGCTCATGGAGGGTGCATCTTTCATGGCAGTCAGAAGGAATTTGTCGAAAAGGTCAGGTAATGTCAACTGCATGGAGGGGGGTGTTTCCCATGGATCGGTACTCAAGGGCTCGCAGGAAATGAAACACACTCCTTGTTTAGATGAGACCCCGTACCTATACCTACCTTACCTTAACCTTAGTGTAGTAATCTTACAATATGAATTTCTACCCACATACCAGACTTGAGGTTCTTGCTCACTCAGGATCGAGGATTTCGCCATAAGGAGACTCTTGTACCTGAGATACCTTAATATCTCATCATTCCTTATGATTATGTGTTTAATAATTATCGAACCAATATAAATAAGTATTCTCCTGTCTGTATAACCACCCTGTTTTGTTACGGTCATATAGCTCAATGGCTGAATATGAGTAACCTAATGGTAAATATCTACCTTATTGATTGATTGATTGATTGATTGATTCTTACTCCGTTCCAGCCAATTAGGCCATGCGGGTGTGACTAATCATGCGTTATGCGCATTTATGTACGGGTTATGCAGGTTATGCAGAGCATACTCCTAT
>JAABUY010004159.1_pt1 | contig 15405 bp, 15 predicted proteins | sample 5560271 | NCBI WGS metagenome assembly JAABUY01 (sample SAMN10711886, study PRJNA513374) | rock metagenome | isolation source: Antarctica rocks | place: Antarctica: Victoria Land, University Valley
CCCGCTACCAGCGGCAGCCTGGGCATATAGGAACACCAACGCAAGCGTCAAATCGGCTGCGGAGCGGCTACAGGGGCTGAAATTGGCGATGTCGCGCTCGTGGGCGGTTCTCCAAAACCCCCCTCTATCACAAGACTAAATACTGAGTTAGTCTTACTCCCACAAACGCTTGCCGCGCACGACAGCGCGCCCTTGCCGCAGAGCCTGCCTTGGTAACGCGGCCTGGCACAAGCTATGCCTGTGGCGGGGAACACCGCTCCCGCTTGCCACCAGAGCCAGGCTGCGCAGAGCAGCATGGAGAGGCCGTGCAGCACCTGTCACACGCAGTGCGCCGCCCTTCTGTCGGCCCGCCTCTGCCAGAGGAGGCACCTGTTCGACTCAAACTTATTCCACGGCGCAGCGCGCGCCTGTTGGCTGTGTCGGGAGGCCAGGCTGCAGTGCCTTGCTGGGTGATGCTGGCGCTGTGGGCCCTCGGCTCGGGAGAACGGCAGTCTTGAGGTAGTAGTAGGCTTGGCATCGTCAGCGCGCTGTTTCGCGCCTGCCCACGCCTAGCCCCTCATTTTGTGCAGGCACGGCTTCATTAAGTAGCCTCTCTTTCTGTGGCGTTTTATGGGACCTGACAGACGGGCTGAGCAGCGCCTGTGCCCACGCTTGTTGGCTGCGTAGTCACCGCGTGCCCGCTAATTGCGGGAAGCAGCCACCTGGCCCGGCGCTGGCAAACATCTTCTCGTGCCCCTCGGCGCGACGGGCTGCCTGACTGGCCTGCAGCGCCGCAGGCGGCGCGCGCGTGCGCCCGCACGCAAGCTGTCGCCTCGCAAACTGTCGGCATTTGCCTCCCTTGACATGAGCCGCTCCCTTGCACTGGCGCTGACGCGCGCCTGCCCCGGCCGTGCAGCCTGGCGGAGCAGGTCCTGGCCGACGCGGACCTCGCCTGGGCGATCACGCTTGCGATGCTGCCCGGCGACGGCGACGGCTGCTGGCCGCTCGCGGAGTGGCTGGCGCTGAGCGGCCTGAACGCGGCGTTCCGCGCGGCGCTCGCGCCGCAGCCGATTGCGCTGCGGCTGGCGCCGGGCTGGGCGGCGGGGGCGCGCGGCGACGCGCTCGCGCGCCTGCGCCCGCGCCTGGGCGCGCTGGAGCTGCCGCCGGGCGACGAGGCGGCCACGGACGCCGTGCTGTCGCCTGCGTTCAGGTACGGGGACTCACTCACCTGCTCCGTACTCTGCTGTGTTTCAAGTGCTTGAGTGCCGCCTGTGAGCGCCTGTACCTGCTTAGCTGCAGTGGGCCAGTGTACCTCTGCTGTCGAGCGGCACCTATCGCTCTGCTGAGAGGCATGAAGCCAGTGAACACCCTGTTTTCCAGCTGAGTTTCTCCGTGCACGTTGTGAGCGGTCACAGTCATGCCCCTGCCGTCAAAAACACCCCCGCTTTTGGGCCAGTCTGCGTAGATGCATGGTTCAGAGGGTGCGACGCCCAGCCAGCTATATCGTCCGCTCTGTTCTCTCAGAGCCTGCCATGCCTCTGTTACCGGCACGCCCGCAGCCGGTGCCAACACCCCTTGCGCTCGCAGGCGCCGGCAGGCGCGCCACCTGCGCGCGCTGCGCGGCCTGTGCCTGGACGCGGCATCCGGGCCGGCGTTTGCCGCGGCGGCCGCCGACTTTTCCTCGCTGCGCACGCTGGCGCTGGTCGCGCCCGGCGCGTGCTGCACCGCCGGCGCCGGCTGGGACGATGACGACCCCGGCGGCGTCTGGGCGGAGCCCGGCGGCAGCGCGCGCGCCGCCTGGGCGGTGCCCGGCGGCAGCAGCCCGATGCGCCAGCGCCGCGGCAGCCCGGCGCGGCGCGGCAGCCCCGCGCGCGCGCCGCCGGGCGGCGGCGGCGGCGCGCTGGCGCCGCCGGCGGGTGCGCCGCGCGCGCGCTTCTGCAGCGCCTGGCTCGCCGGCTTGGCGAGCTTGGCCGAGCTGCGGCTCGACGGCTACGAGCTCGCAGAGCTCGGGTCGCTGCCGGCCGGCCTGGCCGTCCTTGACCTGTCGGGCAGCCGCGTGTGCTACGACAACGCGGTCTGCCTGCCGCCCGGCGTACGCCCGGCCGTGCTTGCCGTGCCCAACGGCAGCGGCGGCCACTGGCGCGGCTAGGGTTTGGGCCACTGGCGCGGCTGAGGGCCGGTGCGGCGAGCCGGGCGGGCGCGAGGAAGTGCAGCCGGGCGCGGGAGCGCGCTCCGGCTGCGGTGGACCTTGGGGGCAGCTGCGAGCGCTGCAGCAGCATGGCGTGTCCCCAAACGCGGTTCCTTGGCCGACGGCAGCGGCGGGCGCTGGCGGGGCTGCGACATGGCTTGCAGACCAGGTTCGTGTAGGGTGGTGGTGCTGCAGGCGGTCGCCCTGCAGGCCTGTATAGCTGAGGGTCAGGGCAAGGTGCACTTGCGGGCGTGCTTGATGTCATAAAAGCTAAATGTCCTGGCAGCCGCTGGCTGGATGCCGCCAGGCGCGGGACAGTGGGCGACAGTTGTGTCAGCTCCGCCGCTGCGTCAAGAATTGCTTACTTTCAGTCTGTGCTGCGCCGCGATTGCCGCTCGCTGACTGCCTGTGCCATGCGCATCCCCTTCACTATGTGCCCTCTGTAAGCATCCCTGCAATACTGCAAAGCGCGTGCCTCCCGATTGCCCACTCCCTGTCACCTGCACTTGTCGTCCCGCTGACATCATCATGACGCCGCACGCGCTATTCAGCGACCGCCGGCGGAGGCTCAGAGCCGTCCTGCGCACAAGTGATGAGCCAGCATTAACGACAGCGTAGATCGTGCGCATGCAGGCGGCCTGCCAGGCTCTGCCTGGCAGAGCTGGCGTCAGTGCCAGTTGGGCGAGGACGGGTCAGCCACAGCAGCCGCACACACAAACAGCCCCGGCGAGCAGCCAGCACCCACTTAGGCTCGGCAAACCCCGTGTGCCGGCACTGAGGGCGCGCCTCCAGCGCAGCGCCGGCCAGCGCTGCTGCGGCCGCAGCGGCCTCCGCCGCATCCCTGCTGCGCGCCTCCATAAACTCCTCCTCCGCAGTTTTTGCACCCTCGGCCGCCTGCGCTGGCGGCGGCGGCGCCGGCGCGCCGGGCGCAGCGCGCCGCCCGGCAAGGTCGGTAAAGTACTGCGCTGCAAACGCGTGCAGGTCCGCGGGCTGCGCAGCGTGCTCCGCGGTCAGGACCTTTCTCGCAAGGCAGACGGCCTGCAGAGGCGACGCATGGACCTTCCGCGCCTGCGCCCGCAGCACCTCCTTTGCAAAGTAGTTCAGCAGCGCGGGCAGGCCGTCGGGGATGGCAAAGTCGCCGCCGGTCGCTGCCATGCCTGCTGCAGCAACCTCCTCACGATCTTGGCACAGGAAAGGAAGAGCTCAAAAGCATCAGCCCAGCCAGTGCGAGGCTGGCTGATGATGGCACAGGCATGGGCACGCTAGTAACGCCGGCAGGTTACGTTCCGAGATAAACCCTTGCTTAGGCCCTGGTCACTGCCATGCAGGTGCCTGGTCAGTGCTGAAGGCTGAAAATATACCAGATGCCCGGGATGATGTGCTGATAGTATTGTCGAAGTGTAAGCACATACGCTGGGCCTGAGACGCCTGCTGCCCTACCTGGTTGCGCGCCGCACTGTGAGCTCCGCGGCAGCCAGCATGGGCAAGCTACAGTTCAAGGACCCCGTGCCATCAGACATAGAGATTGCGCAGTCAGTGGCCACAGTGCCAATCAGCCAGATAGCGGACAGCCTGGGCATCCCGAGTGAGGACTTGGAGCCGTATGGCACAACAAAGGCAAAGGTGTGCGTTGCAGGTGCCAGTGGTATACAAACAGGCCTGGAGTGAGCTCGCACGCAAGGTGCCAGAGAGTAGTACAGTTAATAAGTTATTAAGTGTGGCAGCCACCATAGTGAACATTGCAATATTAATTGATAGGATGGTGCGCTGTATGTGTGCTGGCGCCTAAGCTGCTGCTCCTCTTGTGTTGTGGGGTACAGTAATTTATTGAGGTCCAGAGGGGAGCGTGCCCCGCACTGGCAGGGAGATGCGGCACGTGCGCATGTTGAGTCTTAAAACAATCTGCTCCCTGCGCAAAACAGACGGGGCGGTGTGTGCATTCTTTCCGCGCAAGCGTTACCAGCACAGGCACAAACCGGGCCCGTTGTCTTGCCAAGCACCGCTGCCTCCCAGGGGTCAGCGCGACGCTGCCCAGCGGCCCCGCAGGTCCGCCTCTCCGTGCTCAAGCGCCTCGGCGAGCGGCCCAACGGCAAGTACGTGGTCGTGGGCGGCATCACGCCCACGCCGCTGGGCGAGGGCAAGTCGACCACCACTGTGGGCGTCTGCCAGGCGCGCCTGCCTCATTTCTACATGATGAGGCTGCAGCTGTAAGCGGATCGGACCAGCCCCACAGGCAGCGTCCGTTCCACTACCGTAGTACCACCATGGTAGTACCACCGTGCCAGGGAGTGCCATGGCTGCACGCCCGCGCGCTGAGCCCCCGCACCTAGCTGTCAGCCCCTGCTGGGCCGATGGTCGACTCTGCGGGGGCCACATCAGGGGGCTGCTGGGCGGCGCGCAGGCGCTGGGCGCGGTCCTGGGCAAGAAGGTCGTCACCGTCATCCGGCAGCCCAGCCAGGGGCCCACGTTCGGCATCAAGGGCGGCGCCGCAGGCGGCGGCTACAGCCAGGCGCGGCCGCCGCCCGCTCGCCGCGGCCCCTGCAGGAGCCGGGCAGCCCCGCTACTGTGACCTGCCGCACACGCGATGCGCTGCGCAGCCGCCCTGGTGCCGATGCACGACTGTTTTTTATCAAGCGTCGTCACCCTGGCGGCGCTCTGTGCTGCTTCCAATCTGTCCTAGGGTCCCCCCAGGAATATCACAGCCCACGGCCCACAGCAGCCAATCCTGCAACCCTGACAGCCCGTGCGCATGCCTCGATGCCTGCGTTGTCGTGGCATGCAGCAACAGGCAATGACAGGCAAGAGCCTGTGCGGGGCGCCTTGCGTGCCTGGGAAGAGACGGCTGCCCTACCCTACCCTGCACCCCGCCAGGTCGTGCCCATGGAGGAGATGAACCTGCACCTGACCGGCGACATCCACGCCATCGGGGCCGCCAACAACCTGCTGGCGGCCGCGATCGACGCGCGCATGTTCCACGAGTCCACGCAGGCACGCCGCGTCCTGGCCCCTGCCTAAACAGAGGCTAGCCTCTACCCTGAAGTACCCTACCTTCTGGGCATCCAAGCTCATGTTCCACGAGGCCACGCAGGCGCGCTGCCGCCAGGCGCCTGCCTGAACCCATGCCAAGCTCTCTTGGCAGTGAAAGTGCGCATGCTCTGTGAGGCCCGCGCTGGCGCGCCGCCCCCGCCCTGCTGCGGCACCCACTGCCAGCCCTCACTGCCGCATGCTCCCAAAGCCAAAGCAGACCGCCGAGTGCCGGCGGGGGCATCATGGTGCCGGGCGTGGCACCGGGTGTCCACCGGCTGGGCGGCAAATGCGCTGCTGTTGCGGTGGCGGCAGCGGGCTGGCAGGCCAGCAGAAGTCCGACAGGGGCAGGGGTAGGCGGACCAGTGTTGGCCAGGCCGCATGCGGACGGTGCCGGTGGATGCTTGGGTTCACACATGCATGCTCGATGCGGGACGGCCTGACACGGGCGCCGGCGCGATGGCCGGCAGAGCGACAAGGCGCTGTACGGGCGCCTGTGCCCGCCGGGGCGCGACGGCGCGCGCGCGTTCGCGCCCGTGATGCTGCGCCGCCTGCGCAAGCTGGGCATCCCGAAGACCGACCCGGACGAGCTCACGCCCGAGGAGCAGAGCCGGTGCGGGCGCCCGCCTGCTGCCTGGCCGGGAAGCGTGCGGGCACGGACCGGAGCCTGTGTGTGATCAGGCCGGCGCTCGGGTTGCGTTGACAGGGCGGCTGCAGCTGCTGCACGGCCCGGTGCCATCCACCACATGCCCCAGACTATGTTCGAACAGCATGTGCGCGTTGCGTGTTTGCTCATCTGCGCTTCTCTGCTCCTGCCTGTGGGTCATGCTCCAGAGGGCGCTGCGACGGCGCGCGCGTGCGCTGCGCACACCGGCCGCACGTCAGCGCATGGGCCTAACCTACCCTACCCTAACCTGCGGCCGCGCGCTTGCAGCTTCGTGCGCCTGGACATCGACCCGGAGGCGGTCACATGGCGGCGCGTGCTGGACGTTAACGACCGCTTCCTGCGCACCATCACCACCGGCCAGGCGGGCGCCTGTGGTCAGGGTTAGGGTGAGGGTTCTTTGGTGATTGGGAGATTTCGTGATCCGGCCTCAGGCTGGGGTGCGAGGCGCGTGTGCAGCCGCCCGGCGCCAGTGCCGAGCCAGAGGCGCAGCACCCGAGCGCGGGCGGCGCTGCCGCCGCCCGCGCCTGGAGGGCGGCCGGGCGCGCGTCGGGCGTGGGCGCGGCGCGCGCGCGCGCCTGCGTTCTTCGCGCGAGGGCGCGACCGCAAAAGGTGGCTCGCGCGGGTCTGCAGGCGCCGACGGAGAAGGGCATGACGCGCGAGACGGGCTTCGACATCACCGTGTCGTCGGAGATCATGGCCGTGCTCGCGCTGACCACCTCGCTGGCCGACATGCGCGAGCGCCTGGGCGCCATGGTGGTCGCCAGCAGCCGCGAAGGCGCGCCTCACCCCCCGCGCGCGCCTGCACAGGCTCACGATCGCTCCATCGCGGGTCAGGCCATCAGCTGCGGGAGCGCCCGTGCGGGGATGCGCACGCCGTTCGCGCGCACGCGCGCACGCTCGGCAGCGGCTCGTGGTGTGCGCGTACAGACGGGCAGGCGCCTAGCAGGCTTCACCCGCGTCCCCGCGCGCGCGACCTGGCGCCGCGCAGCCCCGCGCGCGCAGCTCCGCGCACGGCGCTCAGCGCGCGCGTCTGCTGGTCGCGCGGGCTATAACAGAGCAAGCCTGCGCTACGCTGGCGGCACCGCTCGCTTGCCGCTGGCCGGCTGCTGCCTGACCCCCCGCGCATGTGTGCGCGCTGCTGACTTGCAGGGAGGACCGCCAGCGGCAGGCAGCAGGGGCGGGGGCCGCGCAGGGTGCGGGGATGGGGCGCGCGCTGACGCGGCGCGCGCCCGCGCGCAGGCGAGCCGGTCACGGCGGACGACCTGGGCGTGGGCGGCGCGCTGACCGTTCTGATGAAGGACGCGATCTCGCCCACGCTCATGCAGGCGCGCGGACTCCCCACCCAAGCAGCCCTAGCTGGCTGAAACTCATATACGATAAGATGCCGGTGCTAGTGCACGCGGGACCCTTCGCCAACATCGCGACCGGCAACTCTGATTCTGCCCTATCCTTGCCCCTAACCCTACCATGGCCGCGCCCGCAGACGCTGGAGGAGACGCCGGTGCTGGTGCATGCGGGGCCGTTCGCCAACAACGCGACCAGCAGCTCCCGGGCTGAGCCTGTCCCTAACCCAAACCCTAGCAGCGCCCGCAGGAGGAGACGCTGGTGCTGGTGCACGCGGGGCCGTTCGCCAACATCGCGACCGGCAAGTTGAGCGTTTTTTCTAACCCTAACCTAGTTCTGCCCCGCAGACTCTGGAGGAGACGCCGGTACTGGTGCATGCGGGACCCTTCGCCAACATCGCGACCGGCAACTCCAGCGTGGTCGCCGACCGCGTCGCGCTCAAGCTGGTCGGCGCCGACGGCTTTGTGGTCACCGAGGCGCGCCCGTCCGGCTGCGCATCCACATGCGGCAGTGTCCCTGCAGGGCGGGCGAGCGGCGGCTCTGCACGCCTCCATTTGATGCCATGAAACTTGTGCTTACGGCTGCTCAAGAAAGAAACATGTCTGCCACTATACATGCACGGGTGAAGCCACGCGCGCGGCACCTGTGGACGTCGCTGGTGTGCATCTGGGGACAAGCACCATGCAGCTGCAGCAGCCGTCGCCCTTGCAGGGTGCCAGCGCTGACGTGGCTGGCCCGCGCGCGCCAGGCGGGCTTCGGCGCGGACATCGGCATGGAGAAGTTCATGAACATCAAGTGCCGCTACAGCGGCCTGACGCCCAGCGCGGCCGTCATTGTAGCCACGGGCACGCGCCGCGCCCCGCGCGCTCCTCCTTGTCGCGGGTTGCTCTGTATTGCTATGGGCACTGGCAGAAGCACCACTGCGCTGGGATGTGGGCGGGCACCCTCGCAGCACCTGGCGGCGGCCATGGGGCGCTGTGCCTGGCACTGTTGCGGCGCGCCAGGGCGGTTGCTTGCTGCGGGGGCAGACGTGCGAGGGTGACAGGCTGTGCCCGCAGCTGAGCACGCACGTCTGCGTCCGCGCACCAAGTCCCCGCCACTCCCGGCGCACCCCTGTGCGCCCAGGCGCTCCGATCCTAGCTGCGTACTTTAGACCTAAGTATGTTTTCTAACCCACTCTCCCAGGCGCTCCGGCGCCGAGCCTGCCCCCGGGGCGCCCCGCGCAGTGCGCGCGCTGAAGATGCACGGCGGTGGCCCGCCGGTGGTGGCGGGCAAGCCGCTGGACGCGGCCTACCGCACCGAGAACGTCGAGCTGGTGCGCCGCCGCTGCCGCGTGTCGCTGCTGAATGCGTGATTTAAGCTGGGATCGAATGGACACAGCAAACACCTCTGCGGCGCGGCGAGCGTGGAGCAGGCGCCGGCGAGCGAGCGGGGCGCAGCGACTGCTCATGCGGCACATGTGTCCAGCTGGGCAGCTGATAGCAGCGGGCGGCCCGCCTGCACATGGCGGCTGCTCGCTGAGCTGTGGGGAGGGAGGCGGCAGTCCTGGCATGGGTCCTGGGGCACATGCCTTGGCAAGAGCCCCTGCGTGTCCTGCTTTCCCATGGGTGCAGGCACTGGCGGGCGGGTGTGTATGCGCGGTCCGCACGCATGCCTGTGCCACTTCTCTCGGCCAGCCCGCTGCACGCGCGCTGCGCACAGGCTGTGCTCCGCCTCGCCGGGAGCTGTCCGCTTGCGGGGACTCCGCCCAGCGACCATGCACTGAGGATGCGCTGTGGCGAGGAGTGATGATGCTTCTTAGGTTTAGGATATAGGTATCCTGACCCTACCGAGCCCGCAATGCGCAGGTGAAGGCCGGCGCGGCCAACTTGCAGCGCCATGTGGAGAACGCGCGCGCGTACGGCGTGCCGGTCGTCGTCGCGGTCAACAAGTTTGCGACCGACACGCCCGCCGAGCTGGCCGCCGTGCGCGAGGCGTCGCTCGCGGCAGGCGCGGCCCGCGGCACGGGCGGCGCGCCGGGCCCTGCATGCGCGCCAGGGTAGGATTAGGGTACTGAGCTGATGCGGATCGCCCGGCTTCCCAAAGTAGGCTTCCAAGGGACCTGCAGTAGCGGCGGCTTGTCCGCCTGCGAGTCGCCCCGCTGCCCGGCGGCGCGGCAGCGGGATGCAGTCCCGGGCGAGCGCGGCAGCTTGGCGCGGCGACAGGCTCTTGGTCCCTGGTTGCCGCATGTCGTGCGCCTGGCGCTCGCTGGGCACGGTCCGGGGCGCGGCGCGAGGGCTGCGCGCGCGGCGGCGCGCGCAGGCGCGTTCGACGCGGTGGTGTGCTGGCACCATGCGCGTGGCGGCGAGGGCGCGGCCGACCTGGGCCGCGCGCTGGCGGCCGCGTGCGCGCAGCCGGCGGAGTTCCGCTTCCTGTACCCGCTCGAGCTCTCCATCAAGGCGCGCACAGGACTCTTTCTCTGTGTAGGATATGCAGCACTGAACCTGCGCTGCCCGCACCCGCTCAACCCCACACGTCCAGGTGCGTTCCAGCGCCTGCGGCTGTGCTGCAGACCAGCCATGCGCGCGTGCGCATGCATGCAGCCGCCCTCTGCCTCTCCTGCAGCTGCCGGGCCCCGCCCTGCAGTCGCCCTCTGCCTCCAGTGTCAGCCGGTCCTCGCCATGAGGCGCGCGCTGCCGGCCTAGGTTCAGGCGTGCAAGCACCACCGCGACTGTGATCCAGGCCAAGCATGCGCTCGCCGGCTGCCAGGGCTCGCAAACACCCTGGCGCTCAACCGCACCTGGGTGCGCTGAGCGTGGGTACGCTGAGCGAGGCCGGTCCATTTGCGGGCGCGCTGTCATGCCCATACTCATCTGCATGCCAGATTCATCTCCTTCTTTATTTCCTTTTCTGTACGCAGGAGAAGATTGAGGTCATCGCGAAGCAGACGTACAAGGCTGGCAGCGTGGAGTACCTGCCGCAGGCCGAGAAGCAGATCGAGCTGTACACGCGCATGGGCTTCGCCGGGCTGCCCATCTGCATGGCCAAAACGCAGGCGCGGCCGCCCGGCGCACGCGCGCGCGCCGGGTGTGCGGGCGCTGTGTGGCGCGCCGGGCACAGTTTTGGGCTGCCTGGCGCTCGCGCTTGCCTGCCGGGCATGGGAGTCGGTGGGCCGGCGCGCATGCAGGGCGCGCCCCACCAGCCGCGCCGCCCGACTTTTAATCCTGATTTAGGGTCGGACCTACACTCCAAACCCTTGTCATCATCATCGTCAAGCAACCACCCTCATGGAATTTATATGGATTGTCGCACCATGCAGCGACCTGCACGGCCTGCAGTGAGCCAGGGCGCGCGCCGCGGCGCAGTACTCCTTCTCGGACAAGGCGGAGGCGAAGGGCGCGCCGAGCGGCTTCGTGCTGCCCATCCGCGACGTGCGCGCGTCCGTCGGCGCCGGCTTCCTCGTGCCGCTCGTCGGGACCATGATGATGATGTGCGCGCCCGCCGCGCCCGCCGCGCCCGCCGCGCCCGCCGCGCATACCGCGCTGCCCCGCGCGGCTGTGCTGGGCGGGCTGCAGCGCTTGCTCGCTGACCTGCAGCTCAGATGGGCTGAGCACCTGTGAGTCGTCATGCTGGTTGCTCAGGCCTGAACGCGTCCCGCGTGATGCCTTCCACGTTCGCCCCTGCGGCTCTGGCATGCTTGGCGCCTGCCGCCCAGCGCCGGCCTCCTGCCGATGGCGGCGTGTGTGGGCGGGGACCGGAGGTTGGCACGGGGATAGGGTTGAAACTGGTGAGAGCGCGCGGTCCGCAGGCCCGGCCTGCCGACGCGGCCCATCTTCTACGAAATCGACATCGACCCGGACACGGAGCAGATCGTGGGCCTGTCCTAGCGCGCCTGCGTGGCCCAGCGCGCGACCACTCCGCGGCCCCGTTCTGAAAGGCGATGCCTCGACGCTCGCCACACACAGAGGCGCCTGGGGGCTGGCACGCGCTGTGCGCTGCCCCCGCAACGGGCTGGCTCGGTGAGCGCGCATGTGTGGGCGCGCCGCGGCTGCGCATGCAGCGCGCTCGGGCGCGCCTGGGTGCTATCAGGTCGCGCATGCGCACGGCGCCTCCCCCTGCGCATGCGCAGGCTTGCTGGTTGTCTGTAAGTCACGTGACGCCGGCAGCCTGCATAGTCGGGCACGCCACAGCTCGCGATCCCATGCAGCGGTTTTCCGAGGCGTCCAGCCTGCCTGCAGCCTCGCTGCTCGTTTACACTGGTCGGCTGGCCTGATGCAGGGGGGGACTGCTGAGTCGTGCGCTGTGCGCGGGAGTGTGCTGGGCTGCACTGCCCGGGCTGCACACACCCTGTGCCGCTCTCCACTGCTTTTCTTATTACCGATTCTGCCTTATCAGCAAGCGTCCAGCGCGCCTCAGGCCTGCACATGCGGGTATGAGCTTGAACACGCTAGGCGCATCTTATTATAGCAAGCCGGGTGGACTGCAGTTGCGCTTCGTTTGGGGTCATAGGAAAAAGATGCGTGATGACCAGTACAGTGCACCAGTGCAGTGCAGGCTGTGCAGAGCTTCGGTGTGCGCAAAGGGCAAAAGAGGCGGTGGCGGTATGGCGCACTTGTCTGTCCAGCATTGCTGCGGGCACACAGAGGTAGAGCGGCTGTGGCACTACTATTGGAACACGGTGAAAGTGATGGCCAGCAGCCTGCAATACTTACAACCCGCGGTCGCCTAAGAGGCTGTAAAAAACTCAGGCCCTTGCGAACCACAAACCAGAAGGGCGAGGCGCCATGCTCACGGCAGGCGCCTTGCTTGGCGCACGAGAGCCCCCGCCCTGCCGAGCATGCTGGGACACCACCCGTCCAACAACATCAGGCTGCGCCGCTTTACCCAGGCTCGCGCCCTCCCCCGCGCTGCCACCGAGGCGCGCGCGTGCACACCCATGCAGGCCCCACTGTCACAGCAGGCCCTGCGCCGCGCGCTGGCACCCAGGGAGCGCCGGCACCGCGGTCGGCGCCTTTGCATTGCGCTGAGCCCGGGTCAGGGTTAGCGCCGCCCGTAACCCAGCAAACCCCTATACAGCCGGCGCCTCGTCCACGTTCTCACCGACCAGCACCGTTGGCTGGTCCTCCGCGGTCAGCTTGATCATCACGCCGCGCGCCGCCTGCATCTTCAGCGGCCGCACGCCCAGCGTCTTCAGCACCTCGTCATACTTGACCCTGCGCGGCGCGGCCACTCGGGTAAACCTCACGGTCAGGATTAGCAGGGCCTGCATCTTCAGCGGCCGCACGCCCAGCGTCTTCAGCACCTCGTCACACTCGACCCTGTACGGCACAACCACACAGTGAACCCTAGGGTCAGGGGTGGCAGGGTCGCAGGGTGGCACGCTTGGCGGCGCGCTCCGGCGCCGCGGCGTGCATGGCTACATGCGGCAGCTGCGTCGGAGCTGGCAGCAGCGCTGGCGCCTGCGAGCGGCGGCGCAGCATGCAGCCATTCCTCCCCAGCGGTGTCCCCCACAGCGCCACAGTGCGAGCACGCGCGTGCCTCCAGTAACCAAGTGCGAGCAGAGCGTCGCAACAAATTCACCGCACACTGCAGTGGGCTTGACACAGCGCCACTGAGGCTAGCAAAGACCTACACAGCACATGCATTCTCCCACGCTGCAATTGCTCCCTGCAGCACTGGCTAGTTGGTGGCACAGCACTCAGGCCCAGACACAAAACCGCTGCGAGGCGGCGCCGGAGCTGGCAAGACAGGCCCGCCACGAGCGCGCGCGGAACTCCGCTTACGCAAGGGGCGCGCCGGTTGGTCATGTACAGGTACTTCATGAGCCGCCGGCGCTGGCCCAGCAGGATGACGAGGCCGCGCCGGCACGCAAAGTCCTTGCGGTGCTCCTGCAGGTGCGTGGTCAGCTGCGACACGCGCGCGGTCAGCTGCGCGACCTGCACCTCGGTCGACCCCACGTCGCCCGCATCGCGCTTGAACTGCGCGACCTTGCTCAGGTCGGTGTTGTAGCCGCGGAAGCGCGCCCTGCGCGCCCGCGCCATACAATCAACACCGCCGGCTGCACAGCACCTCCCTGCAAAATTTCCGGGGGACGGGCTCGACACTGCGGCCTGGCGTGTGGGACGGCTGCCGGCCAGGCGCGTGCGCGCTGGCAGCAGCCCCGCGGCCGGCGCGGCGCTGTGGCCTGGCGGCTGTCAGCTGGGCGGCGGGTGCGCCACAAGGTGACCATGCTGTTCAGGTCTCGCTCGCGCCGCTCGGAGCTGCCAGGCGCCAGGGCCGCGCCCACACGCAGCAGGAGCGCGGATGTTCTGGCGTGCACGCACGCAGGCAGGCTCACAGATGCCTGAACATGCGGGGCGCGGGTCGGCTGGGTGCGCACTGGATGGCCAGGGCCGCCGGCCTGGCTGCAGCGCACGCCGCTGGTCGGGACGAAAACGCTGCAGCGTTCCCGCAGAAGCCTGCAGCAGCGGCACACAGCACTTCAGGACCCCGCGCAGCGGCCCCCGCCGCTGCCACAAGCGGAACAGCAGCCTGGCCGAGGCCAGCCGCCCGACAGTGCTGTGCAGACCCAGGTCCAGCTGCTGGCACAGAGAAACGCGCATGCCCAGGGCTCTGTCACCTGTCCTGGCCGCAAGCGCCGCGCCGGGGGCCGAGCAAGACGCCAGGCCCATGCCCCTCTGCATTGCAGCTCCTGAAGGTGAGCTCCTCTGCAAGTGCGACCCCAGCGCTGGTTGTAAGAGAGAGAGTCCCTACTCAGCTGAACTGGACTGCACTGGACTTGGGGCTTGCTGGCTGCTCGCGAGCCGGGTCGACACTTCATCGACCCTTGGGATGCCAGATAAGGACGGCCGGGCTCGTCACAAATGCAAAGCGGTGGTTGCACGACGCTGTGGTCAGGCAAGGCTGCAGCTGCCCGCATGTCACGTGCAGCATATCTCCTTCTGACCCACTCGAGTGCCGTGTCGCTGTCATGCATGGCGGCGCCTGACCAGGCTCTGGCGCTCCTGTGAGCAGATCACCTGGATAATGCACATGACAAGGAAACTGTCCGCTCTCTCAGTACTTACAGCAGGCTGCAAAATCCCGGTCGGTGCTATGTTACAACAGCGTGAACAGCGCAAGCACCACGGTAAACAACGCACACACCCGGCACACTTCTGGCTCGAGCACGGGGCTGACCCTCACACCTGGCCGGGCGCCCCCCGATGGTTGCAATCAAGGGGGCCACTCAACGCCGCACGCTTGCCAAACTTTATTAGTTTCACTGCTCCTATGGCTGCGCCCCGGCCGCACGCGAGCGCGCGCGGCGACGCGCGCGGCGACGCAACCAGGCTTCGTGAAGCCGGGTTGCTGCATGCAGCGTGTCCCCCCAAGGCGAACAGGCTGCGGACGCGCGCCGCAAATGCGGCGCCCCGCCCTCTGCAGGGCCCGCCTGCAGCGCCCTCCCGCCCGGGCATCTATAAATCCTCCGCAACCCAGGACGCAAAGGCCGGCGTGCATATGCAAGAAAAACGCCGTGCTGCACGGGGCAAGGGGATTAAATTTGCTGGCTGCTGCTCGCCCGGGAGCAGCGCGCTGGGCTGGACCTATGTCTTCCACTCCACGCATGACACGCGCTAACAATGAGCCCCCTCCCCCAGCCAACAGCGCCCCCAGCGCGCCAGGAACAAAGAGGGGCCCGCCGTGCGCGCTCTCGCGGGCGCGCCAGCCTGGCCAGGCCCCGGACTGATGACGCCCTCTCCCCTCCCGCAGCCCGCCCGCAGCCTGGCGCGGCGGGGCAGGCCGCGCCGCCGCGCCGAGCGGGCGGCGCCCGGCCCAGACAGGGCGCAGGCGCGTCAACACGCGCTGCCGGGGCGCCGCTCGCAAGCGGGCCCCGGCCCCCGGGCGGCTGTATGCGCCGCGGCGCGCCGCCGCCGCGCGGCTGCCGCGGGGGCCCTGCGCTGATGTGCTGCAGAGCAAAGTCGCGCAGGGCAGGGCAGGCTGGCAGAGCGGCGGCAGCCTAAAGAAAACCAGAAACAGTGCGCTGGCGCTGGCAGGGCGCAGGGCGGCCCCCGCGGGCCTTCCCCGCGCCCCAGTCATGCCCCGCCCCTCGCCCAAACGCCGGCGCCCACCGCCGCCGTCCCTGCCTATGTTGACACAATCTGCCGCAGGCGCGCTCGCCTCCCCGCAGCCCTACCAACGCCCCGTCCGCGCGCCCGGCCGTGCGCGCGCCTCACTGTTTTAT
>JAABUY010004161.1_pt1 | contig 15405 bp, 21 predicted proteins | sample 5560271 | NCBI WGS metagenome assembly JAABUY01 (sample SAMN10711886, study PRJNA513374) | rock metagenome | isolation source: Antarctica rocks | place: Antarctica: Victoria Land, University Valley
TAAAAGTGTCAATTCATGTGCAATGGTCGTCACACAGTATGCTGTCAAAGCTCATCTTGCTCGGCTTTGGAGTGCAACTTTTATCACAGAATTTTGCATGGCTGTGGAGTTTTACTCTGTTATTATTCGCAGGACTATGAAGCCATGCTGGAGGAGAGTAGAGACCTCAAGCCTGGCTTTAGATACAGCCAAGCACGCACTCTGTTTGAGGATGACCCTCGATGGAAGGTGACACCCCAAAGTTGACCTGTTGTGGCAGATCTGTGCCCACAAGTGCATCTCACCTTCACAGTCAGACCTTGTTTGTGCATTTGGAAACAGTTTCCTGAGCTCTACATCATGGCTGTACTGAGGGCAAATATCGACATTGGGCTGCTGTTTTACCAGACTCAGTTTTCCTACAGGCAATTGCTTCTGTTGACCGTGAGGAGATGTTTGTTGAGCACATGAAGGAGCGCGATAGGCGCAAGCGAGCTGAAGAGAAAGCAGCCCGCAAGCGCAAGCTGCAAGACTTCAGAGAGCTGCTGGAGCGCTCATCTGGCATTAAGGTATGCTCCAGTTGTCACCATCATGCTGTGTACTTCCCAAAATTGCAACCCACTCGGGAAGCATACCAGGTGCATATGCATGTGCCATGTTCACATTCTGCCATGCACATATTGAGCTGCCCTGCAGTGTCCTGAGCTCAGGATGTAATGGGTTTAGAACTGTGTGCTTTGTCTGATTGTGTGTTGTATCAACAGGCTAGCACACCATGGCGGAAGGCCACAGCTAAGCTTGAAGGGGAACCAGAGTATGAAGACCTGTCAAAGATAGACCGCCTGGAAGTGTTTGATGAGTACATGAGGTCTGTCACTACCTTCCACAAGTGCCACATAAGCTAGCCCACTACTTGTGGGCTGCTGCACATTGTAGTAGCTGATAACTTGGCTTGCCATGACAGTTCTGGATCTCAGCAGTGATGGATCATGCCTTGGCAGGCATGCTATGGGCGACATCCGCTGCTGTGTGAACAGTGTTGCATGCTGTGTGCAACCACGACCACAATGTACCTCGATACCATGGAAGACCAAATCATCATCTGCTGTTACTTCTGACCTGCAAATGTGCACATGTTGGGTGGTTGTGCTGTGAATGATCGTCATGTACCAATGACACCCACAGACTGCCAGTGCTTTCTGGTGCTGGTAAGTGGTCAGAAGACAACATCCTGACTGATTGGTGTGTCCCAGGGACCTGGACAAGCAGGAGGCAGAAATCAGGGAGAAGCTGAAGCAGGAGAAGAAGCGTGAGGAGCGCAAGAACCGTGAGGCTTTCAGTGAGCTGCTGCGTGAGGACATGGATGAAGGATTCATCAAGCCTAAGATGCGCTGGAAGGTGATCAGCAAACCTGCCAGCTTGACCTGGGTGTCTGTCAGCAGCTCAACATTTTTATGTGCTCCCTGCATTGCGCAGCGTGGGCCCTGTTCCCACAGTTGTCAATGTCGCATGCACCTTCAACAGAACACCAGCCAGCTGAGCAGTGTTTGAGTTGACCTGAAGTCAGTCTGCGCTGCTTGCCCTAGCAGGCAGGCTGTTACACAAACAATTCGATGTGTCATTTCCTCGATGTTGCTGCATTGTGGCATGTCTCCCATCACGCCTGTTGCACTGCAGGAGTATCTACCTCGCATCAAAGACAATGATGTCTTGCGGGCTGTTGAAAAGAACACATCTGGGTCACGGCCAAAGGAGCTGTTTGAGGAGGTGCTGGAAGACGTAGACAAGCAGTGGGAGACTGACAGGTTTTGCTATGGCAACTCTTTTCCATACATGCCAATCTGTGGCGTCTGTTGCATCAATGTACAGATTATGCCCTCAGCAGCAGCTTTCAAGTGGTGTAGCTTGTGACACCACCTCTGTTGCTGCATTTGCTCTTCGCACTTGACTTGACTGACATCATGCCATCAAAGTATTGCATCTCTGCATCTTGCTTTGCAGTGGCTTTTCTGGCATGCTTGACAATTACCCTGGATGTCAGGCAGCTGGCATTGGAATCGACAAGGTCAGAACAAACAGCTGTCCTCAACACAGCGCTTCTTATGTGCAGGGCCACCTTGAAGGATGCTGTCAAGTCACACAGCATTCATACAGGGATTGACACAAGCTATGAAGACTTCCAGGAGCAGCTGAGCTCTCAGGCTAATGAAGAGACTCAAAACATCAAGGAGCATTCAAAGTAAGCACGCGGTCCTTTGTTTTACTCAAACACAACAAGCATCCTGTCGTGCGCTTTGTTCCTTACCTGAGTCGTTGTGTTATGCCAAGCGCACGTTTTTTGGCTTGCCAAACGGATACTGTCTGAGCAAAGCTGCCCAATCAGGCAGACTATTTCTGCTCAGCCAGCACTCCCCACCAAAGCCCATCAAGGACCAAACACAGCGCAGCCTAGCAGTGTTTTTGTGACACACTGCAGGGCGCGCTTTTCTTTGCAGCACATTGCACTATGCAAGGCTCTCGGCAGTCTTTTGTGATGCGTGTATAAAGCACGCACATTTTCACACCATTGCTGGAGATGTCTTGCCATGCGCTTGTGTTTATTAAGCGTGCTATGTGCATTTGGCCATGATGAAGGGATAGAAGGGAGAAAAACATCACCTCAGGAACTATAAACAAAGCTGCAGCCATGCCCACTTCTGAGTAGCAAAATACAGGCCAAGGGCATCCTGTCTGGTCAGGAACACACACAGATCAAGGGTATTTTGTCTGTTGCTGCAGGCAGCTGTTCTATCAGGAGCAGGTGGGCAAAGCCAAGGACAAGCTGGCTCGCGAAGAGGCCAAGAAGGCTGAAGCTCAGGAGGACTTTACCCGCCTGCTGCGCCACACCAAGTCCCTCAAGCTGGATTCCACCTGGGAAGACATCAAGCCTGACTTAGAAACCCACTCTGCTTACAAGGATGTAAGCCTCTACTATACTTGCGGCTTTTGTATGGTGTAGTGGCGAGCATACCGGCAAGCATGGCATTGCATGGTTCGCGGCTGCACGCTCTGCATTCATGTTTTGCATTCATATGAGGTGTAGGCATGCCATGCGTTCTGGCTGTCGTTGCAAAACACAACAGCTGCTGCACGTGCTATGACTCGACCTTTGTGCGTGAAGACCTGTGATGTCCTGACCAAGCTGGAATATCATCTGCAGCTTCTGCCGTACGCTGTAGCCAAAGTCAGCTGACATACCCTGCACAGACCCCAGTACCAAATAGCATCGGATCTGGGCTGTTAGTGTTTCTCAAAAGCCTCAAAACTTTTGATTGTGCTAGGGGAGTCAAATACATTGTAGGATCTAGGGTTTTAGGGTGCCTTCGCGGTTTGGCCTGAGATCCAACGCCATCTATTGGTGGGGCGCTTCAGAGGCTTGAGATGAGGCAATAACGCCATGGGACGAAAGCAGTTGCTAAGGCCTGCCTTGCAAATCAGACTATATATGCAGATACCTGATGAAGCAGAGCGGCAGCAGCTGTTTGCTGACTACATCCAGCGCAAGAAGGACAAGGAGAAGAAGAGGAATGCCAGCAAAGAGCGAGATGCTGATGAGGGTGATGACAAGGAGCATAAGCACAAGGACAAGGACAAGGACCGCAAGCGGCACAAGAAAGACAAGCGCCGGGATGATGATGAGAGTGATGATGACAGGGAGCATAAGAAGAAGCACAGGCATAGCTCATCAAAGAGGTGAGGCAGCAAGTACATCGCCAGCGTGCATTTGATGCAGCCTTTTGTCTGCACGTGACACCCTCGTGTTCACTAGCATCAGACACGTATAATGCACTGCCTTTGCAAAGATTGCTTCAGGCATTGCTTCTTGTTGCAACACTACTCTACACTGCGCTGCAACACTACACTGACCCTGCCGCGCACCCAGTATGCCCTTGCAGAAACCCACTAAGATATATGACCAATGTTGGTGTGTCGCAGGCGGCACAGTGGCGAGGATGGTGCAGAGGAAGATGACAGTAAAAAAAGCAAGCGGCATAGGAACGACAAAGACCGTAGCTCAGACAAGCGAGATGATGACGATAGGTACTGCACTGCATTGCACTCATGCAATCACAGCACCTCTCTGCCTAGACACCTTGTCATGTTAGCTGCAGTAATTGATGCCCAGCCCGTTGTGTGAGTTGCCGGCAAGAAGGCGAATCCTCTCATGCCCTTGGTGACTCTTGCTGCAGTCAGGTTGATTGAGTGCAGACATTGCACAGCTGGTGGCATGTAAGACATCTCCTGGCTTCCTAGTCAGGCCACTTCTTGAGCCAAGCACACAGGCATCTTTGGTCCCTGCATCACCTGATACCTTGCAGGACAGGCAGTCTTGACCAAGACACAAAGGGATGCATGTGGCAATGTCTGACAGCTCTTTGTTCTTCTGTGTAGAGAGCGGTCTTCAAGGTGATGCACCTGACGTTGATATGCTTGGGTGGCAGCACCAGGAGGGCCAATGGCGCAGGCAGGACAGGATTCTGGGGCATGCAAAGGCAAGACATGGCTGGAGCATGGGCTTGGCTGCAAGCCGCACACCACCCTCCGCAAACATGTTGCACAACGTAAGGGTTAGTGTCTGCATGGGCAGCTGCTGTACCTGCAATGCTGTGTTGAAAGCAAGCAACTGGCCCAGGAATACATTCACCTTGATGCAACACACCTTGCAGATTGGCAGTGTACGGGTGAAATGCGATCTGCATGCCAGGAAGAAAATTGTCAGTCTGTTTGCAAAATCTTATATTTCACAAGCAGAGTGTACAAACAATTATGGTCACTCTGCCACACAATCCTAGTCATGCCTGCTGCATGTCCTGCCCAAACAGACCCGATACTTGCAGCAGAGCTGTTGGCCTAGGCAGCCTGTCAGGTTTGTACTAGCAACACTGAAGCACTAAGGAGTGTGCTTTGGCTGTGCAATCGTGTAGTGTTCACTTCACAGCCGCATGTATCTGCACAGACACTGTGACATGGCATGCACTGCATGCCCTGACACCATCCATTATGTAGTTGCTTTGGGGTGTGCATGGATTCATGTCTTGAGCCAATTTTGCACTGTGAAAGTGCCAAGCCACAATGTGGCTTGCACAATATGGGAATGCATTGCACATCATGTACTAAGCAAGCTATGACATGCTGCGTCCTGACTCTGTTGTCGCAGAGTAGGCGTTTTCCCTTTGTGGGCAACACAAACTGACATTGAGGACGTGTATCTGAGATCCAATCTATCAAGGAAATTGACATTGTTCGTAAAAAACGCACACTAACAAATGAGTAAATTGATTTAGTCTCCGCCCTGAATACTGCAAATGACTTATCGTAACGCTTGCAGAAATGGCGTCAATCGTCACAGTCAAGAAGTCGCGACCAGCATATGGATCAGTTTCTCTCTCTTTCTGTCGATAACCGTATCAGAGGTTGTCCCGCAGCGAGCCATTTGAGGACAGCCTGGCGCTAAAGCTTAGCAGCCAATGATGACTATCGAAGTCACCAAATGGGCAAACAAACTATTGTGGCAAGCATGCAGCTGTTTTGTCACTTTTGCCAGCGTATGTCTGTGTTCCAACTTTGCACACTTGAACTCACAACACCAAATTTGCCTAGGCACGTCTAAGCGCTGATCGCAGCACCGCAGAGGGGAAAAGCCTCTGTGATCTTACGGGGATGTGCCTGCACAAGCGCTGGTGGGCAAGGAGTCTGCCGAAGTACGGTACGTTCGGTCCTTCAGCCGATCACACCGACTAGCGTGTCGTAGGCCCTGAGCCGAGAGCTGCTACTTGACGCACGTCACAGAGTGACCCTGCGGCGTATGTCCTTGTGCACACCGAATACATTGTAGGCGCTGTACCGGGAGTGAACCTCTATAACATCGTTGGCCTGGGTGTGTGAGACGATGGTTTCCAAAGATGATCAAACATACTCTTCCCAGCAAACTTCAGTGAAGGTCACACCTGAGGGATACCCACCAATCTGCTTGACTGGCAACAGCTGAGGTGGTGGCTGCTCTTCCCAGGTGCGCTCCTTTTGGCAGGCCTCTTGTGGAGCCGTGTGGAGCGTGAATGTTTTCAAGGCCATGTTGCAGGCTGACTAAGCGGCTTCCAAAGGCTGCATGTAACCTGTCCCTGCAGGACATGACAGCATTGCCTCTTGCAGAATATAATGGCTTTGCAACAGCGCGTCAGATACGCAAAGTCACATGCGTACATGAAAGAGCATAGCCACACGCTTGAAAGGCAGGCCTTTGAGAGTCTGCATCTTTTGGTTGGAAGCATCATCGCTGCATTGTTGGGACCAAGGCCTTGGCCACATCCTACCAGCCACTGAAGGTAAAGACTGATTTGATTAGGATTGCCTTGCTTCATGCATGGATCTGGACCAGCAAGACCAGTTTGCATCTGCGCTCAACTGCTGCATCAGGTGCTAAGATGAAATACATACAACAGTAAGGTTTGAACTCTTCATGTGTTGCTGCATGCATGTTATAAGGCAAGCGCTAAGGACTAGTCTGCGTCGCTTGGCCATCAGTGTGCATACGCTCTGTCCTTGCATGCCAGCCTACCATCACTAAACATGCTTTGACATGGTAGTAAGTTGATTGCAAACAGCACTTGCTTGCGTACGACGGTGCCAAGCTTGCAGTTGCCAGTCACTGCTGTGATAACGCTGCACACCGGTATGTTAATCAAGCACAGGATGCCAGGTTTCTGCTGGACATGTTGGCTTGCACGCTGTGCATAGCATACTTTGATAGTTGAGCTGCAAATTTGCAGTCGCTGATTATGCTTGTATGGTCGCATTTCCTTGATGCTTTGGGGCAACAAAGCATCTGGCGGTGCTTGCTGGCATCAAGCATCCCGATTGGCTGTGAGCTGTGTGCAATGGTGGTTGCCTTTTATCTCTCTAGTTGCTCTGAAACCAGCCCCGGAAGCACAAGCATAACAGCACATCAACTAGGAAGCCAGTTCGAACACCAGCGAGTCACTGGAAGCTGTCAGCTGCTTTAGCTCAACACTGCCTGTCCAGACTCATTCGACATCCCTTGGTTGCTAATTTTATGCTACTCGATCTTTGCGTGACTTGGTAAAACCTGAGTGCCGCGTGGTCCAGGGCTATCAGTATATTGAGCCAGCCGAAGTTCCGGCCTGAGCTTTTCACTACGTCGAGGTTCTCCGGGCGGAGTCTTGTAGCACACAAGCTAGCCTGATCTCAGAGGTCAGGCTTGATCAGCCTGACTTGCAGTGACTCGGCTGTCAGCTCATGAAGCGGTAAACAGCTGATGAACAGATGAGAAGACCGCAGGTAAGCAGCTCGCAGCAGCTAGCTGGCAGTCTGTGCAAGGAAGCGGCAGCCTTGCGCAACTGCGTTGACTGAGCCATCAGGTCAAGCTTGCTGCATACTCGGCAAGAGACCTTCTGTGAGGGGGCACACGCAATAAGCAAACAAGCTTTTCCCTCCTGCTGCTTGTGTCTGAGGAAGCAGAATCGCCGCTGTCCCAGAGCTCTTTGATCCTTGTTCGTATGGGTCCCAGTAAGACTCGTGCCACCAACCCCAGCAGGGGCAAAAGCACTGCAACAGCTCCTGTCAAAACTCAGGTCAGAGGCATTAATACAGCAGTGCCGCGCAAGTCCCCTTCTGCAGCTCTCACTCGCATCCATTCAGATGCAGTCTTACCTGTAGACAATCCATAATGCTTGCAAAGTGCGGGTATGCACGCACTGCATGGACACGGCGCTTCTGGCACTTGGACCAGATAACTGCAGCATTCTGTACACATACAGTAGTTCATGCCACATGCACGGCGTGTTCCATCCTGCCAAGGGCTCTGCAGAGCATAGCAACATACAGCATGGAGCAACAGCCGTTCTGTGTGCATGCCCCTGTCTGAGTCATGAGAGTTAATAATGCAGAATGAGCTGGAAGACATTAGGCAGTTCTGGAGCAGCATATCCCAGGAAAAGCGCTGTGCCTTGCTCACTCTCCACATGGAGGACCTGAGGGCAGCAGCCAGGCATGCGGATGCAACACCAGGTCAGTACCTTCAAGTCAAGACATCAACATTGACCCGAGCCAGCTGCAGTCAATCGTGTGACCTTACTTCTTGTCTAGTGTTGCCACATCAACCACCAGAGTAAGTGTGCGTCTAGGCAAAAGCCATGCCTCACATGTCATACCTGCTTGCTCCAGCTTTGTTAACAGCCTCATGCTGCCCTAAGTTTTGCTTAGTTGCTGCAATGCCTTGGGCTTGGAAGCAGCCACCTCTGAGTTTGTAACACACCCTATTGTGCACACTATGTCATTGCAAGCATTTGTGTCAAGAAGTTGTCGACAATAGCATAACTTCATGTCCCTAGTCTAGGCTGCTGTGTATAGCTAGCATCTTCCTGTGGTCTTCAAACTGCTCATTCACCCAGATCACAATGGAGGCAGGTCTTGATGCTGCAGGCCCTGCTGGTGAAACCACAGCACAGGAGGAAGGGAACCTTGAAAAGTTGATTGATCAGATGGCAGCAAATGGTGAATGGAGATCCTGGTCTTGGGCTCCTGAGCACAAGTCTTTCTTTGATTGGCACCTTTTCAGGTGAGCTGCCAAGATTGGACCTGCGTTGCTTGTGCGCATGCATACAGACATGCAAAGTGCTGCAGTAATCCTAAGATGATATCAATTTGGACATTGACATTGAAGTAACGCTCCCATGGTCTCTGTACGCGTGGTCTTTGTACGTGACAGCTAGGCAAGTTACAATGATGCATACAATGAGGGTGCAGCATGGAAACAATGTCAATGCATAATCAACCAGAAATATTTGGCTGTTCTGAACAGCAAGGACAACGCAATAGCAAGATGTTCTATAATGAGGCTGTATATTTTGGTGCCACATATGTATTTCATGCTGCTCTACAGACAGCATGTCAGACTGGAGCACCTTGACACGGAGCTGGTCAGCCTCTTGCCAACCAGTCCAAGCAGCAAGGACAGTAAAGCATTGCAGGAGCGCATGTGGGTTTGTCATGCAAAGCTCATGCACCAAAAAGGTTGCAACACCCACTGTATAGGTTCTAAGCAGATTTGCAGCAGGATTGTCTCTCTGTATGCTGAAATTGCTCACTGCTAAGCCCTATGTGTGCCAGCATTGCTGTGGTTGCAAAGTCTGGCTTTGCCTATAGGTATAGCTGTACGTGGTTGTATTAGCAATATATGACCGCAGCATCATTCCTAGTCTGGCCGGTATGATTGCTTCATTCATGTCCAGCTATCTACCCTTGTGCATGCAAAACCTGTTGCTCGTTTGTATGTGCTCCAAGTCCACAAGCTTCTTCTCGCTGAGTTGCTTGCTCACGCACTCACTCTATGACATACCATTCGCTGCTCAGAGCTTTGCCATGAAGCTCATAATGTTGTGCATGCAGGGCGCAGCTCAGAGAAATGCTGAGTAGGATATCACCTGACAATCTGGACATACAGGTCATTACTCTGATCCTGTTGACACTGGAGGAGAATGAGCATGAGTACATGTAAGCCCATGCATCATTGCTGGTGCCTGACATTGTTGTCAGTGGTGGCTTAGACATACATAGTGTACTCTAGCTTGGCTGCAAGCACCTGGGTTTATGTCCGTGCATGTGCACAGCTATGTCATTCACCCAATGCAGCATGTGTACAAAGACTTTACTGCACTGAGTTGGGCTGTGATGCTGTCTGAGTCATGGTTCTGCTTGGTCACTTGCATGAGATCTTTGCTGTCAAGTTGTGCAAGAAGTCGAGCCTTTTGAATGAAATCATCAGTTGATGCGTCAAAGTCTACGTGCTGCTTGTCAGGTACACATTGTCCTCTGAGTCTGATGGTGTGCCTGCTGCGCTTACAGCATCATCAACCAACAACTGTTTTGTACAGAATCGGTGCCAGCATGTTGCCAGTCTGTAGTACAGTGTGCAAGATGGTACCTGAGGGCAAGCGCAAGACCACCCCTGCTGTCCTGAAAGTGAACGACTTGACAAAGCTACCAGCAGCAAAGTTGAGGCAGATACGAGACTGGTTAGTGGCAACAGTGGAAAGTTATGCAGAGAAAAGAGACTTTCATGCAGTACACAACAGATATGTGGTGTCTGACGATTGTACAAGGCTGTCAGTGGCTCCAGACTTTGTTGCCTTTCTTGCACTAGGCCACCACATCAAGGTATGCTTGACTGTCTCCTGCACTCTAGCACCCTCATGACTGTACCCTTCAAATGCCCTGCTTATGCAGTCGCAGAAAACACAGTTGCTGAGCCACTTGCTTAACTCCCCTCAACACAAACTCAAAACCAGCTGGTGATGCAAAAGCAAACCAACAAAATCCTGACAGCACTGAGTGTCGTGAGTCGCGTGCCTTGCAGGGTCAGTCCAGTGCTGCAAAGAATGTTCCTCACTCTTCTCCTGGTGTGTATGAGCTGTTCCGCCAGTGGTTATGTGACAATGTCCCTGATGTCCCACCAGCGGGTCACATAGAGCAAGGTTAGTCAGGTTCTCACAAGGGTTGTGCCAGCAAGGTCTCAAGGTCCTGCTGTTGTCCATTCCCCAGACAAAGCAGTTGCTGCCCATGATCATCTTCTGTGGATCGCATCAAAGTCAGACTGCCACAAAGGGCCTGCACAGCCTCATTTGCATGATGTGTCTGAGCCTTGATGGGTTTAGCCCGTTTCACATGCCTATCTGTGAAAGTCTGGTTGCTCACCAAGTCTATGCCCATAGTGGTTTGCCCTACATGTCATGCTTGATTTGCCCTGCATGTCATGCTTGATGCAATGTGCAGAGACAGTGGTGAAAGCTTCACGTGCTGCCAGCAGCTGTCCTGCCCTGACAGGCTGTCAATGCCCACATAATCAAGATCTGTCTGTACGCGACGTATTGCAAACCCAGGGTCAATGTCTGTTTTTGTGGACAGACAAGTGCTGATGCGGTGACTGTCAATGCTCAAGCTTGTCAGCATCTTGGGTGAGAGGACAACACGGGTTGCCGCCAATGTGGTAAACGCTGAAGATCACTCAATGATGTTGTGCGGCACTTATGGTCCAGGCGACAGTGTGAGCATGGCTCATGAGAAACTGGTCAGTGCACTGGCGGACATGAGGATGTGGGCAGGCAACGCAGCTGAGACCAAGGAGCTGATGTACAAGATGCTGAAGAACAGGTCACACATGCAGGAGCTGGCTACCAATCACAATGTCAGGTCAGCTTCAAGTGTTCTCCTGACTCTGCAAGCGGCCAGCAATGGTCATGCTGTGACAGATCACTGATTCCATACATGAGTGGAGGATGGGTGCATGGTCAAGCCAGACATGAGCAAGTAGATGTGTCAAGCGTATTGTCAAAGCAGCGAACAAGCCAAGCAGTGAGTATTCAAGGCTGAGGTTTTGGGAGGAAACAAGGCAAGTGTGTGGGGAACGGAGTTTGGAGGGGGGGTGGAGGGGGGCGGGCGGGCAAATCATTCATGGCCAAGTGGTCTTGTGCCACTGTTGGGCAGCCATGTCTTCATCATGGAGAAGACAAGCTGTGCCACAGCTGGCTGTGGGGTGAGAGCATGGCTCCAGCCTGCCACCTTACACTGAAGCCTTTCTCACTGATGAGTCAGCTGCTACAGGGTTGTGTGTGCCCAGTAATGACGTATAAGCAAAGCCAGACCAACTGCTGGCTACTGCAACGGGACAGGGACGCACAGCCTTTGGTTGGCCTGCACTCGCTTCAAGGACGCTGATAGAGGGACAGTTGTATCATGCAGCTGTGTCAGGAAAGCAAGCCCAAGCTGGCTGCATGAACCTGCTCATACACTGCATCCTTGCAGGCTGGGGGCCTTGCTGCAGCGCTGTCTCAAGTGTAACAATGGTCAGGCAGAAGGTGTGCTGACCGCGCCCAACAACACTGCCTGTCAGCATGAACACACAACTGCTCGCAGACGTTTCAGACCAAGTTTGCCACACAACAGTATGAATGGCTTGCAGGCTGGAGCCTTGCAGCAAAGCTGTCCTAGATGCGGTCTCAGGTGACAACAGTGAAGCAGAGAGGGTGTTGACATTGCCTGACAGCCTCATCACCGCCATGTTGGAGAGGGAACAGCTGTTGACCAAGGCCAAGCTGCATGAGCTGAACTTTCAGCGGGTGGCCATGGAGATACGTGTCTACCACCTTAAGAGACTCATTAGCCTGGTGAGCTTGCCCCCATGCTTTGCCCTCATTCCTGGTAGACATTGTGCAGTACAGTGGCTATTCAGTCACGATGTCACAGATAAACTGCTGGTCACTGTCTGAATCAGAAGGTGCGAAGTGGACTGGACACGGCTGTCCATCATGCAGAGACTATTCCGAGACACTTCATATAGTCTCATCAGGGGTTGTCAATATCTGGTAGTGTCACTGGGCCTTTCACTCAGCAGCAACACTGTTGGCCTAACATCCTAGCAGTAAGATGGCATCTGTTTATGTCATCTTACTGTCATCGCTGACTTATACCTCATGCCTGAAAAGACCTCAGTGCATGTTTTTGCACCTGGCAGGCAATGCAGATTACACATGCGTTACACGAGTCGAAGAATGACAGTTCTGATTGTGCCGCTGCAGCATGAGCCAGGATTCAGGCAAATGGAGCGGCTGCTGGACGTTAAAGGCAGGCGCTCCCAGAACTGGGATAGGACTAGCCAAGACAGGTTAGGCAAGGCTGGTCTTGAGGAGTTCAAGGCATTGCAGGCAGACTGTGATGACGCTGAGCTGGCCATCCGCTTTCAGACGAAAAACCAATTGGTGAAGGTAAGCCACAATGAGCTCATGCCAACATTGTATGTATGTCAGTGTGTGCCACACTTCAGCTTCTGAATGTACATGTTGCGGGCTTTGTTGAGAGGATCAGAGGTGTATGGCACCATAGGAGGTGATTGCTGTTTGGTCTTGCGCTACAACAGAACTTTGCTGGTCTTGATTGCAGGGTGTGTCCTTCTTTTGCAATGGCCAACTATGTTACAGCAAACACTATATCTTGCATTTCCCACACTCAAGGAACAATGATGCATGCCTGCTTGCCTGTTCGAGAGCTTCAGCAGTTTGAGTGCACACATCATTGCATACATCGATGCTACAGTGCATTGTTACCCATACACTGTTATGACGTGCCAAGGCATGTTGTCAGTAACCATGGCCTCCTGTGCCTGCAGGACATGTCCAATGAAGATCAGGAAACTCAGAACCAGATGATTCATCTGGACACAGAAATCAAGCTGATGAAGGCCTGGATGATTCGTATAGCACACATGATCAACATACTGCACAACGCAGATAAGGTCTTAAGCCTTCTGCCTGGGTCTGCTGATAGCCCCCCTGCCTCACCCAAGAAGGGCTCTCAGTCTGTCACAGAACCTCTTGCTGAGCCGCTAGGTAAGCCTGTCTGTCATGCTGGAGTTGGGGTGAGACATTTTACACCTGGAATGTACATCAAGCGCAGAGCGCACTTGCCTTTGGACTCCTGATACATGAAGTCAAGCTTACAGGTACAGCGCTGGCTGGCAACTGGCATGCTATACTGTCAATGCATTGCTGCTTGGCCGTATGCATGCTGCATTGACAATGCATGAATCGTGCGGTCATGTAGCGTGGCTGTGTAGATCTGGATGGGAGCGTGCGTGTGGCAAGTGAGACTTTTAGCCAGGCAGCCAACCATCCAGGCAAGAAGGGCCATCTTGAGTTGCTCAGAGCAAGGCGCCCCATGCGGGCTTCTTTCACACAGGTATGTGCCTTGCTGCCAAACCTGCAGCTGCTCATCGCTCAACAAATTTGCAGATGTGTCCAAGCTGCTGCAGACCCTGTTTGTACTACGCCCCGGCAGCTGCTGTCTGCTGTGCATCCATACATGCTGCTTAGCCAATCACCTACAGCCCTCTCTGCACTGACTAACAAAACTTGCGCGTAGCTGCAGCACATTGCGCTCAGCAGTCGAGCTCCTCAGATTGTGTCAACTGCTTGAGGGATTTCTTTGCAGACTAGTTATGCAATCCAACATATAGCTGAGTTGTCTGCCTTGTTAGGTATCAACGCCAGCTGAACTCACACAGACCATGCTATATGACTCACCTGCGGATGAATGATTGTGTGCAGAATGTATGGCCATGGCTATTTGACGAGGCAGAAGACCGCAAGATATTTTCGGCCCTGCAGTTTCAGCTCAAGCACATCACCAAGCAGCAGGAGGGTGCAAGCGCAGCAGTATACCACCTGGAGTGTAGCCTGATTGCAGCTGCCTGTCATGACCCAGGACGTGTCATTGAGAGGCGGCTGGTGCTACCTCTTCTCCACCAGCGCATCAATGCTGCTGCTAAAGCTGCTGCTCAAGTGCAGGCTGAGAACCAGGACACCAATAAGGTAGGCTTGTGCAGAAGGCTACGTTGCTTGGACAGGATGATGCCGTGCAACAAAAAAAATTGGCTGTGGCGGTTTGCAGATAGTAGCACTGCTTGCCTGGTGAAACTAAATAGCTTTTTGAAAACCCAGCCAGTCATGTCTGTCTGTCTGGCTAGCTGTCTGTCTGTTTGTCTGTCTAGCTGTCAGCCTAACCATACCTATTGGTGTCTACCTCTCTTACTGATCCTCTTCATGTCATCATCTCTAGTGATGGCAATGCAGCGGTGAGCATGCTCAAGTTGCAAGCGCTCACTGTCTGCACAGCATCGTCTTGACCTACTGCCTTTGAGCTTCAGAGTAGTCTGGACAGCAAGGCCTTGACAGCCAGCGAGCAGCTGCTGGCAGAAGAGGAGCAGGCAGCTGCGCGAGCAGCTGCTAAGAAGGCCAAGAAGCGAAAGCAAAAGGCTAAGAAGCAGGACAGCAAAGCTCAGCAAGCTCCTGCACAGCAGCAGGCGGTACAGACTGGTGTGGCTGCAAGTGCGTCCGGCTTGCGCTCTTTCAAAAGTTACAAAAACGCTGTGCATGGAGACACAAGTCAAAGCTGCGCAAAACTACCAACTGACTGTCTGCAGCCGCTTGATCATGTTTGGTCCCAAGCCCCACGTGATACTGACACCACCAATCAATGCTGTACATGTGAGTTGCTGCATCGTGTGTATGAGACATGCCTAACCATGACACTGTATCGGCCTTGCTTGTCTGCTTCAGACGAGCCAAGCAAGCCTGGTGACCAGACATGGTCAACGTGCCTGTTTTGTTGAGTCAGGCTTGGATGTCTCACATATTACACAAGCAACAACTCCAGCAGTTGGTGACCTGAGGCTAAGGCCAACTGCTGCCCAATGAAAGTCACTCTGTGTTGGCTGTGCTGCAGGTGACACCCCAGACGCTGCCCTGGACGCTGCTGAAAGCCTCACTGATGCATCACAAGGTGATGTTGGCTCTCAACAAGCAGACAGTACAGAAGAGC
>JAABUY010004163.1_pt1 | contig 15399 bp, 18 predicted proteins | sample 5560271 | NCBI WGS metagenome assembly JAABUY01 (sample SAMN10711886, study PRJNA513374) | rock metagenome | isolation source: Antarctica rocks | place: Antarctica: Victoria Land, University Valley
CGGGCCGGGGAAGCGGTAGAGCACCGCGCGCTGGCTCACCACTTCCGCGACGCTCGTCGGGGTCCCGTCGGGCTCACGCGCGAGGAAGCGGAAGACCTCGCCCTCACCCACGAGGTCCAGCGTCACCTGGCGCCCTGTCGGCGCCTCCCGGTACAGGCGCAGGCGCCCCTCCGCAAGCAGATAGATGGAGCCCGCCGCCCGCGCGGGCTCGTGGAGCTGCGCCCCGCGCGCGTAGACCAGCGGACGCGCCAAGCGGGCCACGTCGGCGAGCGCCGCGTCGTCCAGCTCGGCGCAGAGCGCGACCCGGCGCAGCCGGCGCGCGATATGCGCGAGCTTCTCATCCACTGGGGCCTCGGACATGGCCCGTCCCGTCCTCTCCACCATTGTTTAGCCGCTGTGTTCGGCCCTATATGCGGGTATCATCGCATGGCGGTGTCCTCTTGTCTGCCATCCAAAGCCGCCATCCGTACTCACCTGTTTGCCATCCAGGGCGGCGGTGCCGGGGAGGGGCGCGCGGGCGGCACGCCCTTACCGATCGGTCACCCAGCGGTAGGCGACCTTGAGTTGCGCGGTCGTGTCGACGCCGAGCTTGTCCTTGATGCGCACCACGTCCTGCTTGACCGCGCCTGTGCTGCTGCCCATCGCACGCGCGATCTCCGTGTGCGAGCGCCCCTCGGCGACCAGCGCCCACACACGCCGTTGATGGTCCGTGAGCGGACGCTGCGGTGCCAGCGCCCGCGCTTGAAGCGCCTGGTCGCGCAAGTCGCGCAGGAGCGTCAGGAACGCGATCAGGCCGACGGGGGCCGGCAGCCACTTGAGGGCGCCCTGCGCGGCGCGTGCGATAGCGGAGCGGTCTATCGTGTCGCCGGGCGCGGCGGGGTCGTAGATGATGTGGACATCCAGACTGGTCTGGCGGACGATGGTGAGGCAGCGCGCCCACTCCTCAGGGTGATCGAGCGAGCAATCGACGATGATGAAATCGTCGATAGCGGCCCGGCGCGTGGCGCGGCGCACGGCATCACCCGTGCCGACGATCGTGAGGGGAATGCCCAGGGCAGCGAAGAGGCCGGGCAGCGCGAGCACGAAGTCGGGGTTGCTCTCCAACAGCGTGGCACGCATGGGTGCTGTCCTCCCTCACGTCTTCTGTAATCGCGCGCGGCCGACGTGTGTCATACTTGTACAATAACGCACCTACTACTACCCGTCATTTGTATTAATGCAATGGTTTGATGATATGATGCGCCAGCCCTGTGACGTGCTGCCGCGCCGTATGGGGGACGGGCGGCGCCACCGTGCGGTATGCTAACGACAACAACGTATGAGACGCTGTGCGTTCCGTTGACGCGTCCTGTCTGGCAGGCACCGACCTCGGCCCGCCATCTGCGGCGCGGGGGGACGAGCGTCTAGCCTGGATTATTCATGAAAACATTCATCGAATTGGATTGGCTGCTGATGGCTCCCTTGCCAGCTCCCAAAGTCCACTTTGGACGCCAAAATCGGCTCTGTGGCCGCTTCAGCCGGCCTACAGAGGGGGGTGTTCAGTCAAATGCGGTCAATTTGGTTAGACCACAATGCTCATGAATAATCCAGGCTAGGGATGCGGACAGGACGGCGATGGAGCAAGGAGGGATGAGCGATGACGACCGACGGCCGGCGCGATGACCTGGACCGACCCAATCCGGCGCGCATCTACGACTATGCGCTCGGCGGCGACGCCAACTTCACCGCCGACCGCGCCGCCTTCGACGCGCTGAACGCGGTGTACCCGGACAGCGCGCTCGCCGCCCGCGCCAATCGCGCCTTCCTGCGCCGCGCTGTCACCTTCCTGGCCCAGGCGGGCGTCGACCAGTTCCTCGACATTGGCTCGGGGCTGCCCACCGTCGGCAACGTCCACGCGTTGGCCCAAGCGATGAACCCCCTGGCCCGCGTCGTCTACGTGGATAACGATCCCGTCGCGGTGCGCTACAGCCGGCAACTCCTCGACAGGGAAAAGGTGCCCCACACGGCGGCGATCGAGGCCGATCTGCGCGACCCGGCGGCGATCCTGGCGCATCCCCGCGCGCGTCGCCTGCTCGACCTCTCCCGGCCCATCGCGCTTATCCTGGCGGCGGTGCTGCCTTTCATCCCCGACGACGACGCGGCGCTGGGCGCGGTGCGGAACCTCACGGCGGCGCTACCGGCGGGCAGCTACATGATTATCTCGCACGGTACCTACGACGGGGCCTCGTCGGACACGCTGGCCCAGTTCACGCGCCTGTACGAGGCGACGACGCACCCGGTGGGTTTCCGCTCGCGCGCCCAGCTTGCTCGCTTCTTTGACGGCTTCGAGCTCGTGTCGCCCGGCATCGTGTTCACGCCGGCCTGGCGCCCCGATGGGAGTCCCAGCCCGTTCACCGCTGAACCGGAGCGAGCGGCCGTCCTCGCCGGTGTTGGGCGCAAGCTCTAGCCCCATTGCACGCCTGTAGCTCTCAGGGCCGACACACGCCCCAGGGGGAGAAAGAAAAGAAGGACCGCGACTGCAGCCAGGGGCGAGGCTGGTCGTAACGCGGCGACGCTGTTCGCGGCGCTGCTACGGGAGCAAGGCAAACCGGGGTAGGGGAGTGGCGGGAATCGTGATGACTTGGATGCGGGGGATCGGTGATGGAAGCGCGGAATACCCCATGGGCGCAATCATGATGCATGACGAGGGTGCCTGGATGAGAAAAGGGAGTCGCAGCAATACTCTATCCTCTAGTATTGCTGCGACTCCCTTTATGGGCCGAGGGGCCACGCGTTGATTGATTACGGCATTGTGATCGTTACGCTTGTTGTATCCGCGTACACACGTTGGTTTTGGACCGTATGCGGGTGCGTCTGAAGGGTGAGCGTCCATGTGCCGTGTTGGTTGTACAACGCTTGATCGAAGCTAAACATCTGGACACCGGCCGCAGACATTGTCGCGACATTGGGAACGTACTGCTGGCCGTTCACGGTGAGCGTTGGCCCGGCAAGATCATCCCCCGTGTTCGATGCCCCTTGGACGTACAGGCGCGTTTCGGTCGGCGTCACGACGACCCGCTGCAGCGTCAACGTCTCACCTCCGACGTTGGTTGCCTGGTTAACGGTGACGGCGTGTTGTGCCGCGTCGACGGGGACTTGGAGATCGAACGCGAAAGGGGTATTGACGGTGACCAATCGCGATGGCACCCCGATGTCGGGCGGGGTTCGACCCACAAGGCTGTACGTCTCCCCGCTAATCTGCGCCTGGGCTTTCGCCGAGGATAGGGGCTCATAAGCGGACACCGATGGGAACGAGAGGCGCAGATTAAGGACCGAGGCCGTGCCCGCGAGGCTACTCACATCGTAGGCGTCATAGCGCGTGCCGGCTTTATCATCCACACCCTGGATGTAGGGTAGGACCGCGCCCGACGCGCTAGTCAGGGTCGGCTCACCGGCACCCGACGGGAAGACGCCCCCGACGAACGTCCGACCTGCCGGCCCGCTGATCGTGTATGCGACGACGACGCGGTTCGCATCGGCGTAGATGTGGTTAACTGTGGCGGTAAAGCCGCTATGAATCTGCGAGAGATGAACCGCTTCCCCCAGATGTTGCTGCGCGATCTGGGCGGTTCCCGCCGTGGTCTGGAATACTTGATCCGTGGGGGACACGCCCGCGTGCGCACCGCCGACCGCTACAGCTGAGGCTAGTCCCACGCCAGCTAGCATAGCACCCACGGCGAGCCGGCGCCGTGGGTTGCGCGCGGCCCGCTGGCGCTGCCCCTCGGCCGGGCGCCGTCCAGTGGCGGCCATGCGCTGATACAACGTCTGGTCCATCGCGATACGTCGCTCGTAAGGGAGCCTGGCCGTGTACGCCTGCTCCAGGGTAGCGACCGTTTGCAGCGCGGCGCGGTCGCCGCCTCCCGTGAGAAGGTCTGGGTGGCGATCATCGAAGGTGGTCATGATAGTTGCTCCTTTAAGGTGCGGATCGTTCGGGTCAATTGCTTCTTGACAGCCGCCTCGCTCTTGCCCACGATCGCGGCAATCTCGGCGCTGCTCAGTCGGCCTGCGAAGCGCAAGGCCAGCATTTCGCGCGTACCGGGGGGGCAGGTGTGCAGGACACGCGCCAGTTGACCTAAGGCTTCTTGCTGCAGCACTCCGTTTTCAACGTCGCCCTGGGCGACAGGGTGCGGCATCTCGGGCAGAAGGTCCCAAGTTACGACGGCCTTCTGACGACGATGGAAATCTATCGCCGCGTTGCGGGCGATACCGAATAGCCAGGCGGCAAACGATCCTCGCTGCGGCCGGTACTGCGTGAGGGCGCCGATCGCTTGGAGGAATACTTGTTGTGTCAGGTCGGCGGCATCGTCAGGACTAGTGGTCCGCGTCCGGAGGTACGCATAGATGCGGTCTTGGTAGCGTTCGTAGAGCGACGCGAAAGCGGTCATATCTTGTTGGGCCGCTGAAACGAGCGCTGCCTCGTCCTCGTCGCTCACCACGCCGTAATTACGCGGACGCGGCAGTGCCAGGATGTTATGCATGGCGCCGTCCCTGTCTCGTCACGATTAACCTCCCGTTGTGCTAGCTTGTAAAAGTGCCGCTACCAGTTACTACGCAGCACTGACCCAAACGGGGACATGCCGGCATACGACTTGGGTTAGCCGGGACAGGTGACTTGGGTTAGCCGGGACAGGTGACTTGACCGTACACGTTCACGCAGAGGTAGCTCACGTCGTCGTTGAAGCCGGACGGGAAGTTGACGACCTGGTTCGACCCGAAATGGAGGCGCGTCGGTTGATCTGGACTCGCTATCGTGCCGGAGCCCGTGCTGCCAAGGGTCCCGATCGAACTGGCTTGATTCCCCTCTTCACAATTGATGGAACAGCCTGGGAAGTATTGGCTGCGTAGGTCTGTCGTCCCATCACCGAGGTAGCGATCGCAAAAGCCGCCGCGATTGTAGTCGTAATAGATCTTGTCACCGCCTGCGTACTCGTGCCCGTTAGGGTCGGTGCAGGAGCCGGTGTCACTGAGGACCATCGGTCGAATCCCAGCGGGTGCGTGCGTGGATGCGGCCAGCGCCGCGTGCGGAAGCGCCACAAGGAGCACTCCCCCAAGTATGGTGGATCGGACTAACCGAGGCGTGAGCGATGAGCGGGCCATTATGTCTCTCCTTCGATCCATATCTCTCGTATGCGCCGCCTGTTACCGCCGGCCGGTCGGTCTCAGGCGAGCACAAGTTAACGATACACCGCCGCGCGCGGCAATGGAATTGGGGAAACCACAGGTGCGGGTGTGGGAACCCGCACGCGGTTTTCGTGGGTTCCCACACCTACAAGCCGCTGCGATGCTAGGGAATCAAGCCGGCGCGCTCGGCCATCACGCCCAGCATGAATGTTGTCGCCACCCCAAACTTGTCCTTGAGGATCGCGATCCGTTCCTCAATCGCGCGTAGGCTGACACTCCCGGCGTCGGCGATCTGCTGCTGCGTCCGGTTCGCGATCAATCCCATAAGCACGGCCCGCTCCTTCGATGTGAGCACAGGGCTGTCGGCATTGCGCGTCTGTCGCCGGCGCTCTGAAAGATGCAACGCTCGTACCACACCGACACTGGCCGCACGCACCTCACCGTCGCGCACAGCCTCGCTGACAAGCCGTAGCCGCTCGGGGGTAACGCACTTCCACTGGAGAAATCCGGCCAGGTCGAGGTCGGCCAGTTGACTGTGCTCCTCGGGCGTCAGAAGCTTACCGATCATGATGACCTGACTGGTTGGGCTGACGGCGCGCAACTCTCGGACGAGCGCCACGGGCGACACGCCCACGAGGTCGGAGGCGACGAATATGAGGTCGGGCTGCTCTCGGGCAGAGGCTTGCACGGCCGGCTCGCGTTGCTGCACGTCGTCGATGATCCGCATACCCGGCCAACTTTCCACCGTCGCATGGAGGCCGACCCAGTTGAAGGTTGCCGATCGAATAATCAGGATGGTCTGGGGCTGCATGTGATCCTCTTTCTTCGCGGCTCTTTTCGCCGCTGATCCGATGACGCCCTCTACAGTGAGGGGGCGTCGAGGGGGATGTGGTGTTTTGCCCTCTATCTATATTAGGTGCGAGAAAGAGCCGTTCGGGGACATTTTGCTCGTGCGGCGCCGAAACCTCAGGCGAGCTATAGTGAACAGAGGCGGTTGATTGTCCGTATCTGGGCGAGAGCAGGCGTCATGACCGTGAGCGACGAGGGTGACACGCCGCCGGAGCGCCAACTCGTCGCCGACGCACGGGCGGGTGATCCGGCAGCGTTTCATGCGTTGATGAGGCGCTATCGCCCGCGGCTCGAAAGCTTCTTGCGGCGCGAAACGGGCGACTCGACCCGCGCCGTTGACCTCGCCCAGGACGCCTTCGACGAGGCGTATGAGGACCTCACCACCTTGCGCAACCCCGACTCCTTCTATCCGTGGCTGCATCGCATCGCCTACAACCTGATGCTCGCGGACTGGCGCTATCGGCGGCCCCTCGTCCCGCTCGACCGGCTGCGCGCTCTCCTGCGCCCCGCGCCCGTCCTGCCCGCGCTCACACGCCTGCTTATACGCGAGGCAGCCGTCGAGTTGAGCCAGGAGTTGTATCGGGTCTTGGTGCTGCACGACGAGTTGGGCTACACCGTCCCCGAGATCGCTGCGACACTCAACATCAGCGTCGAGGCCACCAAGGCGCGCCTGAAGCGCGCCCGTGCGGGGGTCCGAGCGCGCTATCCTGAAGGAGGGAGGGACTTATGACCACGATGGCCACCGCGCATGACTTCACGCTGGACGAGTTGCAGGCGTATGACGACGGCACGCTCGCCCTGGAGCGAGCGGTGGTCGTGGCGGCGCACCTCGCCGCCGGTTGCGCGGCCTGCCGCGCCTGGATCGCCACCTCCCACGAGGTAGGACGCCTACTCCACGCTGACGCTGGCGCGCGCCCGGACGACCCCGATGCATTCCTGCTGAATACGCCCTACACGCGCGCCCGGCGCTGGCTGCGCCGGCGGCTGCGCCCCCGCCGGTTCGCGGTGCTGCTCGTGGTCCTGCCGCTCAAAGCACGCCTGGTGCGCCACCTGTTCCGCTCACAGCAGCCGTGGGAAACGCGCCTGAGCGCCGTTATCTCCCTGGCGGCCCTCACCGTGGCCGTGTTGCGCTTTGTGCTCGCCGGCCCTGCCTGGCTGTCCGGAGCGTCGTCGCTGCCGATGAAACATGCGCCACGGCCAGGCGCTACGCCCTCCGCGTTCAGAGGGAGACCCGATCATGCCCCTTGACCCACCGGACGAGGCCATTGACCAGCCGAACGTGGCCCGCATCTACGACTATGCCATTGGGGGCGACGCCAACTTCGCGGCTGATCGTGCGGCGTATGAGGCCCTGGCCGATCTCTACCCGGACGCCGCCTTGGGCGCGCAGGCTAACCGTGCGTTCCTCCGACGTGCGGTCACCTTCTTAGCACGGCACGGCGTCGCGCAGTTCCTCGACATCGGCTCCGGCCTACCCACCGTCGGCAACGTCCACGAAGTCGCGCGGCGGGCCAATCCGCGTGCGCACATCGTCTACGTGGACAACGACCCCGTAGCGGTCCGCTACAGTCGGGAGCTGCTGGCGGAGGAGGGAGACGGCGCGCGCGACATCGCCGTGATCGAGGCCGACCTGCGCGACCCAGCGGCGATCCTGGGCCACCCCACGGCGCGCCATCTGCTCGACCTCCGCCGGCCCCTGGCCCTCCTGCTGGTGGCGGTGCTGCATTTCGTCCTCGACGACGACGAGGCGCGCCACGCGGTCGGCGCCTTCCGGGAGGCCCTTGCACCGGGGAGCTATATCGTCCTCTCGCACGGGACGCTCGACGGGTTGCCGGCCGACGTGATCGCGCACTTCGAGGCGATCTACCGTCGTTCCAGCAACCCGACAATCGCGCGGTCGCGCGCGCGGATCGAGGCGCTGTTCGAGGGCCTGGCCGTCGTGGAGCCGGGCATCGTCCCGACGCCCCTGTGGCGACCGGATGCCACGCACGACCCGCTCGCGGACCAGCCCGTTCGCGCGGGCATCCTCGCCGGCGTCGGGCGCAAGCCATAAACCGTGAGGGGACGCATGCCGGAGGATATGGACAGGAGACAGACCGCCGGAGGTGACACATGACCGGCAATCAAGACCGCGCCCGCGTCTGGACGCTCTGCCTTGTCTGCCTCGTGCTCTGCGCCCTCACTGGCCCCGTCGCCGCCCTCCTCGCCCCGCTCGTCCATGACTCATCGCTCGCCCTCCACGTCGTGGCCGCTGTCCTCGCCGCCGCCCTCGTCGGCGCGTATGTGGCCCTCGCCGCCCTGCTCATCGTCGCTGTCCTGCGCGTCGTGCGGCCCCGTCTGGACGGCCACCGTTAGCCCTCGTGGGCGCGCCGCCGCAGCCCTCCAGCGTGGCGCTCCTGACCTATCCAGGGACCTCAGATCGTAGCGCTATTTTGGTGCTACTGGCCCTTAAAACATAGCGCTAGTCATAGCGCTAGCGCTACACCCATGGCGCTACGATAGCGCTACGTTTTGAGCGTGAAAATGGGGGGTTGGCGCTACCATGGCGCTACTCTTTATCCTGGGTGAGTGCCGACCTATGGCGCTAGCGCTATCATCGCTTTAGCGCTAGAGTGGTGCCAGACGCCCGTGATCGGCCGTGCGTGAGGTCGGCCCCGCGCGTAGCGACGGGGCACAGGGTAGGGGCAAGAGCATGGCTCGGGCAAGAGCATGGCTGGGGCAGGGAGCACTGCGACATTGAGGCCGGTCTGCCAACTCCGGTAGTTGCGGACCGAGTTCTGATAGTCTAAGGGCGTGACAGTGCGACGTGCGAGGATGGGATAGGATGATGGCGCAGGTGCAAAATGAACTCGTACAGGAGCTGAGCGACACGATCGCTCCTGGAGCGGCGATCTACACACCGCGTCTGTTGGCGGTGTATGATACGGTCGTCCTGGGGTTCTCGAATCTGTGTGTGTGGCGTTGCCCATCGCATCTGACGGTGAGCTTCTATAATCGCCACATCTCAGCACGCCATCTGGACGTGGGCGTGGGAACGGGCTACTTCCTAAACCGGTGCCGCTTTCCGACGAGTCGCCCGACACTGGCCATCCTGGATGCGAACCCACATTGCTTGCGCGTGGCCGGCAGCCGCTTACGGCGGTACAAGCCCACCACCTACCTAGCCGATGTATTGCGGCCGCTCGACGTTGCAAACGCTCCATTCGACTCGATTGGCCTCAACTACGTGTTGCATTGCCTTCCCGTTTCCCTGGCACGCAAAGGAGCAGTGTTCGAGCACCTGTCCGCTCTACTCGCGCCGGGGGGCGTACTCTTTGGCACGACCATCGTAGGGCGTGGTGTGCGCCACGGGCTCCTGGCCCGTGCCCTCCTGTACATGTATAACGCGCACGGCATATTCACGAACGGGGGGGATAACTGCGCCGACATAGAAACCCTGCTGCGCGCGTCTTTCAGCGATGTTGTCATGCACGTCGTCGGGGATGTCGTATTCTTCGTTGCGGTGAAATAAGCGTAGTTTATTAGTGCGGAGAGGTATATGACCACACCAACATCCGAACGCGTAGCTCTTGTTACTGGCGCATCGCGCGGCATTGGCCGTGGTATCGCGTTGCGGCTCGGACGGGAAGGTTATCCCGTCGCGGTGAACTATAACACTCAGGATGCCGCCGCAGTCGAGGTCGTCGCAGCTATCGAGCAGGGGGGCGGCCGAGCTGTGGCGGTGCAGGCCAACGTCACCCAAGCCGCCGCTGTCGAGCGCATGATCGTCGAGGTCACAAGTGGCTTGGGGCCGATCAGCATCCTTGTGAACAACGCGGGCATCGTGCGTAACGGCCTCATGATGCGCTTGAGCGAGGACGACTGGGACGCGGTCCTGGACACCGACCTTAAGAGCATGTTCCTGTGTACAAAGGCCGTGACGCGCGCGATGGTCAAGTCTCGCTGGGGGCGCATCATCAACATGTCGTCCGTCGTCGGCCTGGGCGGGAACGCCGGCCAGACCAATTATGCAGCGGCTAAGGCCGGGATCATTGGCTTCACCCGCGCGGCAGCCAAGGAACTCGGCTCGCGTGGCATCACCGTCAACGCGATTGCGCCCGGTCTCGTCCTGACCGACATGAACGAGGGGATGACTGAGGAATACATCCATAAGGTGACGGCCGAGCAGATCCCCCTACAGACGGTTGGCGATGTTGCTGATATCGCGGCAACCGTCGCGTTTCTGGCGTCCGACGACGCCCGCTATATCACCGGCCAGGTCCTCGCCGTCGACGGCGGACTGACCATGCAATAGGGCACGGCACCTTTCGAGTCGGCTGGCATGGCCTGGAAGATAAGTAACTTTGTAGTACTAATCTAACCGCGAGGAACATCTAATGCCCACCCCCCCCACCGTTAGTGTGCCCCCCGGCGTCCCCACCGATAGCTGGTTACAAGACATCTACGCTGCTATTGCCGGCGCGATCATCGTGGTCAATCCCAGCGGCACCGTTGTATGGGCCAACGCCGCCGCCGGCGATATCGCCGGTGTCCCAGGCGGCGCCTTGGTCGGCGTGCGTTTGGTCGATCAACCCTGGCTCATCCACGATGCGGGCGATCAGGATTTGCCGTCCACGGAGCGCCCCATCCCACGTGCGATCTCGACAGGCCAGCCTCAACGGCGCTTCATGATGCGCCTAATCCGCAATGTCGATAAACAGACGCGTTGGTTACTCATGGATGCTGTTCCATTGCTTGACGTGCAGGGGAGGGTGCAGCAAGTGGTCGTGAGCGGCATTGAGATGACGGCGCAACGCCAGGCGGAGGATGAGCTGCGCACCAGTGAGGAACGCTTCCGCGCGCTCACCGAGCACTCAACAGACCTCGTCAGCATCATCGACGAAAACGGAGTGTTTACCTATGTCAGCCCGTCGTTCGCCAGTCTGGGCGTCGAACCTGCCGCGCTGATCGGGGTGAGCAGTTTCGAGGCTATCCATCTGGATGATCGCCCGCAGCTGTACGCCGCGCTGGAGGCCGCTCGCGCGCACGGAGGGCTGGCCCCTATGGTCACGTTCCGCCGCCGCCATGCCGTCACGGGGGTGTGGCATGACCTGGAGACGGTTGGCAATAATCAAATGGACAACCCAGCGATCCGCGGCATCGTCCTAAATAGTCGAGACGTCACTGAGCGCAAAGAGATGGAACAACGCTTGCTCACCGACCGGCGCTTGGAGCGTGAGGAGATGGCGCAGGCCGTCCATGACGGGCCGGTATGGTTGGTGAACGATCTTGTACGCCTGCTGGGTCCAGGCGGGATGATCGACATGGCCGCCGTGCGTGCCAAAGTGCGTGAATTGGAGGAGTCCCTGCGCACCACGATCCTCTCCGGGGCGGCATCCTCCGTCCTCTCGCATTGGGGACTACCCGATGCGCTACGGGACCTGGGTACGCAACTCGCCCCCACTGCGGCGCGCGAGGGCTGCACGATCATCGTGGATGTGGATGACGCCGCCGGCGCATTGGCCAAGAACGAGGGTTTTGTCCTGCATCATATCGCGCGCCAAGCCCTCATGAATGCGATCCAGCATAGCCGGGCGCAGCAGATACTGGTCCGCCTATGGGTTGATAGTGAGAGCGTGGCGTTGGAGGTACAGGATGACGGCATCGGTATGCCGGCCGATTGGAATGCGACAGTACAGCCGGGGCACCGTGGGCTACGTAACGCCTTCGATTTGGTGACGTCGCTCAGCGGCGCGTCCCTAGCCCTCAAAATTGGCCCAACTGGTACAGGGACCGTCATCCAGGCGCGCGTGCCGTTTCGGCGGGAAGCTGGCCCTGACAAGACAACGCCAGACCCCGAAGCGGCCGATGGCGGGATCGCACGCACAGGGGACGCGACCGTGCCGATCCGCGTGCTCATCGTCGACGATCAGTCTATCGTGCGCGATGGGGTGCGACGTCTGTTAGAAGAGGATGCCTGTATTACCGTTGTAGGAGAGGCCGCGACAGGGCCAGAGATGCTTCGCCTAGCGGAGGAGCATCGCCCCAACATCGTGCTCCTCGACATCCAGATGCCCGGATTGAATGGACTCAAAGCGGGCATGGCGCTACGTGAACGCGTCAGGCCGTCCCCGCGTCTCTTAGTCTTGTCTGGTTATTGGGACGAAGTCTGTGTCCGGCATGCACGCGAGGCAGGGGTTGAGGGCTATTTGCTGAAGACGGCGACTGGCGTGTATCTCCGCCAAGCGGTCCATGACGTGATGATCGGGGTACAGGTCATTGATCCCGAGGTACAGCGCATCATGGACCGACAGGTTTACGATGCGCGCGGGCGGTTCGCGCAATACGCGAATGGCGCAACCGAACTGACCGCAGCCGAGCAAGAGATGCTGGAATGGATGATGCGCGGTGGAACGTACTCCGACATTGCGACGGCGACGCAGCACAGCCTCGGCACGGTCAACTCTCATGCACAACACATTTGCGATAAATTGGGTGTCAGGACGCGTGTAGAGGCTGTGCAGAAGGCTTTAGTAATGGGGCTACTGCGCTTGCCCGAATCCACGGAGCCGTCGTATGGGGGTCCCACGACATAGCATGCGTGCTGCTATCTCAGTGTATTTACTGAGACGGTTAAGTGGCGGCTGTGGCAAAAATCACTATTTTAACTGATGTGGCGAGCCAAGCGCGCTGATACGATGGGGCAAGTAATCGTGTTTATCCCTATGGATGCCACATCATGCCTCCTAATTTATGTTGGTCCCTCCGTCAACCCTGCGGCTGCTCGGAGGGCAGCGGCTCGTTGCTCATAGACCTGGGCCAGAGCCTCCATCACCTCCGTGGCTGTCACGCGATACTCGCCCGGACCCGTCGGCAGCACGTCGCCTACCACGTCGAGCGTCGGCACGATCTTGGCGATAGCCGCGCGGATGACCGTATTTGGCGACTCATTGAGCTTGGCACAAGCCCGTTCCAACCCGCGGTACTCGTCCTCTGGCATGCGCACCGTGAAGCGAAACCAACCTTGACGGTCCGACGTCACCGGCATACTCCCATCCTTTGCTACACTCTCTCCGCGCTCCCCGTATTACTGGTCCCGGAGCACCATTCCCACTTAGACATGGTTCAAACGGACTTGACAGTGTTGCGCCTGTCAAAGGCTTAAAGTGTCAAGCTACGTCACGCGTGCGCTGAACCATGTCTTAGGCTATTGTACCCATGAACGCGCGCCGCCCGTTCTCATCATAGTGACGCGCATTAGTTAATGCGCGTCACTGGACAAGCAGACGCGCGTAGTGGTACGATGACGGGCAAGGCCGCCGCTCATGAACGTAAAGGCAGCGATAGGTGCGGCCCAAGGAGAAGTAAGGGGGTGAGAATACCCATGGATGAGGAGCAGGCGTATGCCCTGGCGACGCGCATAGTACGCACATCAGGGTACAACGTCCGTGAGGTGCGTCGGGCGTGGTCTGCCGCCGTTGCATGGCACGTCGAGGCCGAGGATCGCCGCACGGGCGAGCGCCTGCTGTTCCTCGCGGAAGACCAGTTCGATAGCCGCCTCACCGAGGCGGGACAGCCCGCTACAGGGGAGATCACCACAGCCCAGACCACAGCCCAGACAAACGAGCGCGCGGCCACCCTTCTCACAAGCTAGCCGCGCGCCTGAGTCCACGCTTTACACGTCAGACCCGGTTCCTAACCGGGGCAAGAACCGCACCAGTGCCTGCGTGCGGGACCGGAGGACAGTTCACCATGTTGCACGAAACAGTCGCCGTCGTCACGTCCGCCCACTTTGCCCTGACCCATCCCGCGGTCATCGCCGCCTTCCAGCCGGTCCTCGCAGCCGGCACCGACCCCTTCGCCGGGCTCGCCCAGGCGCTGCTCGATGTCGCCAACACCATTAAAGTGCCCTTCGCGGCCATCGCGTTCATCATTGCGGGCGCCATGCAGGCTTTTCACAACCCACGAGCGTCGGGCGCCTGGATAACAGCCACGCTCGCCAGCGTGTTCATGTTCGGGGCCACCGGCGCCGCTACTTACCTCCAGGCTAACATCCACTAGTCGTTTGTCGATCACGCAGCGAGGGGGAGCGGTACCCGCACACCGGGAGCGTCGCCCTCCCCTCGCTCGTGTCCTGTCTATCGCTGGGAGCAGTATCATGGCCCACGCTACCCATCCCGCACCGCCCGTCGCGGCCTCCACCCCCGCGCGCCCGCACGCTCTCGTCGGTCTGGTGGCTCGCGTGACCTACCCGTCCCTGCGCGGCGGCACCCTCGCCTATCTGGCGCTCACCGTCGTCAGCCGCGACATCGCCCTGATGTGCGTCGGCGCGGCCCTCTCCACGGCCATGCATGGGCGCGCGGGGAAGAGGGGGACTGATGGCGCGCAATAGTCAGACGGCGCTCTACATCAACGACCCCGTCAAGATCGTCGCCGGCGTCTTCACCGTCCGGCAGGCCATCTACGTCGCCGGGATCGTCGTGCTCACCTATGGACTCATCACCGCGACGAGCCGCCTCCCCTACGGCCAGTCGGGGCTCGGCCAGATCCACCTGCTGCTCATCGTGGGCGTCCCCGCGCTGCTGGCCCTCCTGGTCGTAACCTTCGCCGGCAGCGGCACCGTCGAGCCCTACGCGCGCCAGTTCACCGGCTACCTGTGGCGCACCATCCTGGCCCTCCCGCGCCACCTGGCCTATCGCGCCGCCCGACTCGTTCGCCGCCCGCGCACGGCCCGTGTCTACGGCCCGGTCCTCGTCGCCGAGGCGACAGCCGCCGCTCCCGTCGCGGAGCGCACGCCCGTGGCCACGGCGATCCGCGCCGTCCCCGCGCCCTACGTCGCGCCGGTGCTCATGACCACGCCCGTCGCGCAGACGCAGCGCGCGCGCCTCCTGGCCTGGTTGACCGCCCATCCCTGTGTGACGGATGAGCAGATCGCCGAGGGCGCCGGCATGAACCCGTCGGCCGCGCGCCCGCGCCGGCGCGAGTTGGTCGAGGCCGGCGTGGTCCGCAAGGTGGACATAGACGGCCGCACCCGCGCCGGTCGGCGTGCGGCCCGCTGGGAGGTGACCGCCCATGGCGCCGACTAAGCTGCCGCGCGCGTCCCGGAACCTGTGGACGCACGAGGACCGCGGCGCCAGCCCGGTCCACCCCGCGCGCCCGCACGAGCCGTCACGGCGGGAGCGCGGTTCTCGCCTGGAGCGCGTCACGATCGCGGACGACGGGACGCGCACCGAGAAGGGCAAGGACGCGTGCATCTGGCTCGAGCTCGACGGCCTGCAACTGTTCAGCCTGCCCGGCGAGCTGCTCGACGCGTTCACCGACGGCGCGGCCGGCGCCTTCACGCCCCCGGTCCCCTATAAGGTCCAGTTCACCGTGCTCTCCACGCCGACCGCCGCCGAGACCGCCGTGGCC
>JAABUY010004168.1_pt1 | contig 15381 bp, 21 predicted proteins | sample 5560271 | NCBI WGS metagenome assembly JAABUY01 (sample SAMN10711886, study PRJNA513374) | rock metagenome | isolation source: Antarctica rocks | place: Antarctica: Victoria Land, University Valley
TGGGCGGTCATCGAGGCTGGCGACGAGCCCGAGGCGCTGCCCGATGCCGGCGCGCCCGCGCGGCCGCCGCAACCGCAGCGGCCGCCTGGCCGGCGGCTCGTGCCTCCAGAGGGCCGCTGATGTTTGGGAGTGACCGGCTGTAACGCACGGCTGTGCAGCTGAGCAAGCGATGTGCAGACAGTTACGGGCACAGGCGGGCGCGGCTTGCAGCGTGCCAGAGCCAGGACACATGCACAGCGGGGTCGTGAGGCGCATGAAGCGCCGCACATGATGCACAGACGGGCGGCGCGCGCGCATAGTGCGGCGGTGCGGCATTTGCCTTACACAGCGACGGCAGCGCTCTCTCTCCTGGTGCAGGCGAATGCGGGCAGGCACGGCTCCTCCTCGGCCATCGCAAGCCTGGGCAGCTGCGCGGCGCCGCTCCACAGCACGCCCCGCCCGCCTTCTGGCGCTGCAGCCGCCACATAGACTCCGCTCCTGCTCGGCCGCGCCGACATGCCAGACTGTGACATCACGTGATGGCCAGCTAATTGCGGCTGGGGGCCACGCTCCGCTGCGGAGCCTGTGTCTGGCATACAGCGCGGACACGTCGTGACCAGCAGCGGGGTACTTGCGGCGGTGCGGCGGCGCGCCTGGGTGCGCCGGCCACGTACACGGCGTCCAGGCGCGCGCCATCGCCGAACTCGTAGCTGCCCGGGCCCTCCCGCAGGCCGCCGGCGAACGCGCCGCGGAACACGTCGCCGCGCGCCGAGGTCTGCACGCCTGGGCCGGCTGCGCGCCCGGCCTCGAACGCGCCGTCGAGGGTGCCGCCGCAGGGCTCGCGCTGGCGGCCGCGTCCCTGGCGCAGCCCGCCGGCAAAGCCGCCCACGTACACGCTGCCGTCCGCATCGTACAGGGTGCCCTGCCCCTGCGGGCTGCATGCATGCATGTCCGAAGCGGCCCAAGCTGGCGGTCACACCAAGCGGTTGAGAAATATGCACATATTGGAAGTGTCGATTCCATGATGCATATTTGCACAAAGCACTTTCATCATAACCACCGGTGTATTAAACTTTTCACAAAAACAAAGTGGGCTGCCAGCGGCTGCCTGGCTGAGCGTACACAGACAGGCGGGGGGGTGCCGCACGTGCGGCTTGCCAGAGCGCCACTCGCCCAGGTAGCGCGCGCGCAGGCGGCCGCCCTCGCCGCTGACCCACAGGTTGCCCCAACCGTGCCGGCTGCCGCACCAGTGGCCGCCCTCGTACATACCACCCGCCGTCCACACGGTGCAGTCGCCTGAGCGCGAGCATGCTTTTTAGTGTGAGAAGCGCTGCAGCCCCGCTTGCGCCTGCGTGCGGGCGCACTGTTGAGGCGCTTGTCAACGGGTGCTGCGACGTCCCACTACCCGCGCAGGCGTGTGCGGCTCATGTCAGGTCTGCGTGCGTGCTCGGCGCCTGCAGCATGAGTTCCCGCGCGCGTCAAAGGGCCGAGTTTTGAACTAGAACCTGTGCAGGCCCTCTTCAAAGGCAAAAAATTTCCCATACAAGACCTAAGCCAGGGTTCTCCAACATAAGTGCCCCGCTTCGAGCTTTTGAAGCTGTCTGTCGCGGGCTGGGCACGCAGCGGTGCGCGGATGGATTGAACTGATGGTCCAGGAGAGTCCGTTTTGTGTGAGGCCATCGCGCAGCTAGCATGCCCTTGCGATGAGCCTCAAGCTGCGCCTCAAACTCGGCAAACGTGACTCGCATGCCGGCGCGCCGTCCCCAGTCGCGCCGCCACCCGTGCCCCCGCCTGACCCGGCACCATCCCCGCCGCACTATGCGCCCGCTGCGCCGCACAAAAAGCGTAAACGACCGGCCGAGCGGCCCGGGGCAGCTGCGCGAGCGCCGCTGGCCCCGGAGCACGCTGCGGCCGCGCCGGCCCCAAAGAAGATTAAGCTCAAGCTCAAGTGCGGTCCCCGCACACTGTGGCTTGCTGGCTCGCAGCCTTGCTGCCTCCTCACGCAGCCTCTGCGGCTGCTGGCAGGCTTGGACCCTCCTGTGCTCACCCGGGTGTGTAAACGCTATGGCTGATGCTATTGTCTGCCCTGGTGCCGCCCTCCTGGGGCCCTTCACCTGCTGTCAGTGGAGCTCTGGACTCACCTAGCACCAGCGTCTCCAGCAGTGCCGTCCCGCGGTCCCGCAAGTCATGGAGCGGGTCGCGCGCGCTCGCAGAGGCCCCTGGGATGCAGCCAAGGCCGCCCGGCCAGCCCAGCCGGGACCGGCGCCGGCGGCGCGCCCTGCAGCGCGGCCGCGCGCCGGCTCAGCGGACGCGCGGCCGCTGCACAGCGCGCCGGGCCTCGCAGAGCCGCGCGCCGCGCCTGCGCGCGCGGGCGGCGACGCGGCGCCGAGCCCGCGGCCGCCCGGCGCCGGCGACGCGGGGCGGCCGGCGAGCGCGGGCGCGGAGAAGGCTGCACAGCGCGCGCGCGAGCGCGAGGCGCGCGAGCGCGAGCGCGCGGCTGTTGCTGAGGACAAGCAGGTGCCGCCCCGTCCGCGGCCCGCCGTCTGCGGCCGTGGAGCCGTGCGCCGGAGGCAGGCCCCGGGCCACCGGGGCTGCCATTTTCCGCCGTGAGCCGATGCGCACGTGAAGGCGGGACGCACCAGCCTCCGAGCTTGACATGGCCATGCTGCGCACACCAAGCGGCAGCAGCCCCGAGCGTCTGCTCAAGCCTGTTACACCCGGCGTAATTCGGTGGACGTCCCGTCTCTGTGGCCCGCATGTCGACGTGGACAGCCTGCGCCTGGCGCTTCCTCACGCCGCTCGCGCGCGCGGCAGCGCGCGCGCGCGGCCAAGGAGGAGCGGCGGCGGCTGGAGCGCGAGGCCAAGGCGCGCGAGAAGGAGGAGCGCGCGCGCCTGCGCCGCCAGGAGGCCGCGCGCCGCGAGCTGGAGCTGGTGCTGCCTCTCTCGCGCCCCGCCGCTCCCAGACCTGGTCAGTTTATGCACAGAGCGCTGTCTCTGGCGGCGGCTGGGCGCGCCCGGGCCGCATGGCGCACCAAGGAACCATGCGCTGGACGGCCCCACCCGCAGACGGGTTCGACATCTGTAGCTCAGGTCGCGATTTGCTCGTTCAGCGCCGGCTGCGGTCGCCGCCAGCGCTCGGCGCCGCCTGCTGCCGGCCCAGCCGCAGCGCTCTGCGGGCGCCGCGCAGGACCGCGAGCTGCTGCTGGCGCCGGCGAGCCGCGCGGCGACGCGCAGCGGCGTGACGCCCAGCGGCGTCTCCGACGGCGACACGACCGGCGTCGCGCCCAGCGGCCTGGGCGGCGGCGGCGCCGAGGAGGACAGCGCGGCCGTGACGGGCGTGTCTGGGCGCACCGAGGAGGTGGATGGCGCGCCCTCATCTGGCCGGCCGCCGCGGCCCGGCAGCTCGAGCGGCGCGCCCCGGGCTGCCGCTTTCAGCCGCCGCGCATTTGCCCCGGGCCGCCGCGCGCGGCGCGCGCAGCAGCATGCGGCGCCCCTCTGGCGTGCCTGAGCACGCCGCGTGGCTGGGCGGTGCGCCTGTGCTGGGAAAGATGCCATGGCATGGCAGCTCAAGCAGTGCACATCTTGCTGCATAGTCCCCAACGGTGCCAATAGCCCTGCTCAAACGTAAAATGCGTCGCGCCCAGGCACGCCCGTGGGCCGCGCGCCGGCCTTGCGGGCGGCGGCCGCCGCGGCAGCCGGGGCGCCAGCGGCCGCGGCGGGGGACGGCGGGGCTCCTGGCGCGGACCGCGGGGGCCCCGCGCCGAACGCTGGCCCCCCCGCGGCGCCCCCGCGGCGCGCGGACCTGCTGCGCGTGGTGGACCGCGTGCAGAAGAAGGACGCCCTCAACATCTTCCGCGACCCGGTCACGGACGAGGTGGTGCGCGGCCCGCCGCCCCGCCGCGCGCGGCCCGCCCGCCTGCGGCATGACGCGCGGCGTGTCCGCCCCACCGATAGATGGTGCAGGGCTGAAAGTGTTGAGGTGAGTCAGCATGAGGAGGCATGTAAAATTGAGAGAGCGACCAGGCCGGTATCGCCGGCGCGCATGCTGCGGCGCCCCGCGGGCAGCGCCTGGCGGCAGGCCCTGGGACAGCCGAGGCAGCAGCGCGCGCAGGGAAGCCCGGGCCCATGGTGCGGGGCCAGCCCAGGGCCTCTGGCGGCGCGGGCCGTGCGCGGGCCCAGGCGGGGCGGGCCCAGGCGTGACGGCGCCGGCATGGCAAGTTATCTTTGTCTCGTCATGCTATAAGCCTACCCTATACACTACCCTGCGCGCGCCAGGCGCCCGGCTACACGGCGGTCATCGCGCGGCCGATGGACTTCACCACCATCCGCGGCCGCCTGGACGCGGGCGGCTACGGCGGCTGGGACGCGCTGGCGGACGACATGGCCACCATGTTCGCCAACGCGATGGCGTTCAACCGCCCGGACACCGTGTTCCACAAGCAGGCGCGCGCGCGCGGCGTGCGCCTGCCCTTGGAGCAGCAGGCGCTCGGAAGATGCCTCTCCGGGCGCTGCCGGGCGCGGCGCGCGCGCCCGGCGGCGCCTGCGGAGCGCGCCAGCAGCCCTGCGCTTGGCAGGACGCCCGCACTGACAAGGCCGTACACGGCAGGGACTCTGGCCGCGTCTTGGCTTGCAGCCTCTGGTCCCGCCAAAGCCCTGCCATGCCCCTTGCAAGAACGCGCCTGGCTGGCGCGCCGGCCGACGCGCGCGCGCGCGCGGCCAGGCCAAGACGCTGGCGGGCATGACGCGCAAGCTGATCGAGCTGGCGCGCGCGGGCGTCACCGACTTCCGCGGCCGCACGGCCGGCCTCGCGCGCAGCGCCAACGCCGCGGCCGCCGCCGAGCAGCGCGCCGCGCTGGAGCGCCGCCGGGCGGCAGCCCGGTCCGGCCCTCGAGCCATGTGCAAGGCTGCGTTTGCTGCTGAAGCAGGAGGCCAGCAGGCCGGTGAGGACGAGTCGTCTCTGCTCCATTCCACTGCGCCGCCAGAGCACGGCAGCACCGTAGCTGGGCGCGGACTCTGCCCTCAGTGGGCGCCACACCGGGGCGGAGTGCCCGTAAGCCGACCGCTGCTGCGGTACGCTGACCGAGCCAGCTTCACAGAACAAAAGGTGTCGAGCGGCATGGGGCGTGCGCGCTTCCGCGCAGGTCTGAGAAGCTGCTGCTGTTTGGTGACCGAGTCCGTATCATGGAAAGAGTTGCCCAGCGGCATCGGGCACGCGCGCCCGCGCAGGGCCGAGAAGCTGGCGGCCAAGGCGGCCAAGGTGGCGGCGCGCGCGGCGGAGGCCGGCATCACGGTGCCGCTGTCGTTCCTGGACGGCGCCGACGCGGACGCGGTGCGCTGCTCTGGGGAGCGCGCGGCCGCGTGCGCGGCTGCGGTGCCGGCTCTCGCACGCACGCTAGAGTCGGACGTTCCAGCGTCTGGCCGGCGGCTGCATCAGCATACTGGCCGGCCGGACTGACACCTGCTGCGCTGCATGCTCCAGCGCGCGCCCCCTGCACCGGCGCGTCTGCTGGTCCTTCAGGCGGAAGGGTTCCGTGGGGTACCTGCGGTACATGCTCCAGAAACGCGCTCCTGCGCGCCGCAGAGGGGCCTGGAGCGGCCGCTGACGCTGGAGGAGAACCGGCGCGCGTTCTACCGCCCGCGCGCGGCACCGCCGGCCGCGGCCGCCTGGCGCGGCCTCGCGCTCGGCGCCAACGGCGACGGCGTGACCTTCGCCGGACGGCCGCTGCTGCGCCCGGCCGACGCGGGCGCGCTGCCCGCCGACGCGCACGCCGCCAGCGTGGCGCGCTTCACCGCAGGCCTGCCGGCCGGCCTGCGCGAGCTCGTGCGCGCGCGCGCCGCGGCCGGCGCGCCGCTGCCCGTGCCGGCGGCGCCGCAGCCCGCAGCGGCCGCGGCGCCGGCTGTGCCGGCGCGCGGCGCAGCACCCGCATCCAGCCCGCCGCCCGGGCGGGCGCTGCCTGCTTCAGCCCTCGCCCACGCTGCGCCCGCGCCTGCCCGGGCGCCGCAGCCGGCGACGGGCGCAGCGGTCGCGCTTGCCGCGGCGTCGGCGGCGCCAGCGGCGCCGGCGACGGCGGGCGTGGCGGCGGGCGCAGGGTGGGCAGGCGCGCAGCCGTCTGCGGCGCTTGCCAGTGGCTGGGGATCGGGGGTTGCACATCCCGGCGGTGGCGCCGCCCTGCCGGGGGCCGGCACTGGGGCTGCAGGGGGGCCCGGCCTGTCCCGCTTGGGGCACCCGCCTGCGGCGCCGGGCAGCGCGGGCAACCCTGGGCCCGCTGCGCCGGCCGGGCCAGGGTCACAGCCGGCCGCGGCGGCCGCCGCGCAGGAGGCATCGCGGCTGCGCACGCCCGTGCCAGCACTGCAGGACTGGAGCCTGGCGCTGCCCGCAGCAGCGGACGCCGTGGGCGGCAGGGGGGCACTGCACGGCGCCCTCGGCGGGGGCGCTCCGCGCCCGGCGGCTCTGCCGGAAGCTTCTGCCAATGGCAGCACGGGGACCCATGCCGGGCAGTGGGCCGGCTGAGCGCGGCGGCCCCGCCTGTCTGTGTGTGCTCAGCGGGCACGGTGCGGGTGCTTCTCTTGCACGCCCTGCTCCGGCTTTGCAGCGGCGTTGCAGGGGTTGCTGCGAGCATCTTGGCACTCGGTGGCGCGAGGTGGTGCTCTTCAGATGGCCCCGCCTCTTGACCTTGCGGCGGGTGCTGCGCATCTCGCTGTTACTTCCTGGCGCTCGGGTGTCGCGGCCTCCTAGACCTCATGCTGGCATGTCCCAGACCGCACTCCCTGCAGCCTGGCTCCCAATCGCCCAACTCCTTGCATGCATTCACAGAACCGGGCCCTGTTTGGGCGCATGTGGCAGCTGAAGGCGCCATGCACGCAGGCACAGCCACAATTGCACCCGCGGGTGGATCCGAAGCGGCGTGCGTCTCTCAGGTCATCCGGCACACAGACCAGTACTGGAACGCCAACACCAGCAGCGCATGAACAGGCCCGGCCGGACAAGCAGGGAGCAGGAGGGTCTGCCCAGCCTCATGCACCCTCAGGCGGCAAACCAGTTGCAAGGAATTGCAAATGTTCAGCTCAGATGTTCAGCTCGGGCGTCTCAGAAGTTGACGACCTTGGGGCGCGGGGGCGCCTTCATAGGCGGCGGCGGCGGGGGAGCCGGGCTCCGGCCCAACAGCGCTTTCCTGCAGCAGCAAACCAAGGCGGTCAGCGCGGCAGGGCGGTTCAACAACTCGGAGCATGCATTGAAAAGCAGCGCTTCTGCTGCTTTGCGCCTCCAGCGCTCGTCCGTGCACAGCTGCCCCAGTCCTGATGGGTGCGCAGCACCAACGCGGTCGGTACAAAGCAGCACGGTCCTGACGGTGCCGAGGCCTCCTGGTCTGGTGCGCGCCCGGCGCGGAACGCGCCCCAGCTCCCGCGCGCCGCGCCGCTCGCGGCGGCACCTCTGCATGTGGCCAGGCTTAGGGTCAGGGTTCCACCCAGGGGGGGGGGGCTCCCAGGAGCCAGGTGCGCGCCTGGATGCGCGGATGCCACCGCGGTCGTTGGGCCGCAGCACTTTCACGTCCATGAGGTCGCCCGCCTTGAACAGCTTGCGCGCGTCGGGTATGTAGCGGTCGTCCAGCTCGCTGATGTGCACGAACGCCTCGACGTCAGGCGCCACGTCCAGCAGCACCCCGATCTCCAGCACCTCCTTCACCTGCGCGCCCCTGCGGGCCGGGCCGCCCGGCCGCGCGGTCTGCCGGCAGCCTCCGCCTGGCTGGGGGGGTATGCGGCGCGCTTGGGGGCACTCGACACGGCGTCAGCGCGCCGGGTCCCGGCGCGCGCGGCCGGGCGGGCCGCGCACTCGATGATGTCGCCGGGCTTCGGGAGCTTGATGCCGCGGTCGACATACAGGACCTCCTTGCGCGACAGCCGGAACTTGCCGGCATCCGTCTTCTGCGCGCGGCGGCGCCCGGGGTCGCGGCATGCTTTTAGGTTTGGGCATGGGGCGGGGTGCCGCTCCGGCGCTGCGAGCGCCGGCCGCGCACGGCCCCCCGAGGCGTGCGCACAAGGCAGCAGAGCGGCAGGCGTCGCAGCCCTGTCAGGGCCTGGAGCTCATCAAGCGCACGGGCCCCTGCTGCATTCGCATCTGGCAGCACGGCACAGCGCCTGTGCACTCCGCACCTCACAACCGCCTCACACAGGCGGCTCCTAGCAGCACGCGCCTCCGCAAGCGCGGCGGCGAGCTTGTGGCCATGCGCGCCAGGCGCGCGCGCGGCCGCGCGCAGCAGGTGCCCTTTGACAAGCTCTCGGCGGCCGCCCTGCCTCGGCCGTGCCGGGCGCGAAACCAGCGCCCCGCTCGAGCGCACCCTGACACCAATTCAGCCCCTCCAGGGCGCGCGCCTCCATGAGCATGACCGCGATCGTGTCGCCGACCGACCAGGCGCTCATGTCAGCGGCCGAGCGCTTTATCTCGAGCTCGCTGCTGTGCACCAGGCCGTCCTTGCCCGGCAGGAACTCCGCAATCACGCCAAACTTCTCCACCTGCGTCACGCGCGCGTCCCTGCGCGCGCGCACGCGTCCCACCTCATTCTCACGCACGCGTTTCAATTTTTTCTGAGGTCGAATGTATTAATGATGTTCGCGCGCCGCGTCAGCCGACGCCGGCGCGCCGCCCTGCGCCGCTGTGCGCCCTGCGCCGGGGCCGGCGCGCCGCGCGCCCCCGACTCCCCGGCGCCTCCGACAACGGGTGCACGCCGCACGTGACCACATGTGGGGCAGGAGCTCGCGCAGGCGTGCTGTGCATGCTCGAGCACACCCATGCATTTTGGCCGGGGGCCGTGCCGGTATATCCTGCCGACCTCGGCGTCCTCCAGCAGGCGCTCGATGGTGCGCCGCGCCAGCGCGACCGCCTCGCTGCTGCTGCCCACCACCTCCACCAGGCCGCTCTCCTGGTCCACCACCTGCGCCCAGTGAGGAGCGGGGGTCGGGGCGCGCCGCGTTGCGTGCGGCCTGTTCGTACTCCAAACCCTACATAGACCTAGCAAGCACACAGCTGCCCGCCCGGCGCGCCCGCCCCGCGGATACTGTGCCGCCACCGGCGGCGGACGTGTATCGCGCCCGAGCGCACAGAGGACCCCGTGGGCCGGCCGCGGCACAGAGAGGGCCGCCGCTATCGGCGCAGCGCGCGCCTGGATGGCGTCGATGCCGGGCGCGGCCGACAGAGCGCGCACGGTCTTGCCGCCCGCGCCGATCATCTGGCCGATGCGCGCAGGGTCGATCGCAAAGCGCACAATGCGCGGCGCGCCCGGCGCCAGCTCGCCGCGCGGCGGCGGCGCGCACGCGGCCATGCGCGCCAGGATGTGCCGCCGCGCGTCGCCCGCCTGCGCCAGCGCCGCGCCCAGCACCTCCAGCGTGATGCCCTCTACCTGCAGCCGGCGCGCGTCCTCATGATACCCTATCCTCCCCTCGGCGCGCGTCGCCGGCGGCCTGCGCGGCTGCGCCGGGGCGGCGCATTGCGCAAGTTCCGGGGCGCTGCAGCGCGCGCCCGGCCCCAGTGGGCCAGGTGGGCGCCTGGCCGCCGGTGCGCCCGTCCGCCGGCGGCCCGCTGTCTGTGCTGCCCCGCGCCCGCCACGTGGCGTCGGCCACGGCACTGTGCGCATATTTTCTCGCAGCCACCACACAGAGACCAGCACATTGAGCCCCCGCCTGTCTGTCCATCACAAGCCGGCGCATCGCGAGCCCCGGTGCCGCAGCATCGTGCGCCCGGCAGCCCCTGCGGCAGCATCACAGCAGGCGCGCACGCCATGCGGGGTCAGAGCAGGCGCGCCCTTGAAGTCCATCTGGAGGGCGGTGATGTGGTTAGGGTACAGGGTTAGGGCGGCGCGCCTTGATGTCCATCTGGAAGGCGGTGATCGACTCCGCGTCGCCGGCAACCTTGAAGTCCATGTCGCCCAGCGCGTCCTCGCTGCCCAGGATGTCGGTGAGCACCTTGAAGCCGCCGCCCTCCCCCAGCATGAGCCCCATGGCCACGCCCGCCACCGGCCGCTTCACCGGCACGCCTGCGCGCGCACGCCCGAGGGCGGCCGCCTCGGCGCCCCGCGGCGAGCGCCAGCCGGCAGGGCCGCAGTTCTGCCCTGCCGGCGCTGCCGGTCCGAAAGCCGCCACTCGCTCCAGCCCGGCGCGGCCGGGTCAGGTGCAGGGCCAAAGACAGGGCCCCGTGCGCGGGGCTGCCGCAGGCTACGCCTTCCCGTCACCGAGAGGACCAGGCTGAGGACGCTCCAGTGAGTGGGCACTACCGCAGCGACACACCTGGCAGGAGCGCGCGGCTTGTGCAAGAGCATGCACAGCTCCTCTGCGTGACGGCCCCGGGCGCGGCGCGGGCATGGGGGCGCGCCCGCGTCCTGCATGGCCAGGCAGGCGCCGCAGACGGTGGCCATGGAGGACGAGCCGTTGCTCTCAGTGATGGTGCTCTCCACGCGGATGGTGTACGGGAACTCGTCCTGCGGGCGCCCCTGCTGCGTCAGGCCAGCGCGCGGGCGCCCCGGCCCCCAACCCCGTCTGCGCATTTGCGCGTCTGCGCGCAGGGCAGTGCCGGCGCGGAGGGCACAGCGCAGCAGGCGTAGCCGCCCGGCGCACGCAGCTGCCACCGCGCTGCGCCGGCGGCCTCAGGATGACACCAGCGCAGCGGCGGGGGCAAGCATCTCTGCAACCCCCCAGAACATGGCCAACCCAGGCCGCCCGGCCTGCTCAGCGGCGCTGTGGCGCCGAGCGGCTGGCGCGCGGGGGCGCGCCTCGTCGGGGATGATGGGCGCGAGCGCGCGCTCCGCGAGCGCGCCGTGCCCGATCTCGCGCCGGCCGGGCGCGCCCTGGCGGCCGGTCTCGCCCACGGAGGACGGCGGGAAGAAGTACTGCAGGTAGAAGCGCCGGCTGTCCTCGCCCTCGCTCGCCATGTCCTCGCTGCGCTGCGCGGCGCGATTGGAGCCTGCGCGCGCGCGCGCGGGGAGGCGAGGGCAGGACTCAGGCCAGGGCGCCGCACGCCGGCCACACCTGTCCTGGGTTGGGACGGAAGGTTGTGCGCCGCCCGAACCGATGTCGGGCATGCAAATAACTGCGCACAGCATGAGCCTGCAGTCCCATGCCTAGCGGTCAATAGCGGCCGGCGCTGGCCGCGCGCGCGCACTGGAGCCCAAGGCGCCGGGCGCAAGCTCACCCAGGGTCGTGACGGCCAGCGCCTGCGTCTCGCCGCGCGTGAACAGCGCGCTGCCGTGCGTGCGCGGCAGCATGCCCGCGCGCGCCGCAATCGGCCGCACGTCGCCTGTGCCACGCCCGTCCGGCCGCACGCCGTCCCGCAGCACCAGCCGCCGCATGACGTCGGCCTCGACGCGCTGCGCCGCGATACACGCGCGTCAGTGGGCAGGCGCGGCAGACTGCGCACGCAAGCGCCGCTGTCGCGAGCCCGGGCCAAGAGGCGCGCAGAAGCAAGCCGCATGCCACGTGCAAGGTGCAGACTTCAAACACGAGGGCACCGCGCGCCTGCCCGCGCGTGCGGAGCATGTCAGACTTGAAGCAGATGAGGCACTGGATGCCCGCCCTTGCGCGGAGTGTTTGGGCCTCTCGCCTGAACACTGGTGCGCGCCCATGCAGTGCGCTGCCTTAACGCCACGCACAGGGCAGGGGCGCGTGGCAGGGTCCGTGCACGCGCTCCACGCGCTCCAGGCACCGCCCCCGCGCACCTTGAACGCCTTGCCAAACATGGCGGCGTCCACCGCGGGCGCGCTGCCCGCCGCGGCCGCGTCCGCCTCCGCCGCCGCGCGCGCCGCCGCGCCCGTCTCTGCCTCTTCCTCGCTGTCATCCACGACCGGCGCGTCCCCGCGCGCCGCGCGCTGCGCCTCGAACTCGCTCGCGGCGGCGCCCGGCGCGGCGCCCGGCGCTGCCGCCGGCTCGGCGCCCCCGCGCACCGTCGGCCGCGCAGCGCGCGGCGGCGCCGCGCCCGCCACGCCCAGTCGCTGCTTCAGGCGCTGCTGCAGCGCGATCACCGCGTCGCTGCGCGCGTGCTTGCCTGCGGCGCGGCGGGCGGGCATTGGCGCCGGGCAGTGTCACTGCAATGCTACTGTGTGCGCGCCCAAGTGTGGCCGTGCCGCGCAGCTCCCCTGCTCGTCCCACCCATCACGGCTCGAGTGCTCCCAGGCAGGCACATGTGGCAGGGGCCCAGGCGCTGTGCGCCTGCCTGCACGGCCTGCCTGCACGGCCTGCGCCCAAACACCCAGGCCAGTGGCCGCTGCTGCAGGCGGCGCGCACCCGGGATCGTCCGGTATGCCTGCTCAATCTCATCCGCCGCCAGGGCGGCAATGCGCTCCTGCAGCCCGGCCGGCGCGGCCGGCCCCGCCGGCGCCACCGGCCGCTTAGGCGCGCCCGCCCTGGCCGCCCACGCGTCGATGCTGCGGCACTGCGCGGCGACCGCCGCCGACCCTGCTTCGACCGCCTGTGCGCTCCGGCCGTGTCAGCTTGATGGACACAGGCTCTGCCGCGCTCGGGCAGAATGCGCGAGCGTCGGCCACGCCTGACCCAGCGCGGCGGCAGCGCCTGCTCACGGGCCTGCGGCCCGCGCGGCAATGCTGCGACGCCCGCGCAGCGCAGGGCTACCAGCGCGCCCCGTGCTACCAGCAGCGCAGACAGCGAAGCACTGCTGCAAGCCCATGTTCAAGGCTTCTTCGACAGACAAGCTGCATGCGCAGGGGGGGCGCAGGTCTGCCCAGCGCGCTTTCACAGACACGCTGCACGCGCAGGGCGGCGGCGCGCGCCTGCAGCATCTCGGCCTCGCTCAGGAAGTCGCAGTAGCCCTCGATCATGAGCACCGCGTCGGCCGTGCCGGCCATGACCAGGTCCAGGCGGCTCTCCGCCATCTGCGACAGGGTCGGGTTGACCACGAACGCGCCCTCGCCCAGCAGGCCCACGCGCACGCCCGCCACCGCCTTCTGCAGCGGGATGTCTGCCGCGCGCGCGGCGCCCCGGCGTCGGCGCGCGCCGCAGGCGGGGCGGCGAGGCTGGGCGCCGAAACACGCAAGCGCCGTTCTCGCGACTGACGAGCCCGCGCGCGCGCCCGCCGCCTGCGGTGCCGCTCACGGCTAGGCCGCTCGCGGGCAGTCAGGGTGCGCGCAGGCAGACCAGCGCGCGGCGGCCCGCGCCAGCGCGCCCCAGTGGCGTCGCCGCCCTGCCCTGCGCAACAGCTTGCCATGCGGCGCCCCCGCGGGCGCACCTGACAGCGCCAGCGCCGCGCCGGCGGCGGTGATCGCGAGCGGCTCCGGCGCGTGCTCGCCGTCGTAGCTGAGCACCCAGGCCAGGACCTGCGCCGGAGCAGGGTTCAGGGCGCGCCCAGGCACACAGGCGCGCTCGGCGCCGCAGCGGGTCCCATCTACATGCGTGCGCGGGCGCGGCGCCGCCCGCAGCGCTGCCCTGTCAGCGCCCGACCAGGCGGGCCCGGCTGCGTCCTGGCAGCGGCGAGCCTGGCGGCGCTCTCAGCGGACCTGCTGCAGCCCCCATCCCGGCCGACACGCAGCGGACTGCTGGTGCACGGTGTGGGCGCCTGGGGAGGCTCAGGCTGTCGTGCGCACATGCGCCCGTGGGGCCCATGCTGTGAAGCCCGCCCCCATTGGAGCCCGCCCTTGCAGCCGCGGGCGCGCCTGTGTCTCGTTGGCCCAGCCAGGCGCAAACATGGGCCGCAGGGGGCGGTCCACCAGGCGCGAGGTCAGCGTCTCCGTGTCCTTCGGCCGCCCGTCGCGCTTCAGCCAGCCCATGCTGCGCGCTCCAGCACAGCCTCTCGCGGGATGCGGCAGTGCAAGTAGGGACCCGTGAAGACAGGTGATGGAGAAGGTGCGTCAGAGCACCCGTGCAGGAAGTGCACCACAGCAGCGGCGCAGCGCACACGATGCATGGATCCTTAGTGACTGGCCGGCGGCAGCGTCTGGTATGCACAGGGCGAGCCGCGGGCCCGACGCAGCAGGCGCGCGACCCCCACGGGCATACGGGGCGAGGCCCCGGGCCGCCCCGCGCGCGCGCCTGGTCTTCCCCGCCGCGCTGAAGCGCTCGGAGTACAGCACCTGCAGCGGCATGAAGGAGCCGTCGCTGGTAGGCTCCGCGCTGCAGCACGCCGTGGTGTACACCACCTGCGCGGCCGGCGCGGCGTCAGGCGCCGCCGGCGCGGCCGCCGGCCGGGCTCCGGGCGGCGCGGCGCGCGGGCGGGCGTGCGGCGCGGCGCGCCGCGCACCGTCTCGCCGTCGGTGACCAGCACCGCCCCGTTGGCCTGGCGCCCCACCTCGCCGGTCTCCAGCGTCAGCTGCGCGCGGCCGCCCCGCCGCGAGTCACAGCGCGCCGCGGCAAAATATCGGCGCCGCAGGCGCGCCCTCTGCAGGCCCGGCTCGCGGAGCGCTCGGCCCCAGGCGCACCTGCCGGCCGCCCACGTCTATCGTAATCCTGTCCGCCACCAGCTCCAGCACGCCGCTGCCGCCCTGCTCCGCCGCGCACGCGCCGCCGCCCCTCCTGGCCGCCCCCGCGCCGCGCCGCCGGGAGCGGCGCGCCGCCTGTGCCGCCCGCGGCTCGCCGGGCGAGCTCTGGCTGTTGCAGCAGGGCTCGTGCCGCGGTGCAGGGGCGCGGCAGGCGCATGCTTGGTGCGCCGCTGCGGGCGCCCAGGCCGCTCCGGCCCACGCGCCATGCTGCAACAGGGGGGGCATCGCGCTGTGAGGCAGGCCCGCCGAAAGCGAAGACTGTTGGTGACCGTGATGCAAGCCTGGATGAGCCACCGAGCCTCGGAGGGCTGGCCACCTTGGACCCTGTCAGGTTCTGGGCAGAGCTACTCCTACTTCTCGCTTTCCTCTTCGGGCCCAAAGACGCCGGAGGGTAGCTACTCTGCGTTGGTGGGGCTTTCCAAATTGCCCACTTCTGAGCCGTGTTGTGCGCCGAGGACGTCCGTGCTCGGAAGGGTTTCAACTTGAGCCATCCGTGAGCTTGGGTGCTGCCCGTGCGCTGCAGGAGCGGCTAGACCTAGTATGTCTTGACGCGGGCCCGTCCGGCTGGTCGGCGTGTGCTCACTCGAGCTGCTGGGAGCTTTGTCGGCACGTGCAGACCGCAGCCCGGCTGCACTCGGTGGTGATCGGAGCCTGCCGCATCAAGGGTGCGTGCTTCACTGCCGCACACGCCAGTCGCGGCCACAGAGCCCACCCCTACATCGGGGCCGCTGCCTTGGCATTGCCAGCGCATTTCCAGCATTCCTGCCCCCCAGCGCGTCATTCGCGCTGGGCGCGCAGCGCCCCGGGAGCTGCTCAGCAGCTGGTAACAGGCTTGCCACAGGCAGCAGACGCGCCGGCGGGCACCCCCTGTGCCCAAACTTCTCGGGTTTGGTTGTCGGCCGCGCTTTGCGGTGAACGGGCGCCGCGCATG
>JAABUY010004174.1_pt1 | contig 15368 bp, 13 predicted proteins | sample 5560271 | NCBI WGS metagenome assembly JAABUY01 (sample SAMN10711886, study PRJNA513374) | rock metagenome | isolation source: Antarctica rocks | place: Antarctica: Victoria Land, University Valley
GCGTGGGCCAGTGGCTCGATCGTCTTGCGCTCCAGGTCAAGTAACTGGCCTTGTAGGTAGAGCAGCGCCGCGCGCCGCTGCTCGGTGCGCTGGAACAGCGGGGCGAAGCGGGCGTGGTAGGCCACCAGGTCGTCGGCGAGGCGCTCCACATCGCGCGGCGCCAGGTTGGGCGTGGGCGGTTGCGCCGAGGGCGACGCGACCAAGGGGGCGTAGGCGGCAATCATGAGCAATCCTCCTCCCCCCAGTCTACCCCAACCCCAAAAACCTAACGTTGTAGTACTAAGCAGGTCACCAGAAGTCTGGCACGGTTTGTTGAGCGTGGTTTGGGCGTAAAAGCATGCCGAACTTATGGTCATGTGCTTAGCACTACTTTGGCGACTTCCAAAATCGCCAGTCACATTGACCAGCTAGCATCGTCCCTAACGATGATTGTGCGGTTCACTACGCCTCACTACCAGTTACTATGTCCAGGCGCTGAACCGGGGAAATGGCATCACGCCAAAGTAGTGTTAGGGGCATAGGTTGCACGACCTACGTCGTGTGGGGAGGAACCTAGTGCTTTTTCAGAGGAGATAGTTTGATTAACGCCAGCCCCACGACGGTAGTCGTAGGGCAAATCACAGCGATTGCGGTCGGGCGAGGCGTGCGCCAAATCAAACTATGTCCCCTGATCTTGCACTAGTGGCACATCGCCGGTCGGATAGGCCACATGTTCTATGGCTTACATGTGCTAGTCGGCTATGGTTGTTGTATCAGGAGACGTGCCAGGACGGCGTGAGGAGAGTATTAATCTGTGTTGTTAGCCGTTGATTGGTCTGGCGATCCTGGGGTAGGTCCTAAGTCACAACCCCTCTGTATCATGGCTGTTGTTGCCTACGACGACCCTGCTCTTGGAGTCGCTTTAACAAAACTACGTGCGCACAAGGGTAAGCCTAACGACTTTGAATTCCATTACACAGACATAGATGATCGGCAGCTCAAAGACGATTTTATGGCCGCTGTCGCTCACACGTTCGTGGGTAGGATCGTCGTTTATGACAAGGATGCTATGGTGACGAGAGATGCCTGGGGGCGCGATACAGCTCTTCTTGTGCAGTTGATCATACAAGGCGTGCTGTTGCTGCCCAAAGGGACTATTACAGGCGCCAAAATGACGATTGATGGAAAACGTGAAGTCAAAGCGTTAGAGCGCACGCTGCGCCCCGCTCTGTCAGCAGCGCTGCGGGCGCACGACGTTGACGATCGCGTATCCAAGATCAGGCATGCGCCATCGGTAGGGCATGACGGCCTTCAACTAGCCGATATGATAGGGGGCGCCGTCAGAGAGGCGATTAAACGTGGAGCCAAGGAGACGGTGTTCCTGAGACGTGCACACACGGTGGTGAGAGTTATAAGAACTGAGCCAGAAATGGAAAAACCACTGAGTATTATATCCCGTCCCTGATGGACGGAAAACGTCACCCTCACAGGGATGGCGTGTTTCCTCAGTGGGAAAAGGGCTTGTGATCCTCTCACCGCAGGTGCAGCATTCACACATGGGGCTAGAGGATGTGCGCCCTTTTATTCTGACCTAAGTGTAGTGTGTCTACACACCAAACAGCAAGGCATCAATAGTCCTGGAGGACGAGGGATGGTGACAGGAACGGGTCGCATGCGGCATGCTGAAGCTAGCCGTGTCTCGCTCACACGACCAGGAGCGTACGCCCCATGGACTTGCATCGCGTCTTGTGCCCGAACCCGGCCTGTTCTGACAAGGGGCCGCAGGGGCGAGGAAACAGTAGCATCCATCGTCAGACGACGCAGCGCTACCGCTGCGCGCCCTGCGGCAAGACCGTCACGGCGACGCGGGGGATGGCCCTTTACCGACTGCACCACGCGGTGGACCTGATGGTGCTGGTGCTGGTGGTGACGCTGCGGCGCCATAGCTGTCTCGACGCGCGGCGCGCAGGACGGCGCCACGTCGCGCTGTCGAGCGCGGGGCTTGCCCTTATGGCTGTGGCCTTCGTGCTTTTCCCCTCCCTGGCCTCAGCCTGTGCAAGAGATGGCGTCCCCTCCGTGTCAGCGAACGGGCGGCTGGCCGTCGTCAATCGTGCGGCGGCCCCTGCGGTCTTGACGACATGGGCGCCCTTCGTGTTCGCGCGGCCCATCCAGCGCGGCCGCGCCGTCACGTTGGCCGAGAACAACCGCGAGATCTCCAACGCGCATGTCTTGCCGGCCGACGTGTTCAAGCATCCCTGGCGATGGACGTTCGGCGATGGACGGCCCGCCGCCTATGGCACGCGTGTCCACCACACCTACCGCAAGACAGGGACGTATCGCATTGAGGTCCGCGCCTACTATGCCGCCTACGCCTCCTGGCAGCCGTTCGACGTCGCGACTATCCACGTCCGCTAACGCCGGGTGCATAAACCCCCTCACAGAAGGAGTGCCGGCGGGACGCCTACCCGCGCCCCAGGGCTTCCGCGTGCCCGTGATTGTCCTGGCGGGTGCGCTGTCGGTATACTGCTGGTATGATACGCGCGTGGATAAGCGTCGCGCTCCTGGCGCTGACGTTCCAGCCCGCGACGCCTGACGTGGCGCTGGGTTGGGGTGTGGCCGTGCCCGCGTTGGTACGCGCCGACCCGCCCTCGGGAGCGGCGTTGCGGGAATCGCCGCGGACGGTGGATCTCCTGTTCTCAGCACGGCTCGACGCGGGCCGCAGCTTCGTGTCGATCATCAGCGACGCGATGGACCTGGAGAATGGCCCGGCGGCGGTAACGGGGCGCGGCCACGACGAACTGCGCGCGCCGTTGCCGACGCTGCCGCCTGGCCCCTACGCCGTCGTCTGGACGGCGGTGACGCCAGAGGGGGCCGTCGCGCATCGTGCGTACCTATTCACGGTCGAGCCGCTGGGGCCGCCGCTCTTGCCCAACCGGCCCGTCGACCTGACACAGCAGGCCGCTGGGTTCAGCGTGACCCTGCGTGCGCCGTCCGACCGCGTGGCGCATCAAACGTACACGATCACGTTTGGCGCGGGTGGGCGCCCCGTCGACGGGGCGCGCGTGGACCTGACGGGGCGCTCGCTGGACATGGACATGGGCGAGACCACGGCGACCGCGCGCCCCGCCGGGCGGGGCCGCTACGTCGCGACGTTGGACGTGGTGATGGCCCTCGACTGGCAAGTCACCGTCACGATACACGCCGGCCGTCGCGCGGCGCGCGCCGTGTTCGCGTATATGGCGCACTATTAGCCGCGTCGTGACTTACGAGGACTTCACCGACTGGCCTTTAATGGCGGAATCGACGCCGTGCGCCAGTATCTGGTACGGACGATCACCAAGGCCCCCGTTGGTGTAGCGGATGACACCGTTCTTATCCAAGATATAAATCGTGGGATAGCTGTTGGCGCCGTACGTGTTGACCGTCGAGAAATGCGGGTCAATCAGCAGGGGGTGCGCGACGGTGAAGGTGTGCTGGAACCAGGTGATGTCATCCTTGGTCACGGGGTTGGTCGACCCTGTCGCGTCGTGGGTGCGGTCATAGGGGCTGGCCAGGATGGAGAGCGTCTGGAGGCCCTGTGACGCGTAGGCTTTATCGAGGGTGTTGAGGATCGGCGCCTCGGCCTGGCAGTGCGGGCACCATACGGCGAAAAACTCGAGCAGGACGGGGTGGCCGCGCAGGGCGGAGAGTTGATAGTGCGTGCCGTTGATCGTGGCGAGGTTGAAGTTGGGCGCGGTCGTACCGACGGTGAGCGGGGAGCCCGGATTGAGCTTGGTGTCATCGGCGGTGAGAGCGGCGGCGGTCTTGGACCCACTGTTGAGCAGAACGGCCACGGCGATAATGGCCACGATCACGACAGCCGTGATGACGCCGCCAATGATACTGAGGCGGCGGCGCCGCGCGGCCTGCTCCTGCGCTACGCGGGCGCGCGCCCGCCGGCCCATGGTACGGTTGCGCTCCTCGCCCGTCATCTCATCTGTGAATGTGCCCGTGGACGCGGCGCGCGGCTCGCCCTTCGCGCCGTTACCGTGCGCCGCGTGTGGTGGCGCCGTCGATGCGCCCGCGCGTCCCTGATTCTTTTGTTGTCCCTGCCGCTGCGCCATGGCGTGTCCTACCCTTTTCCTCTCCGTGCGCCGCTCATCTCGCGCGCGCGTCCGCCGGCTGGTCGTGCTATCCGTGTGGCCGGCACACTGGTGTCGTCCTCATCATCCGCATAATCGGTGTCGTCGTCAAGTGAGGCCACTGGTTTGAACAACAGCCCCTCGACGCTCAACGTCTGGCGGTCGCCCCCATAGACAATGGCGGCAAGCGCGAGAAAGACGAGATCGCGCACTACATCAAATGGAGTGATGGTCGCGCCGCCGGCCAGCCATTGCACGGGGGCTAGCGACCCGATGCCGGAGTCGCCGAAGCAGCCGCAGCCGTGCCCCGTGTTGCCACGCGCGAGACTAATGGCGATGGCGCCGGTGAACAGGACCAATAGGGCCACCGTCACAATCGCCGTGGGCCGTAGAAAGAACCCGACGAGCAGGTAGATCGCGACGAGCGCCTCGATCCAGGGCAGCGCCGTGGCGAACGGCGTAATCACCCCGTGCGGCAGCAAGTGGTAGGCGGCGACGCTATCGTGGAACGCGCCGGGCGCCGTGATCTTGGTCATGGCCGAGAGGGCGAAGACGAGCCCTAACAGCAGGCGCGCCAAGAGGGTGAGCGGCGTGCGCGCGCGCGTCCATGCCGCGCCGAGGGCTCTACCGCTGTGGTCGTTAGGCGTCATAGCGTGTCACCTATCTTACAGGCCGGCAGGTTAGCGCCGTACGACGACGGCGACCTGATCGAAAGGATACCATTTCTTACTGGTGGGGTCGTAGGCGTCGACGTTCACCTGCCACTGACCAGGGTGAGCGAAGGCGTGCCGAACCGTCCAGCCATAGGAGGTCGTATTGTAGGCGGCGTGGGTGGAGCCATCGGTGAAGCTCCAGCGCCAGGGACGGCGCAGCGCGCGCGCTTCGAGCACGCGGGCGATCTGCGCGCGGTTCTCCGTCAGCGTGACCATCTGCCGCGGCGTGTAGCTGCGCGTGAAGACGAAGGGCGCCCACACGGCAAGTTGCGCGGCCGTGGTGGGTTGCTGTAGGTTGACGCGCGCGAGCGCGCCGTTGGCCGAGGCTGAGGGTCTCTGATCGATGGTGCAGGCTTGTGCGAGGGAACCGCCGCCGAGGACGGCTCCGGCGAGCAACCCGGTTCCAACGATGCTAGAGAGAGAACGACGCATGATGTGTGTGCCTCCTGTGATAGTCGTCTGTCGTGACGGTGGTCTCAGTACTACGAGTGTAGCAACGCGCGCACCTCGGACGCGACCTGTGGCGCCTGGAAAGGCGCTTCATCGTAGGCGCGCCAGCGGCCCTGCGTATCGAGCAGATACAGGCTGGCGTCATGCGTGAGCCCGACACCGCCCTTGAAGATGGGCGAGGGCGCTTCGATGGGGACACCGTACGCGTGCCAGACCTGTTGCAAGACGGACCGCGGCGCCGTGAGGTAGTGCCAGTCGAGATGTCGCCAGCCGGACGCGCGGGCGAAGCTCACCGTCGCCGCCGGTGAGTCGTTCTCAGGGTCGGCGCTGACGACCACGATGCTGACGCGCGACGCGTCTTTGCCGAGCATGTGGTCCACCTGTGTGAGCGTGCGGCCAGCGAGAGGGCATTGCTCGGTGCAGACGGAACTGAGGAAGGTCAAGGCGACCGCTTTGCCGCGCAGGCTGGCGAGCGACACGAGGGCGTCGCGCTGGTCACGCAAGGCAAAAGGATGGGCCGTGTACGGCGGCGCGAAGACATCGCTTCCCGAGGCGTTGGACAGGGCGGACGTGGGGCGGGCGACGGCGGCGCAGGTATTACACGTCACGGCTCCCGCCTGAGCCAGACCATTGCGCAGCGACTCGGCGGTCAGCACGCTGTCAACCTCGCCACGGATGTAGCCGCGTGCGTCGATAAAGAGGCTGATGGGATAGTGCCCGACGTTGTAGCGCCAGAATGTGCCGCCCTGTCCGTCCAGCACCATGGGATAGGTCAGGTGGCCTGCCAGCGCGAAGCGCTGGACGGTGGCGGCGTTATCGCTCGCCTCGGCGACGCCGAGCACGACGACGCCCTTTTTGCCATACGTGTCAAAGGCCGTGCGGAGCATAGGGCGCTCCGCCTGACAGGGTTCACAGCCGGTCCAGAAGAAATTGAGCAGGACGGGGTGGCCGCGCAGGTGGCGCAGCGAGAGCGTGCCGTGGCCGCCGGAGACAACCCGGAGGGTGAAGTTAGGCGCGAGCGGCGCGCCGTAGGCGGGCGGGGCCGGGCGCAGCAGCAGCACGAGGCCGAGCGCGGCCGTCAGCAGCACGGCGAGGAGGCTGGCCAGGTGGCGCGCCGCGCCGCGTCGCCTACGATATAATCGCCCCCCCGCCGGGCGGTCCGGCCGCGCCCAGGCGTGACTCGCCATCAGTGGTCCCTTCGCTGGTCTGCCGTCATCGACACTTCGAGTATAGCAGCAGGCGTCCAGGGCCATAGGACTCTCATGTCCGCTCACAGCAAGGCAGCAGTGGTCCGCAGGTGCCTGAGCACGGCGCGCCGCTCATCATCGACGCGGTAGAACACAACGGTGCTACAATCGACGGTGAACATGGCGTGCGACGCTCCTCTGGTATCTTGACATCGCCCGCAGTGAGGACGCCACTTTTAAACGCGGTACACACCGCGTCACCCCGTCGGATCGTTGGCTGGCGATGCCCATCACCGTCATACGACTCACAAGGAGATTCTGCGAATGATCACACGATTAGCCCCTGTACGCGTCGCCGGCGCGGCCGGCGCGGCCGGCGTGCTCATCCTGTCCGCCACGGGCGTGGCGTCCGCGCACGCCTCGCTCGTGCGCGCCAACATCAGGCCCGGCGAGGTTTTCGCGGCCAACGCCTACCCGCGCACGCTGACGGGCTTTTTCGCCGAGAACGTCACGCCGAGTAGTTCGTTCCTCCACGTCTTCGAGGCCGACCCCACGGGCGACCACGCTCTGGTTGACACGGGCAAGAACTCCTTCCCCTTCAAGAATCCCAAGGAAATCGAGGCGACACTCCCCAAAGGACTTAAAGGCGTCTATACCGTCATGTGGTATACCGTGTCGGCCGACGACGGGCATACGGCGGGCTTTACCTTCACCTTCACGGTCAAGTAATAGCACGAGGATACCCCGATGCTGTCGCGCGCCTGTCCCGCCCGTATCCACCCCTTGCGCGCCCGCCGCGCCCTCCTTGGCGCGCTCGTGGCCGCCTTGCTGTGGTTGTTCGCGCCGCCAGGGCTGGCCTCGGCCCACGCGCACCTGGTACGGGCGGACCCCGCGCCCGACAGCGTCATCGCGCGCGCGCCGTCCGTGGCCCTGTTCACCTTCGACGAGCCGCTCAACCCGGCTCTGACGCGCGTCCATATCTCCGATGCGTCGGGGCGTCCCGTGACCAGCGACACCGGCCACTTAGCCGCCGGCCACGACAGCGAGTTGTGGCAGCTCGCGCTGCCGCGCCTGGCGTCGGGGACGTACAGCGTGATCTGGACCTCCGAGTCGGCGACGGACGGCCATGTCATAAGCTCGTTCTACACCTTCCGTGTCGCGCCTAATAGCGGCGCGAACGGCACCGCTGCCGTGACGGGGGCGGCGGCCGGCAGCTATGGCGGTGGATCGGGGTCCGGCGGCGGGCTGGGCCTGGACGCCGGAGCCGTGGCGACGGCGCTGCTGCACTGGCTGGGCTTGATGGCTCAAGCGCTCTGGCTGGGCGCGCTGCTCGTCGAACTGCTCGTACTGGCCCCCGCCCGCCGCTTGCGCGAGACGCCGGCGGCGCGCCTGGCCTGGCACGCCGCCCCGCGTCTCTGGTGGCTCATCCGCTTCGCTCCCGTCGTGGTGGTATGGGCGCTGGCCGGCGAGGTGGTGAGCCTGGCGCTACAGGGGACGGGCGGCGACTGGGGGCGCGCCCTCGCCCCGGACACCCTGGCGGGCATCCTCTCCTCGCAGAACGGGCGCTTTGTGCTGCTGCGCTTCGTCGTCTTGCTCGTCGCGTTGGTCCTGGCCGGCGGCGCGCGCGTCCCGGTCGCGGTCCCCGCAGTCGTCGAGGCGAACGCGCGCGCGCGACGGGGCTGGCAGGCGGTCGGCATCGTCGCGCGGCCCCTCAGCCTCGGCGCGACGTCGTCGGGCTGGGAGGTGGTCCGCCTGCCCCTGACGCTGCTGGCCGCGCTGTATATGCTCCTTGTCGCCTTCTCCGGCCACGCCGCCGACGTGCATCCGCTGTGGCTCTCCTATAGCGTCGATTGGTTGCATCTCGTGTGCACGGCCGCCTGGGCCGGCGGGCTCGCCGCGCTGGCCTACGGCGTGGCGCCGCTACGGCGCGCGCTCCCGCCGGCCGAGCGCGCCCCCGCGTTGCTGCCGCTGCTCGACCGCTTCTCGCCGGTCGCCTACGTCGCCGTGACGGCGCTGGCCCTCTCTGGCCTCTACAACGCGGTCAACCACCTGGACGCGCCGTCCGTCCTCGTCACCTCGACATACGGGCAGTTGCTAATCGTCAAGCTCGCCCTGGTCGCGCTCTTCATCGCGTTGAGCGCCACGCACGTCTTCGGCCTGCGCCCGCGCATCGTCCATGCACAGCAAGACGCGGCGCGGAACACCCATGACTCGGGGGCCACGGCGAGCGTCCACGAAGGGCTGGCCACGCTGGCGGCGCGGCTACGCCTGGAGAGTTGGGTCGGCGCGGCGATCCTGCTGGCGACGGCGCTGATGGGCCAGACCCTGCCGTCCGCCGCGTCCTCGGCGGCGTCGGCTCCTACAACGGCGACGACGGTTCCCGCGACGATCAGCGGCACCGCGGCGACAGGCGGCCTACGTGGGACGCTCACCGTGGCGCCGCCCGCTGTCGGCGCCACGACCTTCACCCTCGCCCTGTCGGAACACGGCGCGCCCCTGAGCGAGAATACCTCTGCGGCGATCATCCACCTCTACCCGACCGGGCGTCCCGCCCTCGTGGCCCCGCTCGATACAGTCGCCCATGGGACGCGCTTTAGCGTGCGTGGCAGCCTGGCGTCGCTAGGAACGTGGCGGGCTGACGTGCTTGTGCGCACGGCCGCAGCGCCCGACTACCGCACCCTCCCGTTCACCTTCACGGTCGGACCCGGCGCCACCTTCATCGCGCCGGGACAGAACCCGGACGCCGTCACCATCGCGGTCGCGCCGGGGCTCTTGAGCGCGCCCAACACGTTCACGATCACGGGGGTGAGCGCGCCGGCCGTGCGCCTCCTCTCGCGGTCGCTGGATATGAGCATGGGTGTTCTGCCCTACAATGCCGTGGCGCTGGGCGGCGGACGCTGGCGCGCGCGCAATCTCTTCGCGCCGATGAACGGACGCTGGAGCCTTACCGTGCAGGCGCGCCACGCCGGCGCCTGGACCGATGTGCGCCAGTTTGTCTACCAGGTACCGTTGCGCGGGGCGATGCGCCTGCTCATGCCCCAGGTGTCTCTTCCAACGGCGGGGTCGACCACGTCCGGAGCGGCTCCGGCGCGGTCGCATAACCTCAGCGCCCCGTACAACGTGGCCTTCGCGCGCACGCTGCCCTACACGGGCTTCGTCACCGAGATGGGCTCGAACGGCGTGCGCGTGCTCAAGACAGGCCGGTTGATAGCGACGGGCGTGCAGGCGCACGGCGTGGACGTGCTCGACGGCACGCCCTACGTTTACGTCACCAACTTCGGCGCGGAGCCGGGCTCCGTCTCGCAGATCGATACGCGCACCATGCGCGTCGTGCGCACGTTCAACGTAGGGCTGGGACCGGCGCACATCGTCTTCACACCCGACCGCCGGCGCGCCTTCGTGACCAACTTCCGCTCCAGCGACCTCTACATGCTCGACCTTGTAAGCGGGGCGACGCGGCGCATCGCCTTCCCCAACGACACCTGTTTCCAGCCGCACGGCATCGATATCGCGGGGGACGGGCGCACGCTCTACGTGGCCTGCGCCGGCGGGGCCTGGATCTACACCGTAGACACACGCACGCTGCGGACGGGCCGCGTCGCGCCGACCCAGCCGGGCGCCTATGGGGTGGCCGTGGACGGGCCGCGGCGCGAGGTATGGGTCACCGACCAGACAGTCAACGCTGTCACGGTGCTGGACGAGCAGACGCTCAAGCCGCTGGCGACGATCCCGGTGGGTAAGGGGCCGGCGCTGCTGGTCGCCACGCCCGACGGACGGCGGATCTACGTGGCCGACCAACTCGGCGGCATGGTCAGCGTCATCGACGCCGCCAGCCGCCGCGTGATTGCCACCATCCCGGTGGCGTCGCAGCCACATGGACCCGACGTGACGGTCGACGGCCGGTACGTCTACGTGGCCAGCATCGGCGGCAACGCCGTGACGATCATCCGGACGAGCGATAACCGGGTGGTCGCCGTCGTCCCCTCTGGGACCGGCTCAAACGAAGTGGCCATCGCGCATTAACCAGCGGGCGTGTCAGGCGAGGCTACGGCGACGGAACGCCCAACGTATTATGATAGAATATGGAGACGATCTATCGGGGAAGTAACGGCCCATGACACGACGCATGATGTCTATCCTGGCCCTCGTCGTCGTGGCGCTCGTCCTGACGCCCAGCGTGGCGTTAGCCTGCGTCATCGACAACACGGCGTCCGTGTACGCCAATGGCGCGCAAGCGACACTGACCACGACGGCAGCATCGCCCGGCGCCCTTTGGGCACCGTTCACGTTCGGCCAGGCGATCGCGACCGCCGCGCCCGTGCGACTGGACGAGTCGCGCGTCGATCTTTTGCGCAGCCTCGCCTCGGCCACGGTGGCGGCGCCCTACCGATGGACATTTGGCGATGGGACCGCCGCCCTGGGGCACGCTGTCACGCACCTCTATGCGCGTCCGGGGCTCTATCTGATTGGAGTCGAGGGGTTCGACGGTCAGACGCGGCGCTGGTTCACGTTCGACAAAGCACTGCTCCGCGTCGTCCCCCCTGGTCAGATGCTCCAGTCTAACTTGGGCTATTATGGACTGCGCGCCCTCGACATCGGTATGTCCAGTCTAGGGTGGGTGGTCGACGCGGCGCTCATCCTGCTCATTGGAGCGGCAGTACGGGGCCGCCGACGCCACGCCCGTCGCTCCCCGTAGCCGCCGACGCCCATCCCTAGACGGCATGTCGATGGGAAGAAGGATGCACGGTCCATTTGCGACGCAGCAAAGAGGCACGGTAAGCAGCGAGCCGAAAAGCTCTCGCGTGAGTCTCGCCAGACACGGTTAAGCCTGCCGCGTCGCACCGCGCCGACGGAAGTATGGTTGCCGACATGCGAGCAGGGACAGCGCACCATGTCGCGACAGGAGGCAGACCCGCGTAGCGAGAGTACGCTAGTGCACATGGATCGTGACCTTGTCGAATGAGTACCACTGCCGTTGCGCGCCGGCGACAAGGTAGGCCTGTACGCTCAGGATATACGCGCCGCGGCGTCGATAGACGTGGCGCGCGCTCATGCCGCGCGCGGTGGCGCCGTCGCCAAACGTCCATTTCCAGGGGTGTGTGAAGGCTTCGGGCGGGAGTGACTGCGCCACATTCGCTTTGTTCTCGGTGAGCAGGATCGGCCGCCCGACCGGATAGGCGCCCCGTGTCACAAAGGGCGTCCACGTATCGAATCGCGCGTTACTCGTTAGCGCGGAATTGACCGCCACGACGCGCCCATCAACCGAGAGCGACGGGATGCCGTCCATCCCACAGGCCCGTGCCATCCCCGCGCCGAGCGCTACCGCGCCCAGCGCCACGACCGCCGCCGTTATACGTGTCCGCATCTTACTCCTCCTCTTGTACGTTTTGTACGTTGTACGGGTTGGCGCCGCGTGCCTTGTGTCATAGAAGGTGGGCTGAGACGCATCGCGCCGTGCGGCAGGGCGGATGAGCGTCGGTCTTGGGTAGGCGCGTGTGCATGGGCCTCTCTCCTATGCGGTCTGGACGAGGCGGCGGGTAACGGGGCATGCGATCTATGGGAACATCTTACGGAGACAGCGGGCGCGTGTCAATGGCAGGGGCGGCGAGGCGGCGGGCTGGCAGCACGCGCGTCGCTGATTAAGGCGATGGGGGAAGCGTGTCGGCACGGTGGGAGGGGAGCTGAGGAAGGCCGCCGCAGGAGCATGGTGTGAGCGGGCCGGGTGCGCGCGATGCGGGCACGCGCTGTCCTGTTCGGGCGTGCGGGGTGCGCGGAGAGGGCGACGCCGGCCAGGGTACAGAGGACGCCGCCGCAGGCACGCTCCACGTCATCCGGTCTTACGTCGCCGTCCGGCCATAGACGGCGTCGCGTGGCAGGAGCAGCCGCAGCGCCACGTCGAGCGGGAAGAGCAGCAACGCTAACAGTAACAGAGCTGGCCACAGTGGCGCCCAGGTTATCGTGTCCGGCAACCCATCGTGGGCGAAGGCGTCGGCTGGACGCGTGAGGACGCGGCCACCGCTGGCCTCGGACAGGTGCGTGAGGAACGCCGTATCGACGCCCAGGCTCGCGTATTCAGCCGGGTAGGGGACGACGGCGGCGGCGCTATCGCCGGACGCGGCGGACGGGCGGTCACCGGTGACCGGGCTCGCCGTATAGACGCCGGCCTGTGTGGCCGGCACAGCGGATGTATAGCTACCCGGCGCGGTCAGCGCCAGCGCCACCACGCGCGCCTCACCGTCGGGCATGACCACGCGCACGCGCGGGCTCGCGCTGTCGTCAAAGAGGCCGGTGGGGGTGGACAGGGACTGCGACACCTGCAACACTCCATCGTGCAGCGTTAGCTGTGGTGTTTGTGCCCCCGGTGCCGGCCCGCGCATGGCCCAGTGCGCGGCGTCGACCCAGAATTGCTGTTGCCGCGCCGGGCTCCACGCGGGAGCCCATTGTGTTCCGGCGTCGGAGGTCCAGGCCACGGCGCGGCCCAAGCCGTCCTGCCACGACGAGAGCACGGGGTCGCCGGTGGCCGACTGCACGCTGACCTGCGCGGTGGCCTTGGGGGAGGTGGTGTCGTAGGCGCTGATCGCTGGCAGCGCCTGTCCCGCGAGGGCGCGTAGCAGCGGCGAGGCCGCCGCGACGCCGAGCTTGATGTGCCCCGTGACCTGCGCGTTCCCCGTGGTGCCGTAGCGCGCCTCGTTGACGATGAGGCGCGGGATGTCGTGCGGGTCGGACACATAGTGGAACGCGCCGCCGCCCTCTTTGGCCCACTGCTTCAGTTCGTCTTGCTGCACGTCCGTGCCCACGCCAATGGTGGAGAGCGTGATGTGCTCACGGCGCATGCGCCCGATCAACGTGTCGAACGGAGCGTCCTGTTCACCCTGGCCGTCGGTCAGCAGCACGATATGCCGGTAGACCGTGGGGACGGTCAGCACGGACTTCTCCGCGGCGCTCAACGCGGGGTAAATGTAGGTGTCGCCGTCGGCCGAGAGCGTGTTGATCTGCGCCCGGATACGCGCCTTGTCGGCACGTCCCTGCACCGCATGGAAAGGAACGATCCAATGGTTGGTGTCGTCGAAGGCCAGCACGCCCACGCTGTCGCCGTCGTTGAGCTTGTCCAGGGCCGAGGCGGCCGCGACTTTGACCATGTCGACCTTGGCCACGCCGTTGACGTCATCGGCCATGGAGCCGCTCTTGTCGAGCACGAGCATGAGGGCCAGCGGCGCGCTGACGTGGCGCGGCGTGGAGATGCTGAGCACGGGCAGGGCGTCCTCCAGCGCGGAGTGCGCGTAGGCCCCTGCGCTAAAGGAGTGAGACCCGCCAATCGCCAGCAGACCCAGGCCCGCGTGCGTGGCGTCACGCAGCGCGCGCTGCTGAGCGGAGGTGAGCGCGGTCGCCGGCACGTCGTCGAGCACGACCTCGTCATAGCCGTGGTAGGCCGTGGCGGCGGCGGGTAGCGTCTTGGGTAGGCTTGGCTGCACGGTCAGGCGCGCGCGCGCCAGCGCCGCCGCCAGCCCCGTCGCCGCCGCCGGATCGGTGACGACGAGCAGCACGCGTCCGGGCGGCCCGACCACGGTGGCGGCGTCGAGCGTGTTGTTCACGGGCAGTTGGTCACCCGGCGCGTCGGCGCGCACGCGGACGGTGTGGACGCCCTGTGTATCGAAGCGCTGCTCGGTGCGCAGGACGGTGTCGCCGGCCGGCAACCCGATGGTCTGCTGGTCCGTGACGCCGTCGATGGAGACCGTGAGAGTGGCGGTGGTGGCGTCCGTGCTGTGCAGGGTGATGCGTAGGGGCACGCGCGCGCCGACGCGCGCCGCGCGTGGTAGGTCAATCGCACGCACAAGGGCGTCGCGCCGCGCGGGCGGCGTGATGGCCACGGTGTCGATGGGCACGCCGCGCGCCAGGGCCAGCGCCAGCGCGCCGTCGGCGTCTCCGGTCGTGGCGCGCCCGTCCGAGAGCAGCGCCAGGCGGCCGGTGACGCCGGGGGGCAGCAACGCGAGGCCGAAGCGCACCGCCGCCCCGATGTCGGTGGCATCCACGCCCGGTTCAGTGGGATCGGGCAGCGTCTTATAGTGCGCCAGGGGAACGGCCAGACGCGGTGCCGCGCCGAACAGGACCATCCCCGCCTGGTCCTGCGCCCCCGCGGCCAGCGTGGCTCGCGCGGCCCACGTCATGCCCGCGCGTTGCCCGCCCGGTCCCACGCTGCCCGAGGCGTCGACGAGGAACATGACCGCGACGCGGCGCTCCGTCGTCCGCCACTCCGGGCCGGCCAGCGCCGCGACGAGCAGCCCCAGTATCAGCAGGCGCAGCGTCAGAACCAGCGGCGCGCGCCGCCCCGGCAACCGTCGCAGCCGCGCGTATCCCGTCACCGCCGTCACCGGCAGCAGCACCAGGAGGACGAGCGTCCAGGGCGTGGTGAGAGTCAGCATGGCGTACCCCTCTATCTGTCGTCTATCGTACCACCCCGCGCCACTCAGCAGCAGGGTCAGGACGGTGACAAGAGCGTACCCCGTCCAGAGGGCGGGTGCAACGGATGCACACCGTGTCCTGCGCGGGAGCCGGTCAGCGCGGCGCCTTCGCGTTCTCGTCCTCGTTAGGGTCCCCCTTCATGGTTCCCTCGCCCTTGACTGTCACATGCTTGTCGCGGCGCTTATCCCAGCCTTTGCCGCCGAGCGCGTCGTGGCGATAGCGCTCGACCTCGGCGCGGGGGACGAACAGGCGGACCGTGTGACCGTAGGGGACGCGGACGCCGGCGAGTCGCTCCGTGAGGATGTAATCTTTGATGGTGGCGGGGCGCAAGCCGAGTGCGGCGGCAGCCTCAGGTGTAAGTTTTCAGGATACATGGGCGGGATGCACGCCTGGAGGGGGGCGTTTCGTCGCGCTCGCTGGGCCACAGTCGTCAGGGTAAGTGGGCCGATCCGCGTTTT
>JAABUY010004176.1_pt1 | contig 15362 bp, 19 predicted proteins | sample 5560271 | NCBI WGS metagenome assembly JAABUY01 (sample SAMN10711886, study PRJNA513374) | rock metagenome | isolation source: Antarctica rocks | place: Antarctica: Victoria Land, University Valley
TCATCGGATCCAGTGACATCTCGAAAAGCCGCCTCGAGAAATCTCCCAGTCCATCGCAAAGAGGATCCGAAGAACCCTTGGCGGCTTGTGACGCGGACGCGCTAGAGCGTCCCACGTTGACAGCTTTCATTTCGGTCATCCCTAGCGATCCCCGAAGGAGACCCGCACGTCTGACTCCACCACCCAGGTGTATCGGCACTAGCGCTGCATCCTGTGAGCGCAGGACTCATCGGCGGGAGCCCGCTCCTTCTCAGCGGCGCAGCTACCCCGCCGGTCATAGGAGAGCAGTGAGACGCCCTCGTGACCGTCGCACGCGACGAGGTAGTTGGCGCCGATGCCCACCTCGAGGCCCGACGCCCCATTGGCGTCTGCAAACGCCGTCCACGCCGGGTTGACCGCGACGATGCGCCCCGACCGGTCAAGGACGGCCATCGAGTCGGTCACGGTGTCCAGGGAATCGAGGCACGCGTCGGCCTCGGGCGCGCGCTCGTCCGTCAGCTTACGGTGGCCTTCACCTCCTGCGCGCATCTGCGGTCCCTCCCCGGGAGCGAGACTCCGCGATGACACGCACGCCGGGATGGCGTTCGTGCGCGGGCCCTGTTCAATCATCGGCGCGCCGGCACGCGGAATCAATGCCCCAGGTGCGGTAGTCGGGGCGAGTTACGTCACCTGACGTAGGGATGCGGGGGCGTGTCGGACCCGATCTCCTGCGAGCGCAGCGCCGCCGCAATCGCGCTGCCCCGGGTATGGGCCCCGAGCTTCACCATCGCGTTCTGCACATAGTGAGAACGGTAGGTGTTGGCGGGCGATGCCGAGCGTGATAGCGGCGGCGACGGTTAGCCAGATGATCGCGAATCCCCAGACTGGGATGCCATAGAGGACCGCCAGGGCTTGCATCGCGGTGGAGTAGGGCTTGGGGATCACGGTCGGTGCGGCGTGCGCGAGCAGGCCGGTGGCGGTGATCGATTGTCCGAGGGGTCCGAGGACGATCCAGAGGGTCGGGACGTGCGCGCGGGGCCGACGCCGTGATAGGAGAGGCGGCCCCATAGTAGTGCTTTGTTAGTTTTGTAGTACAGCCTGCCCACCGCCCACGTTGTTCAAGCAAGCATCTCGCGACCTTGCTGGCAAGGCTCCGAGTGACTCGCCTGCCGCTACTGCGACTCGCTCCACGCACTGGCCGGGCATTTTGGCCGTGCCGGCGAGCGACAAGCCGCGCGGAAAGCGCGTCCGGCGCGGATGATCGCTTCCGTCCTGCGGCCGGCGCGCAGCAGGCGAGCGCTTCGGCGACGCTGCGGGGGTGAGCGCTCAACAGTCGACCGAACGCGATAGCGCCCGGCAGATCTGGTCGATTCGTGCGGCGTCGAGTCGGGTGATTGGTTCGGTGAGCAGCGAACGTGGAACGGTGCGGAGGTTGTCGAGGCTGATGGCGCACTCGACGGGCATCCCGTCGCCCGGTCCGATTTGTACCTCGGTGTCGATGCCCCGAATCGTTCGCGTCACGAGCGCGACGACGAGGTTGCGTAGCCGGGGGATCGCCTCGTCACGGGTCAGGACGACGACGGGCCGGCGGCCTTCCTGTTCGAGCTCGAGCCAGGCGACCTCGCCGCGGGCTACCAAGACTCTTCGCGGATCGCCTCGCGCGCGTTAGCGAGCGCCCACTCGTCCTCCTCCACGCGAGCGTCCGTAGGCCCGGTCCATTGGCGCAACAGCTCACGTTCGCCGACCAGCCGGGCGAGGGCCGCCTCGGCTTCGGCATCGGTGAGCCCGTCAACCAGGAGATGCAGCTTTTCACGCGTAGTCATTGCCCCTTCAACTGTAACCACTCATTTTCGGCAAGTTCTGGGCGCGTGGGTGCTGGTGGCGCTCGTGCTTGGTTTCTTCGCGCCGCGGGTGGAGAAGGCGCTGTCCGGGGCGGGTTGGGAGACGACCGGATCGCAGTCAGTGCAGGCGCGCAAGGTGATCCAGCGCAACTTTCATGGGTTGTCCTCGAGTCCTCGAGCGCGCTGCAGGTCGTGGTGCACTCGGACACCAAGACGATCGGCAGTCCCGCGTTTGCGGCGGCCATTTCGTCGGCTGAGCGGACGCTGCATTCCGATCGCCGGGTGGCGATGGTGGTGGCGCCCCAGCCGGGCGTGTCTATCTCCCGTGATGGACATACCGCGGTCGTGCAGGCAGGTGCGGCGGCGAGCCCGAACGGTCCGCGCCGCCGATGAGCTCAAGGGGCGCCTGCACGGTGGCGGCGGCGTGCAGGTGTCGCTGACCGAGGCGTCGGGAATGTGGTCGGATTTCAACACCGCCAATCGCACGGCGATGCTCAAGTCAGAGGTGATGTCGTGGCCGGTGACGCTGGGCATCCTGGTACTGGCGTTCGGTTCGCTGGTCGCGGCCGGCCTGCCGTTAATGCTGACGATGCTCGGCCTTGCCGCCGCGGCGGGCTCGCTGTACCTCGGGACGCTGGTGTTGGACATCTCGATCTGGGCGATGAACTTCGCCTGATGTTCGCCCTCGCGCTCGGGATCGACTACGCCCTGTTCGTGGTGATGCGCTTCCGCGGCGCCTTCTTCGGGTCGGAGCTCTCGGCCGAGGATGCGGTCGGTGAGACGATGGACACGGCCGGCAAGGCTGTTCTGTTCAGCGGGTTGACGGTGCTGAGCTCGCTGACCGCCGTGATGCTCGTCCCGAGCCCGGCGTTTCGCTCGATGAGCCTGGGGATCATGCTCGCTGTGTTCTTCGTGCTCGCGGCCACGCTGACGCTGCTGCCGGCGGTGCTCATGAGGCTCGGTCCGCGGGTCGACAAGCTCTCGCTTCCCTGGGCGCATTCAGGTGAGCATCGCTCGCGCCGGTTCGCGGCGTGGGGGGAACGGCTGTGGCGGCGCCCGATCGTCTTCGGTCTCGTCGCGGTCGTGGTCCTGGTCGGGCTGGCGGTGCCGGTGCTCAGCCTCCGTACCAACATGCCATCCATCGCGGTGGTGCCCAAGGGAGACAGCTCCCGCGCTGGCTATGACCAGATCCAGCGCGCCTTCGGCGTCGGCGCACCCGGCGTGTTGCAGATCGTCACCCCGCGCTCGAACGCTGGCCAGGTCGCGACGCTCGCGCGGCGCGAACCGGGGATCGCGGAGGTGCCGCCCCCGAGCAACGGCGCTGGAGGCATGGTTCTCGTGCAGGCGATCCCGCGCGGAGACCCGTCAGGACAGGCGGCCGGGCGCACGATCGAGCGCCTAAGAGCCGAGCTGCCCTCCGGCGCGCTGCTCGGCGGGTCGGTGGCAGAGAACCACGACCTGCAGAACACGCTGAGCGCCACGACTCCGCTGGTCATCGGCGTGGTACTCGTGCTCGGATTCCTGCTGCTCCTGGTCGCTCTGCAGGCCCCGCTGATCGCCGCCGCTGGCGACCTGACCAACCTGCTCGCCAGCGGCGCGGCGTTCGGGATAGCGAAATGGATCTTTCAGAACGGCGCGCTTCACTCGCTGCTCGGATTCCAGCCCCAGGGGTTCCTGGACGCCTGGGGGCCGGTGTTTTTCTTCGCGATGGTCTTCGCGATCTCGATGGACTACACCGTGTTCCTGCTTTCAAGCGCCAAAGAGCACTGGGACCGCACCGGCGAACCGCAGGAAGCCATGGTCGACGGGATGGCGCACTCCGGCCGCGTGATCTTCGCCGCCGCCGCCGTGATGGTCGCCGTGTTCTTCACCTTGGCGCTCTCGGGGCCGCTGCCCCCCAAGGAGATGGGCGTCACCCTCGGCGTCGCTGTTCTGCTCGACGCCGCCCTCGTGCGCCTTTTGCTGCTCCCGGTACTACTGAGGTTGATGGGCCGCTGGGCCTGGTACCTACCACGCTGGGCTGACAGGGTCCTCCCCAACGTCCGCTTCGGACACGCCTGAGCTCGTGCCCGAGCACAGGCGGAGACTCAGCCCTGCTCGGGCCGGTTCTGCGGGCCGCGGTTCGGCTCCAGGCGAGCGGAGTAGATGGAGGGGGCGCCCAACCGTCGGGCGACGACGGTTGCGATGGCGATGGCGAGGAGTGTGGGGACCATGAGCGCGTCGGTGTGGCGAGTGAGTTCGAGGACCAGCACGACTGCGGCCAGGGGACCTTGCATGGCGGCGGCGAGGAACGCACCGCCGCCGATCAGCGCGTAGCTGCCGGCCGCCGCTCCCGGCCACAGGTGTGACCACGCGATCCCGGTGACGCCGGCGAAGAGGACGCCAACGGTGAGTGTGGGGGTGAATAGCCCTCCTGGAGCCTGGAGAGCCGGATCCGAGGCAGGCAGCGGTGGCCAGGGGTTTGAGCGCGAGCAGAACTGCGAGCACCCCGATCGAGACTCCGCCGACGGAGGCCAATTGGACGATGTCCAGCCCGTTGCCGAGCAGTTGCGGGTAGGGGATCGAGATCAGGCCGAGGAGGAGGAAGATGACCAGCGGTGCGGCGTACCGGCCGTGGTGTCGGGGGCGTAGTGCGTTGGCGCGCGCGATCAGCCGGACCACGCGACTGCGAGTAATCCGGCGAGCCGGTCCATCAGCGCTGCCCAGACGAGTTGGCTGGGGTGGACGGCGTAGTTCGGGACGGCGTAGGTGGGGTGGGTGCCGAGTGTGATCCAGGCGACGGCGGTAGCGATCACCGAGGTGGTGATCGCGGGGAGCACAAGTGGCAGCGCCAGCGTGCCAAGCAGCACCTCCAGCGCGAATAGCGCTCCGCCGAGGGGAACGTTGTAGACGGCGGCCATGCCGGCGCCGCGCCGGAGGCGACGAGCAGCCGCCGCTGCCACAGTGGCAGCCCGGCCCAGTCGGAGATCCGGCTGGCTGTCGCGGCGCCGGCGAGTTGTGGTGCTGCCTCGCGGCCGAGCGAGACGCCCATGCCCACGGTCACGATCGAGATCACGCCGCGCGCGAGGCTCGGGAGCAGCGCGAGCTGTGCCCCGCGCAGCCACAGCGATTCGGAGACCTCCCCCGCACCCGAGGCGGGGAGCCGCTGGAGAAACAGCACTCCAGCGCCGACGACCGCGGCGGACCGGCCAGGACCGCGAGATGTCGCCAGCGGGAGCGGCGCGGGCGGCGTTCAGAAAGCTTCCGGAGTGATAGTCCCAGGAGGCGTGCTCGACGAGGTGCAGGAGACCCATGAGCAGCGAACCGGCGACCCCGGTGCTGAGGCCGAGCGCGATGACGAGCATCCAGAAGCGGGTGCTGTAGCCGGCGATGATCCCGCGCCCGGTGACGTTTGGCTGATGCGAGGCCCAATGCTCGGAATCCGCGTGCGGCCAGTCCGAAGTGGTCGGTGCGCTCTCGGGCGGTGGCTGCATGGATGACATCGGCACAGGCATCTTCCCTCAGCGAAGCGGCCCCATCAGGATTAGCCGACATTTCGCAACTATTCGATTGAAGACGAGAACTACTGTATCCTCCTCGGAGATGCCATTGCAGGCAAGTGACCCTGGACTTTCCGACGAGCTCGTCGAGCTGGTCGCGCGGCGCTTTGCCGCGCTTGGAGACCCGATGCGGGTGCGACTGCTGGATGTGCTGCGCCGGCGCGGGGAGGCATCGGTAGGGGAGCTGGCCGCAGAGCTGGACGGCGGCTACGCGAATGTCGCCAAGCACCTGGCGCTGCTCCATCAACAGCAGATCCTCGGCCGGACGAAGCAGGGGACAAGAGCCGTCTACCGGATCGCCGACCCGGTCGTGCTCGAGCTCTGTGAGCTCGTGTGCGGGGCGGTCAGCACGCAGCTGCGAGAGCTGGAGGCGGCGGTGTCCGGCGTTCTCGCCGATTCTGTTCCGAGCGCAACCAAAGGAGCGACATGATCTTTCGCCAGATCACCCACGACGATCTGGGCTGCGCTTCCTACCTGATCGGCGATGACAGTGCGGGAGTTGCAGCGGTGATCGATCCGAAGTTCGAGATCGACGAGTATTTGCAATTGGCGCGGTACATGGGGGTCTCGATCGAGCACATCCTCGAGACTCACAACCACGCCGACCACGTCTCCGGGCACGGGCGCCTGGCCGCGGCTACCGGCGCCTCGATCCACATCCACCGCAGCGCGCGGGCCGAGTACGCCCATGAAGCCTTCGATCACGGCTGGGAGCTGGAGCTCGGATCGCTAAAGGTTCAGGCGATCCACACGCCCGGGCACCGGCCCGAGCACACCGCGTTCGCCCTCATCGACACCGACCGCGGAGCAGAGCCGTGGGCGCTGCTCACCGGCGACTCCCTGTTCGTGGGCGACGTCGCTCGTCCGGATCTCGCCGTGGAGAAGGAGGAAGGTGCCCATGCGATCTTCCGCTCGTTACACGACAGGCTGCTGAGCCTGCCGGAGGCGACCGAGGTCTGGCCCGGGCATCTAGGCGGGTCGCTGTGCGGCGGTCCGGGCATGGATATGAAGATCTCCTCCACGCTCGCGTACGAGCGGGCGCACAACGAGATGCTCGGCGAGGAGGACGAGGAGCGCTTCGTCGCGCGGGCCCTGGATGGCCTGGGCCCGCAGCCGCCGAACTTTAAGGCCATCGTGAAGCTCAACCAGAGCGAGCTGCTCACCGAGGGGGTCGAAGTTCAGCCGCTGACGCCCCGACAGGTCGAACAGCAGCGCTCCACCGGTGCGCTGGTGGTCGATGTTCGGACCGATTTGCAGTTCGACGACGCGCACATCCCGCAAGCGGTCTGCATCCCCGCAGTACAGGCCGGCTTCGGAACGCGCCTGGCGTGGCTTGCTGATCGCGATCAGGAGATCGTGCTCGTCGGCCGCGACGACGACGACGCCCGGCAAGCGGCGCAGCTGTCCCTGGCAGTCGGGATCCGCAACTTCGCCGGCTACCTGGCCGGCGGTATGACCGAATGGCGGCGTGAGCAGCGCCCGGTCGAGCGGATCGAACGGCTGAAGCTCGAGGATCTTCCAACCCGTGCTGAGTCCGATCCGGAACTGCAGATCCTGGATGTGCGGGAGCACGCAGAGCACGACAGCGGCTACATACCTGGGTCGGTGTTCAAGCCCTGGCATGACATCGACAAGCTTCCCGGCGGCCTCGACGCCCGGTGCCCGGTCGCGGTGGTGTGCGGTTCAGGCCAACGCGCGGCGGTCGCCGCCAGTCTCCTCCAGCGCTACGGCGCCGAACGTGTGATCCACGTCGTTGGCGGCGGCGTGCCCAAGTGGGGCAAGCTCGGGAACCCGATCGAGCAGCCGGACAGCCGGGGATGACTGCTCACGGCAAGCGCGCGGACATGCTCGTGCACGAGCAGGACCCGTTCAACGCGGAGTCAACGGCCCCGGCGTTGGCCGAAGCCGACCTGACGGCGCTTGATGTGTTCTACGTCCGCAGCCACGGCCCGGTCCCCGCCCCTGAGCCCGCAGCGTGGCGGCTTGGGGTGGATGGACTGGTGGAGCGGGAGCTGGAGCTGAACCTAGATCAACTGCGCTCGCGCTTTCAGGAGCACGAGATCGTCGCCACGCTGCAATGCGCGGGCAACCGCCGAAAGGGATTGATCGCGGTCCGCGACATTCCGGGCGAGGCGCCCTGGGGCCCGGGCGCCACCGGCACCGCGGCCTGGCGAGGCGTACGCCTGGCTGATGTGCTCGAAGCGGCGGGTATCGAGGCTGAGGCCGAATACGTCGCCTTTCACGGAGCCGACACCTCGCAGGAGGCCGATCCGCCGCAGCGCTTCGGAGCCTCCATCCCTCGTCATAAAGCCCTTGCGCCGGAAGTGCTGCTGGCGTGGGAGATGAACGGCGACCCGCTGCCATCTGTGCACGGCGCCCCGCTTCGCGTGGTCGTTCCCGGCTACATCGGAGCGCGTAGCGTCAAATGGGTGCAGCGGATCACCGCCCAGGCACAGCCGTCCGAGAACTACTTCCAGGCGCAGACATATCGGCTGCTTCCCGCCCATGCCGACCCCGAGAGTGCCCCGCGCGGGGCGGGCGTCGCGCTCGGTGCCGTCGCCCTCAATGCGGACATCCTTCAGCCTGAGGACGGGGCATCGGTCGCTGCCGGTGCGGTCGAGGTGAGCGGGTACGCCTTCGCCGGCGACGACCGCCGCATCGTGCGCGTCGACACATCAACCGACGGCGGACGAAACTGGACGCAAGCCGACTTGCTCGACGATCTAGGCCCGTGGGCCTGGCGGCGCTGGCGAACCCGAGTAGCTGTCACAGCTGGCCCAGCCGAGATCGTGGCGCGCGCCTGGGACAGCTCCGCCGCCACCCAACCTGAGAAGCCCGTCCACTTGTGGAACCCGAAGGGCTACATCAACAACTCGTGGGCGCGAATCAACCTGACCGTACGGTCCTGAACTCCACCGAAGCCGTGGGCCCGGGTTCGAGGCGGACGAGAGGCCAGTGCCATCGGTCGGGGGTGCGCCCTGACAATTCGGCCGCCGGCGGCCGCCGGTTCTTCGGGGCAGGTCAATGGCTCAAGTACTCAGCAAAGTACTCGCCAAAGTACTCGTCGTCAGTGAGTACTTGGATGAGTACCAATGGCCGCCCCAGCCTCCGTAGATACTGACGAAATAGCCCCATCCCTTGGGCTCAGCAGACCCGGACTACCCGCCCTCCACGTGTTGTTCGGGTAGTCCGGGTCTGCTGTTGATTGCCGGGTAGATGGGCTCATTGATGTTCCGGGCGGGCCGGGGCGGCAATGATGGGCTTCCCAATCCGAGCGGGTCGACTCTGGCTTCGGAGACATGAGAACCCAAAGCCGCGTGCGATTAGATACGGCTGCAATCACGATGCAACATTGCTACTATGAACCCATGGCAGGACCAGCTGCAGCAGCTCCATCTCCACTGCATCGCGAGGCTGTATTCGTGAACGAGGTGGGGCACCTTGGTGATACGGAGATCGCTCGGGCCACCGGCGCCGCAGCGAGCACGGTGCGTGCCTGGCTCGTGGGTAGTCGCGCCCCGACGGGCGAGCGCGCTGAGCGGCTCGTCGAGCTGTCCGCGCTCATAGAGCGGCTGGCGAGGGTGATGGACCCGAGCTACATCGCGATCTGGATGCGCAAGCCGGTGCCGGCGCTCGGTGACGACAAGCCGCTCGATGTCATCGGCCGCGGCGAGTACCGGCGCGTCGCCAAGCTGCTCTCGGCGCTCGAAGAGTCGCCCGTTACGTAACTTGAGCGTCGGCGCGGTTGACGTCGACGGCGTCTGGTGGCGCCAAGTGCCGCGCGGGGGCGATCCGCTCTTCCTAACCGACCCGCCCAGCGATGGGCGGTGGCAACGAGGCGAGATTGTCGGCGGCATGTACTTCGCCGACTGCGAGGAGACCGCGTGGGCGGAGTGGTATCGAGCGCTCGCCGAGTTCGCGATCCCGCCGGAGCGGCAGATGCGCGCGATCTGCGGCGCTGGCAGATCGACGTCGAGGGCATCGCGGACCTCTCCACGGCGATCGCGCTCAAGCGGGTTGGGCTCACGCCGCCGTGTCCGACCCAGTCCGAGTGGCTGGCCTTCCAGGAGGTCGGCGAGCAACTGTGGCGGGATGGCCGTCGTGGTGTGCGGGCGCCGAGCGCATCTCGTCCGTCGCACGTGGTGCTCTGTTTGTTCCGTGACGCGGAGGACATCGCCGGCGCGGAGCCGCTGCGTCCGCCAATGACATACCGCCGCGCGCCGGCGCCACCCACCGGGCTGACGACCTGAATCAACCCGCGCGCGCTGCCGGCCGTGCCTTGCCAGCAGCCTCAATGGCGTCGGCCAGCTCCCAGGCAGCGGCGGACAGCTGCCCGAACGCCCGAGCGACCGATTCAATGCTCAGGCCCGTGCGGGCCGCAGACAGCGCCTCGATCGCGCAGTCGAACCGCTCCCAGGTCTCAATCGGAGCCAGCGACGGGCGCCACAGTGCGGGTCGAAGCTCGTGCGGCGGCAACCAGGGCGGTCCCGGCCGCCAGCCAAAGCCCTCCTCCGCGGCGCAGGCGTAGGCCGCCTGCTCCTGGGACGCTGCATCCGCCAGCGCCCGTAGTCGGCGAGAGAACTGCGCGTCAGGCGGAGGTTGAGCATGTTCGCTGACCGCGTCGCGCCACCGCCCCTCCGAGAGCTCGAGCTGCTGCTTGGCGCGGTCAACGCTCACCGGGCACCACCAGATGTTTGCTGAACGACGGATCCTCTGAGGGAGCGGCGGACGCCTCGAATCGCTGAGCCCCGGGCGAGAGCATCAGCGATACGTCGGTGCGGCGGATGCGCCACTTCCTCGGGCCGGCCTTCGCCGCCGGCAGCTCGCCGCTGGCGATCCAGCGCCGAACGGTGACAGTCGTTACCTGAAGCACCTCAGCCACCTGCGCGGGGGACAGGTACTCCTCGTCGATCATCAGGAACGCTCACTCACAGGCAGCGGAATCACAGGAGAAGCAATACACAAGAGTACTTGTACACTGACTAACATCTGTTAGGGTACGAGAGCACATGGACAAAGATGGCGTCCGGCTCGACCATCAGCTTCTCACTGCCAGCGAGGTCGCCGGACTTCTGCGTCTGCCGGTCTCGACGATCTACGAACTCGCTCGCACCGGTCGCTTGCCCTTTCTGCGCATCGGGCGCGCCATGCGCTTCTACCAGCAGGACCTCGAAGCGCACCTCGCGCAGGCGTGCCGTGATCAGGCACCTGTTCGCCGCTCCCGCCTCGGCTGACGCGATTCACACCCCTGGACAGGCGCCTCGGGTCCCGAGTGGTACCCAACAGTGGTACCCGGACCGATGGTCGCACGCGTCTCACCGACCCCAGAGAGCAGAAAATCCCCCCATTAGCATTAGCAGGGCTTTCTCAGAGAGCGGCTGAAGGGACTCGAACCCTCGACCTTCTGCATGGCAAGCAGACGCTCTAGCCAACTGAGCTACAGCCGCGCGAGGCGCCAGTATATCCCCGGCTTCGGCGCCGACGCTCAGGCCGAGCTGGGAGCGGCGGCCACCGGCGACGCTACCGCCTCCGAGCCCGTTGCCATCCGACCCGCCAGGAGCCGGTCGGCGATCGCCCACGTGGCGTAGCAGAGCGATCCGAGGGTTCCGGTGACCAGCAGCAGGACCCCCGCCGCGGCGGTGGCCGCGACACCGTGGGCGCCGAGGATCAGCACGGCGGCGGCTGGGCCCCCGCTGGGTCCGACCGGCACCTGCCCGACGGTGAAAGTCGCTATCAGCAGCGCCATCGCGTCGAAGATGGACACGTCGACGCCGATCGCGTGGAGCATTAGCCAGTTGCGCGCCACCTGGGCGCACACCGAGAGCAGCGCGAAGCTGATCATGCGCCCCCGCCCCCGGTTGCGCAGGACCGCGAGCCCGGCGAACAGCCCCTTGCGGTGCCGCCCGGAGAGGCGCCGCAAGCCCGCCACGGCGCCGGCCGCCAGCGCTACCGCCACCAGCGGCGTCCACCATGGGACGCCCAGTGGGCCGACCAGCGTCACCGAGAAGATCGCGGCCAGCGAAAGCTCCACGGTGAGAATCGGGACCTCAGCCGCTACCAGCGCCGGCATCCGGGGAGTGCTCTGCGGAGCGATCCGACGCAGCGAGGCGAGGCGCACTGCCATTCCCACCGACCCGTTGATCACGCTGGCCAGGCAGCCGGCCCCGACGGCGCGGAACAGCAGCCGACGGGAGACGGTTCCGCCGGCAGCGCGGACACACACGTTCCAGGCCTCGCCCCGGGCCAGCAACGCGATGATCTGAAGCAGCACGGCGATTCCCAGCAGAGAGATCGGTGCCGAGCTGAGGGCGGTCTCGAACTGGGCTCGCCGTCCGGCGAGCACGAGCACCAGCACGCCGGTCACGACCAGCGCCCCGACGACGCTCATGGCGGTCCGACGATGTGACCACCGCTTCAGGTTCCCCTCACACTCCTGTTCGGTGGGCACCGGAGGTCCGGGCGTGTCGATCGCGTAGGTGCTCTGCATGTGGAGGACTGACCGGATAAGCGGCGCTGTGCGCGGAGTCGCTTCGTAGAGCGTGAAGAGGCCTGTACGCGAGGGTACCCCTCTCCGGGCTGAGTTAAGCCACCCTCGCTACGGTCCGCCGACCGACCTCGCCCAGAAGGAGCCTGCCGTGATGAGAGATTCAGACCGCATGCGTGCCCTGGTGGCGGAGATCGTCACGCCGAGACCGCAGGACATCCGGGCCGCGATCAGACAGGTGGAGGGTTTCAATGCCAAGTTCGCCGTGCTGATCACCGCGGGGTCGGGACGATGGCCTGCGCTTATGTCTTCGGCGCGATTGCGCTGATCAGCCTGCCCAACGCGATCAACGCCGGTCGCGCGGCCCTGATCTCGTGGATCGCCCAGACGTTCCTGCAGCTCGTGCTGCTGAGCATCATCATGGTGGGTCAGTCGGTGCAGGCGGCAGCATCCGACGCCCGCGCGGAGAAGGAGTTCGCCGACACCGAGGTCGTGATGGACCGCCTCGACGAGCACACCGCCGGCGGCATCCGCGCGGTCCTCGATCGGCTCGACACCCTGGAGGCCAAGTTGTCCGCGCCGCCCGCACCGGGCAGCGCCTAGAACTACGGCGGGCGGTCCCCGCCTACAGCTGCGCCACGAAGGCGCGCAGCTTGCCGGCGACATCGGCGCGCAGCACGGGTCCGTGCCCGAATCCCACGGTGGCCGGATCCAGCGCCGCCAGCTGGCGCTCGGATTCCCGGTTCCTGGCGGGATCGGGCGTGAACGGAGCGGGAGGCTGGCGCAGGCCCGGGACCATCGTCGGAGGCTTCATGTTGAAGAACACGTCGCCGCAGATCAGCGTGCGGTCGGCCTCGCGCCAGAACGAGACGTGCCCAGGCGAGTGGCCGGGGGTATCGAGAACGCTGAACCCGGAACCGAGCGAATCCCCCTCGGCCAACGGCCGGGCCACCGGAGCCCCGTCGAAGCCGGCCGCCGCGTTGACCACCGGGCCCAGTCGCAGCCGCTTGACCGCGGGGCTCAGGACCAGGCGGCCGGTCTCGGTCGCCTCGCGGTCGGCCGCCCCGCACCAGACCGGAGCCCCAAGCTCTGCGGCCAGGCGCTTCATCGCCCCGGCATGGTCCCCGTGGGCGTGGGTGAGCGCGATCGCCGAGATCTTCCGACCCTGGAGCATCTCGGCGATCTTGGCGGCGGACTGCTTGATCCCGGTATCCACCAGCACATCGCCGATCAGGTAGGCGTTGATGCCGTTGCGGGGCATCAACGGGAGCTGCCAGACCTCCTCGGCGATCGCGAGCACGAACCCACATCCTACGCACGCTCGCTCCGGCGGAGCTTCCCGGCGGCATGGGGCGGGTAGTGCCTGGAGGCAGGACCCCGCCAGGCGGGGACTAACCCATCAGAGCGGCTGCGGTGGCCGCCGGTGCCGCGAGGTGCGGCACGAAGGAGCAGACATGGCCGATGAGCTGAAGGGAAAGACGATCGCGATCCTGGCCGCGGACGGCGTTGAGGAGGTCGAGTACCAGAAGCCCAAGGAGGCCGTGGAGCAGGCCGGCGGGGAGACCGAGCTGCTCTCGCTGGAGACGGGCGAGATCCAGGCGATGAACCACGACATCGAGCAGGCATCGAAGCTCACCGTCGACAAGAAGGTGGCAGACGCCTCGCCGGAGGACTACGCCGGGCTGATCCTCCCGGGCGGGACCGTCAACCCCGACAACCTGCGCCAGGATCAGGACGCGGTCTCGTTCGTCCAGGAGTTCTTCAAGACCGGCAAGCCCGTCGGCGCCATCTGCCACGGACCGTGGTTGCTGGTGGAGGCCGACCTGGTGCGCGAGCGGACGCTCACCTCCTACCCCAGCATCCGCACCGACATCAAGAATGCCGGCGGCAAGGTCGTCGACGAGGAGGTCGTCGTCGACGAGGGCCTCGTCACCTCCAGGAACCCTGACGACCTGCCGGCGTTCTGCGCCAAGATCGTCGAGGAGTTCGCCGAAGGCAGCCATGAGGTGGCGAAGGCCGGCGCGACGGCCTGAGGCACGCGGCGTTCGCAGCGGGGGCGTCGGCACGGAGTGATCATGCTCCGCCGACGTTCGCGCGCGAATCTAGAGCTGCTGCCGGACCCCGGCCTCCCCCTTCGGCACGGCTGAGCTGCTCGGCGGGATCTCCCTCCAGCGCCGCTTGTCCGGCGCCTCGCCGGAAGACGGGCAGGAGCGCGGACTGGCGGAGGTCCTCCAGCAGGAATGCGGTACCCGCGTACCAGGCGACACCGGCGATGGCCGCCGCCACGTAGCCGGCGGCGTGCTCGGTGCTCGTGCTCCTCGTTAGCTGAAACAGCCCGTCGAGCAGCGCGCGCGTGGCCGAGAGGCTCAGCAGCACCGCGATCAGTGGCTTGCCGGCAACGGCCGCCGCCGCCAGCGAAGCGACGGCCGCGGCGAAGCCGAGCAGGAAGAAGCCCAGCGTGTGGCTGGTCGCTCCCGGTCGGGCCACGAGGAGGGTCAAGCCGAGCGTCAGCCATGAGGTCGTGAACAGCCCAAAGACGGTGGCGGCGAGCGTGTCCCGCGCCAGGAAGGCCATGATCGTGGCCAGACCCTCCAGCGGGAAGACGAAGGCCGCCAGCACCAACCCGATCTGCGTGGCATCACTCTCCGCAACCCAGCCGGCGGTCTGGGCGGCGAGCAGCAGCATCCCGATCCCAAAGGAGAAGAGCCCCAGCGGAAGCGGGTTACCAAGCGGTCGAACGTTGATGCGCATCGCGGCGGCCGCCGGCAGCCCGGCGTTGGGGATCTCCATGTCCTGGCTCCTTCAGTCGAATTGACCTCCCCCGCCTACCCGCTGGCGGAGGGATTGAGCGCGTTGGAGCTCTGCGCCAACGCCGAGCGTCCCGGCCGAAAGGGCCGGGACGCTCGGGTGGCGCGGGGACGCCCTTCCGTCCGGGGAGGGGGGCAGCGGACGGAACCTTTTGGGGGCTGCGGCTCAGCCGCCCACCGGCGGAGGGCCGCCGGCGCCAAACCCGGGGCCGGGGCCGGCGCCGGGGCGGGGATCGGAATCGGGGCCACCCGGACCGCCGGGGCCGAAGTGGTCCCTGCCGCCACGCGGTGGGCGTTGGGTGCCATCGTCGGCGAACACGGTCGTGCCGTCGCTGGACTGCGCCACGTGCACGCGGTCGCCGGTCTTCAGGTCGCTGAGGGTCGCCTTGTTGAAGTTGCGCATCACGGTGGCGTTCGCGGGGATCGTGAGCGTCACGGTCTTGTAGGTGACGCTGCGCAAGCCCTCGGTGACCGTCAGCGAGTCGCCGCTGAGGGATTTCACCACCCCGTTGTCGACGGTGGCGGTGATGAAGCCCGTCCCCGCCTTGTCAAGCACCACCGCATCCTCGTGGACTGCGGGGCCTCCGGCAACGACCACCCCGTGGCGCTTGCACTCGACTCGGGGAGCATCGGCCTCCAGGTAGCAGAACGTTGTCCCGAGATCCAACGCCCGCCACCGCCGGCGACCGTCACCCAGGTCATACCCCGGGCA
>JAABUY010004177.1_pt1 | contig 15361 bp, 8 predicted proteins | sample 5560271 | NCBI WGS metagenome assembly JAABUY01 (sample SAMN10711886, study PRJNA513374) | rock metagenome | isolation source: Antarctica rocks | place: Antarctica: Victoria Land, University Valley
CCTACCCTACCCTAACCCTACCCTACCCTACCCCTAACCCTATACCCTATACCCTAACCCTATACCCTATCCCTATACCCTACCCTACCCTACCCTAACCCTAACCTACCTACCCTACCCTACCCTACCTATATACCCTACCCTAACCCTATACCCTAACCCTACCTGCCCTACCCTAACCCTATGTGCTGACAGGGCTATACTCTGGGGCTGCTGAGGCGCCCGTCCCCCCACCATGGCCGCCGCGCGCGTCTACGCTTCAGCCAGGCAGGGCAAGGCGTGCAGCGGACCCCGCCGCAGACGCGGGCTGGCTGTCGAGGTCGCTGCTCTGCAGTATCAGGCACCGTCGTGCACTGCCGGGCCGGAGCGCCAGGAACTGTGCTCCGCATGAGTGCCGCACCTCCGCGGCGCCTTGATCACGAGCTTCGGGGTGCGCTATGCGAAGACCTGCCCGCGGTGCAAAGGAGGTCTGGGGTACAGCAGTGGTGAGCGGGCCCTCTGCGCACAGCGGGTGTCACTGGTCAGCACCGGGCCCGTCCAACGAGCGCAAGGCGTTGTGCACGCAGCTGCCATTAGCCACACTGTGCGCAGCAGCTCCTTCACACCGCGCTGCTCTGCCGCTCAACACAAGCTGAACCGTAAGCAGCAACACGGCTCAGTACTTCAGAGGTGGAACCAGGGGCACGCCTGCTCCACGCGCGCACCGGCGCGCGCGCACGGCGTGCCCTCCCTGGGCGTGCTGTCAGCGGCCTACAGCAGCTTGCGGTCTCGGCCGACCGCCTGCGCAGCGTGCAACAGGCACGGGCTGAGCAAAAGAGCATTCGGCGCGGCCACCACAGCACGCGCAGGCGCTGGTGCACACTCTGTACACTCCAGCCCCCCCCAAGCTGTGCGTGAGCACCAGACCTGCAAAGCAAGGCCCTGGCGACAGTAGCCTTATCTTTTGCAACCTTCTGCGCGCACACAGGCACAATAGGCCGCGGCGTATCGGCATGGCAGCGTCCCAACACCAAGCAGCAGGAGCAGCGCACCACTGGTTGCCGGGAGGCCCCAGAGCCAGGCGCGGCAGAATCAGAGCGTGAGACGAGGTCCCCAGTCCGAGGTGGACATCAGTCATCATCAGAGCTCGAGTCAAGTAGCACTCAGCAGCAAATTTGAATGGATACATGGTTTGAGGAAAGTGCGCTCTGCAAGCCCCCAGTCCTGCAAGCGGCCGTGCAAGCAGCCGCGCATCGCAGCGAGGTGCATGCACTGCTCACAGCACGCTCCCAGCACGGCCTTGCAGCCAAGCACCGCCAGCGGCAGCTGCGGCTGAGAGCAGAGCTCGGCCAGTAGGCTCACAGCCGTCTGCCCCGCTGGTCCGAGCCAGTCGGACAGAGGCACGCGATGTGCGCACGGGCAAAGCCACCGGCCAGGACCACCGCGCAGGCTGCTGCGCAGGTCAGGAGGGTCGAGGCGCGGGCGCCAGCGCTGGCAGCCGCGGCCACATGCCCTCTGCGCCCGGCCGACCTGGTGCAGCCCGACCTGGCGGACCTGCTGGAACTGGTCGCGCGCTGTGCGCGGCAGCAGGCAGCAGGCGTCACTCTGCGGGAAGCCAGGGTGGTCGGCGAGGACACCGACACGGCCGTAGCGCTGCTGGTCAGCCTCGCAAGGCGCATCGTGTGGCGCGGGCCGCAAGTCGCGCGCCACCCCGCGTTGGGCCGCAGACTGGGTCGCCAGGAGGTTCTGCAGGCGCTCTGCGGCCTGTTGACAAACGCGTTCTCGGTCGATGACGGCCCCGACCGCAGCACGGCCGTGCGCGAGGCCGCAGAGCGGTGCGTGGCACAGGCGCTGTGCCCCGCGGCCTGCCAGCAGCTGGCCGCCTCCCGCCGCCCCGCCCCGAGCCCCTCCACCGCGTCTGTGCGCGCGCAGGTACGCGCGGCACGACATATACGGCCTGGCCGCCGGCCTGGCCACGTCGTGGGCGGCCCTGGCGGCGAGCAGCCCGGCCAGGGTGGAGCACTTTGCGACCTACGCTCTGCTCGCCGAGTGCGCGCCCGCCCTGCAACGGGTGCGCCCCCGCGCCCACGTCTCGCACACGCCGGTCTGCGCGGGCTGCGCCCCAGCGGGCGGCGCGCCGAGCAGGTGGTCGCGCTGTGGTCCCTGAAAGGCGCAACGGAGGCGTGGGGTGGCGCCGCAGCGCCCGGGGCGGCCCTGCTGACGCAGTACCACTCCGGCATGTCGGCGGTGTTCCTGTGGCTGACCAGCGCGCCGCAGCCGCTGCCGCCCCGCGCGCTCACGACAGAGGCGGCGCACTCGGCCGAACGCGAGACGATGCTCGGGGATGGCGCCCAGGCGCGCGCGGCCCGCACGACCTCCCGACGCCTGCAGCCCCGGCAGCGAGCGCCCAGGCCGACTGCGCCGCGCGCCGCGCGCCGCAGCACCTGTGCGCCGCAGCGCTGCTGTACTACGCGCTGGACGCCGCGGGCGAGGCGCCGCACGCCGCGTACCTGGCGGCCTTCTGCGGCGCCGCCGCGGGCGACCTCCTTGTCACCGTTATGGAGCAGGCGCTGCTGGTCGGCCGCGGTGCGCGCCTGCTGATGCGCAGCGGGCGGGGCCGCCGCCGCGCCGCTGGAAGCGCCCGCGCCGAGGCGCGCCGGCGCGCGGGCCGCAGGCGGCCCCACTCGGGAGCGCATGCTCTGGGGGACGACTGTGCACGGCATCGAGTGCGCGACCCGGGCGTACACTGAGACGCTCGAGGAGGGCGCGGAGCGGGTCGAGCCGGGGGTGGAGCAGCGGCTGCAGGCCCTGCTGGCCGGCCGCGTGGCCCCGCTGCTGCTGCGCTGCCTGCAGCTGTGGAAGGCCGGTGCGCGGCGCCCGGTCCGCGGCCCACGCGTGGCTCCCCGTTGCATCGCCAGCTCGCGCTCCTGCGCCCCTGCGCCAGCCGCCAGCTCCGGCGCTGGAGACCACCGGCGCGCCCTCTGTCCAGGGCATGCTGTCCGCATGGTTGCTCCTAAGCCGAGGCGCGCGCATGCACGCAGCCCGGCACGCGCCGGCGCGGCGCTCCGGCGCGCTCCCTCGTCCATGGGGCCGGCGCTGCTCAGGGCGGCGCCGCGCGCCGCAGGCGAGAAGTGCGTCCCGGACGGCACCGCGTGCCTGAGCGGCTGCTTGCTGGGCAACCTGCTGAGCGTCCCGGAGGTGTGCATGCGCGTGCCCGGGAAGGAGCGCATCCGCGCCATGCGCCACCTGTACGCGCTGCTGCAGTGGACGTCGCAGCGCCTCGCGGAGCTGGTGCGCGCACGGACGGAGCGGGCGGCGTGCAGGGGCCGCGCCGCACGGTCACTCCGCTCGCCGGCCGCCCGCTTGCGCCGCGCCCGTGGCCCGAAGCCAGCCATGCGCTAGGGAGGTATCAGCACCCGCACTGCCCAATGACATCCGCATCCCCGGCCGCCTGCGTGCAGAGCGGCCAGGCCTGCGGCCCTGCCCGGGCCGCTGTTGGAAGGCGCGCGCATCACTGCACCCGCGCGCGCAGGATGCGCGCGAGGCGGGCGCGCACGTCGATATGTCGCTGGGCAGCGGGCACCCGGCCCTGCTGCAAAAGACACTGCAGGCGGTCGTGCGCTGCCATGTGCCCTGGTCGCTGCTGGTGCGAACCCGGCCGGGGCCCCGTTGCGGGGCGCGCATGCGGAGAGGTGCGCCGCTTGCTGCCATCACGTGCCTGCCAGGTGCTCGCAGGAGGCCGCATGCGCGTGTCCATATAGCGAGCCGGCGCTGCAGCCGGAGCGGGAGGGCTCCGTGCCGGTGCAGGCAGCCGGACGGCGCCTCGTACCGACCAGCGGTCATGCTGCGGCCCGTTGCCTGCGCAGGCTGCTCAGGGGCTCTATGAGCACGCCGAGCGAGGCAGGGCCCTGCTGCCACTCGCCCTGCCGGCCATGGAGGCCGCGCTGAGGCGCATGCCGGACGCCGCAGACGACTGGGCTCCAGAAACCACTCGTCTTGCTGCACGACAGGCGCGCCCGGGGCGCGGGTGCATGCCAGCGAGCTTTGCTGGCTGCGCAGGCTGGTGCAGCTGCCTCCCTAGCAACGCAAAGACTGCGAGCGCGAGGGCGGCAGGCGCGGCCGTGTCACCCTCGGCGCTGCCGCCGGCGCGCGCAGGCGGTGGGCCACGCGGTGGTGCTGCTGACGTCCGGGGGCCCTGGCTGCCCCGGCCCGCCGGAGCCGGCCGCGAGGGCGCTGCTCGCGACGCTAGCAAAGCTGCTCGCGATGGCGCATGCGCCCGGCTCCGCCACGCGCGAAGGGCTGTGGGTGCGCCGTCCGGTGCCTGCGCCATCGCAGCGGCCGTGGCACCGGATGAGCAGCGTGCATGTGGGGTTGCTGGGCGCGCGAGCTCCCGCGCCCCCGTGACACGGCGCATGATGGGCGGGCCGCAGGAGGCGCTCATAGTCTGGGCGCCGCGCCTGCTGCGCCCGGCCGCGGGCATGGGCGCCGCCGGATGCGCGCTGCCGGCGGAGCTGCTGCCGAGCGCAGCCGCACAGCTGCTGCCCCTGCTGCTCCTGCCGCCGGAGCGCGTGCGCGCGCTGGAGCTCCCGCGCGAGTACAGCCCGCCAGGCCGCGCCGACAAAGTGTCAGTCTTCCTTGCGGAGGTGGTGGTGAGCGCGCGGCCCCCCCGTCACCGGCCGCCCTGTGCGCTCGCGGCGCTGCTGCCGGGACCCGGCGCCAGCCTGCCTGTGCGGCCGCGCAGGGCGCCAGCGGCCGGCTCGTGGCGCCCGGCGGCTGCGGCGAGTGCCAGGCGGCCGTGCGCGCGTGCGAAGGCCTGGTGCCCTTCGTCGTGGAGGCGCTGCGCACGCTGGCCGAGCGCTGTGCGTGCTGCCCCGGTGCCCTCAGCATGTTTTTCTGCGTGGAGACCGGGGCCCCGTCCGTGGCTGCGTCCGCTGGGAGGGGCGGGCTGAGCAGCAGGCGGCTGGTGCGCGCATGCGCGCCCGAGCGTGACGGGCAGAATGCGGCGCGCGGCCCCAAGGAGGCAACTCCTGTGGGCGTGCGGGCCTGCCCGGCTCCAGTGCCTGCAGGCGCTGCCTGCGCGTGCGGAAGCCATGCCGGCCCGGCGCGCTCGCAGGGGGGCGCCCGCCAGGCGAGCGCTCCGCGGCCGGCGGCGACGACACAGGCAGCCCGCACACGGCCTGGGCCGCAGAATCGGACGCGGTGGTCACAAACGCGCTGGCTGGCTTTGACGCGCTGTACCGGGACTCGCTCGCCCTGGCCCCGGCGCTCGTGAGCGCCGGCGCGCTGAGCGCGGCGGCGCGGCTGGCGCAGCAATTTGCGGACGCGCGTGGGCCGCGCGAGCGCGAGGACAGGGCGGCCCGTGCAGTGAGCTGCGTTGCCGCCTTGCCGCGCGCCAGCGAGTTCTTCTCGCCGCAGGTGAGCGCAGTCGCCAGGCTGCCCTGCTGCCGGACGCCTCAAGTGTCTGCGGCGACAAGCCCTAGCGTACGCTTCAAATGCGGCTGTGGCGCCGTGCGCGGTCCGCATTGCGTCGCCCGCAGACTGGCATGCGTGCGCATGCAGGGGCCTCTTGGGCCGGACGCAGCCGCGGCCGCAGCGGCGTGCGGCGTGGGCCCCTTGGGGCCATGCGCGAGCGCGGTGGACCAGCTGGCGGACATGGCGGCGTTTGCGGCGCTTTATGCGCGCGTCGCCGGAGAAGAGGTGGCGGAGGGGGGCCAGTCGCAGGCCGGCCTGGAGGACCTGCGCGTGCGCACGCCCGCGCTCCGCCCGGTGGGCTGCTGGTGCACGGGGTGCGCCCCGCTCTCGTCCATGCCGCCAGGAGGCGCGAGTTGATATTTTGCAGGAGCCCTAGTTTCGAGCGGGCTGCGTGCGCGCAGGTGCGGCAACCTGTCCGGCGCGTCGGAGGCAGGGCTGCGGACGCAGCTGTGCTCCGGCTGCAACGTCGCGCGCTACTGCTCGGCCGCGTGCCAGAAGGCGGCCTGGCGCGCGGGCCACAGGGGCGCGTGCCAGCGCCTGCGAGCGCGCGCCTGACGTGCGCGTCGCCCGGCCGCCGACTTTGCTCCTCTGCATGCGGGCTCGCGCGCTGCTGGGAGGTTGCGAGTGCCCCCGCTGCGCCCGCATGGACGTGCGCCGGCGCGCAGCAGCGCAGCGGAGCGTCCGGCGAGGTGGCTCCGCGCAGGCTGGCCTGTCTGCGCGCTACGCCCCGTGCTGCTCGACGGGGCGCATGCGCCTTGTAGCTGCTCCTGGTAGCCCGCAGGGTGACGCTTCTGGCCCTGCCCCCGAACAGGCGCTTCCGAGCTTGCTGCCGGTTGCGCTGCCTCCCAGTTTTAAATGTATAGCGTGCTTGTCTGGAGTGCTTCAACAGAGAAGGGGCTGTCAGTGCTGATGCATGTGGGTGTAACAAGTTACAGACTGCAAGAAAATTAGTGCAAGTGGGCCTGCCTCTCAGCTTTTGAGTGTAGCTTGCTTGTCTGGAGTGCTTCAACAGATAAGGGACTGTGAGTGCAGGTGCATGTGGGTGGCACAAGTAACAGGACTGCAAGAAGGGTTAGTGCAAGTAGGCCTGCCTCCCAGCTTTACACGGGTAGCTTGCTTGTCAGGAGTGCTTCAACAGAGAAGTGACTGTGAGTGTTAATGCATATGGGTGTAATAACCAACAGGACAGCAAGAACTTTGATGCACGTAGGGCTGCCTCCCAGCTTGAAGTGTAGCTTGCCTGTCAGGAGTGTTTCAACAGAGAAGGGACTGTGCGTGCTGGTGCATGTGGGTAGAATAAGTCACAGGACAGCAAGGCATGGACGTAAAGAGGTGCTCGGGCAGCGCTTGAAGTATGTGATCAGAACCTGCAGGCCCGCCGGTTGCAAACATAGCGTTAAGCGGTGCATGCTCCCAGGGGCATGCATGCACACATAGCGCTTTCATGCTGGAAGCAGAAATGCGTATCCCAGCGCGCGCATGTGACGCTCTGGCATGCAAGCCCCTAGTGCAATGCAGGCTACTGACAGGAAGGCCTCTGAGTGTTAATGTATGCTGAGAAGGGGCTGCATTCGGTGTAGCCGTTACAGCAGGCCAGTCCGTGACAATCACGCCCATACGCTCATGTGTGGCAGTAACTGGACGTGCTGAAACTGATTGGGCGCCAGGGGATGCAGCAGCCTAGCCTGGCGCCTGCTTGCCGGACATAGCCTCAGTGTTGATACCCGAGGGCCTCAACACGCTCTTGAGCAACCCGCCTGCTGCCTGCATTGCTTGATCACCCCTGAAGCTGCCCCCGGTGGCTGAATGCAGCATGTGACATGCATGTGCGTGCACCAATCAACCTGTAGAAACTACACACCACACACACCTGCACATGTGCACTCTTGCTGCTGGTGCTGCTGCTTAAGAGCTCTGCAGGCTCTGTTGCTGTGCATGCAAGCTTCATAATGGACAGTGCCTTGGCCCCGCGCAGGAGCCGACTTAGCTATGGGACGGTGGCGGCCTGGACATGCTGCACAAAGAGGAGCAGAAGCTATGGTACAAAACCATCAGATGGCTGTTCAAGGCCAGGCAGACGGCCGAGCAGGCCGCCTGCCTCATCCAGACGCTGAAAGGAACAATTACGGCTAAAGGATCAGCCAGACGGCGGAGGCCAAGTCACCCGGCATGTGATCCACCTGCGCGAGGCAGCCGGGCCGCCCTTGGTTGCTCGACAGCCTCGCGCAGGTGGACCACATGCTGGATGACTTGGCCTGTGTCCTCAGGCAGATCCTTTAGGCAGCGACAGTTCCTTGCAGCGGGTTGATGAGGCAAGCGGCCTGCTCGGCTGCCTGCCTCGACTGGAACAACCATCTGATTGCGGTGTACGAGAGCTTTTGCTGTGCCTTGGTTGTGCAGCGTGTCCAGGCCGCCTACCGTCCCAGGTTAGTTCCTGCGCGGGGGTAAAGAACTATCATTGAAGCTTGCCTGCACTGCAGACATGGTGCACCCATGCAGTCCTCAGCTGGGGCCGGACAACATGGCGCGCAGCTCAACCACGACCTCCGCGATAAGCAAAGCAAGCGGTCCAAAGCGCCGCTCCTCAGCCTCCTCGAAGTGCTGTGCCGGGTGGTGTTGCTCTGCTCTAGCACCCTTGTCAGCGCCCTGGCCTGCAGCTTCAGCTCCGTGAGTCTGTGCTGGCGCGGCTGTACGGCTGTGAGCGTCCCGCCGCTCAACGAGTTGCAGAACGAGGCGCCATCAGTTGCTTGACGCCGCGCACAGGAAGGCAGCGGCTTTCGGGATTTTCTATGATGTATCGGCCATGACTTCGTCAGACAAGCTGTATGGCGTTAAGAAGTGCAAGAGTGTGGACTGTTTTCAGGCAAAATGCACAGGACATGGTTGCATGCCTTGTCATAGCCAGCTAGGGTTCCTCCTTGGACAAGTCAAGCAAGCACTTTCAGATGCGCTCCAACATGCTTTTTTTGCAGCTCGCGCGCACAACCTTGCAGGGGCTGTGCAAGGAGAAAGGCGTCTGGACAACCAGCGCAAGGAGGAGAGTACACTAGTGGTACCTGGGCGTGGGGCATGTGGGCGATGGACAGGACGAGCAGGTCGTGCTGGCGCCACAGCTTCAGCATCTCGTCCAAGACGGTGCGCTTGGTCACGCTGGGCAACCGGCAGCTCTGTGCTGGTGCGAAGCTTCTTTGTACCCAAGTGCGGCCCTGTGCTGGACGGCTGCACACCCCACGCACTCCCGACCTTCTTTAATGAGCACGGCTGCCTCCTCCACAGCCTTGGACGCTGTTTTGAGGCTCTCTCCACAGCTCTGTGTAGGGGGCTATCATGCTCATCAAAGAAGTGCGGGAGTGCGTGGGGAAGGCCGCCCCCGACACAGGGCCGCACTATGTATTTGGAAAGCTTGCCGGCGCTGCTGGTGCTGAGCATCGCCAATTGCAACGTTGAGGTGCTACGGCTATGGCGCCAGCACAACCTGCCCGTCCTGACCGGCAGCGCTGGCTTGGTGCGCCTGCACCGTTCTGCCAGCACACAGCCTTGCACTTGCTCCGCTTTGCCTCGTTGCAGCAGGCCATAGATATATCTGGTATTAGAACCTATCAATGGAGCACAGCACACGCTACCTTGCACTGCAACACCTCTGTGTGGTACAGGCCATCAATATGTGAGTTCAAGGCGTTGCCTTTTGCGCACGGTCACGCAGATGCCCAGCTTTGTGGTTTCTGCGGTGCAAATCCTGAACACTCCTGAGTGTTGCAAGAGCTGACGTGCAAGACCGGCGCCAGCCTGCAACTCAATCTTGTGACATGCTTTCTGGGTGGCGCCAGGGACTGCAAAAATCTGTGTGGAGGACTTGACGCGCGGTCTCTACAATGAGCTGAAGCAAGGGCATGTTATCAGGGAGAGTGCATGTGAGGCTCTCCACGGCACAAGTGTTGTTCACCAGTGTAACTGACATGCAGCAACTGCCAGCTGCTCGCTGGCCCTGCACGAGTCATGTAACAGTTGCCACGCGCCGCGCAGGTGTGCAAGCCTGGTTGCGCCCTGACTGACTGCCACTACTCATCATGGGACCGTGTAATAGCTCACCTGTCAGGCCAGGTGCCTGCCCAGCGTCCAGAGCATGCAGCAGACCTATACCTGGGGCCTGTGCACATGTAGGCAGACTCCGCTGCCGGAGGCTAGCGGACGCAGGAGGAGGCGCTGCAGGGGCGCGAACTGCCATCATGCTGGAGGATGTCTGGGGCGCGAGCGTGGCGGATGCAGTGCATCTGGGAAGCTGCATGGGCCATCTGCTGGTCAGCTCGCCTCGCACGGGTCTGTTACGCTGGCGCGGAGCAGGCCGTGCCGGCGGCACGAAGTGCTCCGCGCCAGCGAACAGGCCCATGCACGGCGAACCCAACATCAGGTCGCCTGCGCGGCGCTCGAGATGCACTGCATCCACCACGCTCGCGTCCCAGACATCGACAGGCCTGTAGCCACCGGCGCCGAAAAGCTCCGGGCGACCAGCAGCCTGCCATCTGTGCGTCCATGCCAGAGGTGCGGCGTCCTGTTGCGCGCTGGCCGTTTTGTGCTGCCGCCTCTGCACCTGCAGGCAAACTGAGTGAAGCAGCCTGGACTCTGACATGCGCGCCACTTGCGCGTAGGAATACGTCACAGAATCCGCCAAGCCCTGCCGGAGGCCCGCCTGGCGGCCGGACAGCTCCAGGCAGAGTGCACCTCCAGCTGGCAGCACGGCGCCTGGGCTGAGCCGTTCCACAGTCTGGATGCGTGAAGCTGCAGCTGGCTGGCGCGTGAGCCGCGACCGGCGAGCGGCGCACCCTGCGTCGGGACCTGGCCCAGCGGATCAAGCAGGCGTGTGCCCTCCAGCCGCGCCGACAGTGCAGTGCAGCCACAGTGCATGCGCAGAGGCTTTGCCAATGGACGGCGTCCTCAACATAAGGCAGCTTAGCAGGCGACCAAGAAGTGCAAGCAGTGCATGTGGACAAGCTGCACCTGCGCCGGCAGCGTTGTGCATGTTTGCGCCTGGGAGCGCTCTGCCTACATCCATCGTGCCTGCGGCCTGCTGCGCGCTGGGCAAGGAGCATAGAAGCAGGAGTGCTTGGCACGCGCGCTGCAGGTCGCATACAGCGAGCATACCTCGTTTACAGGTCTGAAGGACTGCATTGAGTGGCTGCAGCCGAGGCAGGTGATCCCGTTCGCCAATAGCAAGGGGAGCCAGGCTTCGGCGTAGATGATCAGCGGCTGGACAGCCGCTGACTCAGCAGAAGCTGTGTACAGCGGCCGCTGTGCGCATGGCAACCCATGCTCAGTCGGCCGCGTTCTAGCCGAGTCAGCGGCTGTACAGCCGCTGATCATCTACGCCCGACGCCTGGCTCCCGTTGTTGTTGACGCACGGGATCACCTGCCTCGGGTTGAGCCATTTGATGCAGTCCTCCAGCTCGGAGAAGGAGGTATGCTCGCTGTATAACTCCACCGACGCGCGTGCTAATCACTCCTGTTTCTCGTTTACAGACCACGCATTCTCGGCTACAATGCGCTATGGGTCTGGGCCCGCTGCAGAGGCAGTGGAAAGCCCGCTCGGGATGCAGCAACCACACCCGGCGGCTCCTCAGCTGCAAAACATGCATGCTGGGGCGACTTGCCTTGTCAAGCACAATCAGATAAATACATGCGATGACGCAACTGAACACTTTGGCAAAGTGTTTGCCAAAGTATTTGCAGTTGTATGCCAAAATGGTCAGTGGCGTCATGCGCATGTTTCACCTGATTGTGCTTGACAGCACACATGCATGCGAGCATGCAGGTGGTCTGGACCTCCCTTCAGGCGCATGGTGTCAATGTACTTGACTTTCAGTATGTGGGTTTGACATTTTTGATATTCAGATATGTGCCTTGAAACGCATGTTTGCATGTCTGCCTACAGCCCACTCTCGCTCTGCTTGCCCTGCTGCAGACCCGCCAGAGCGCGTCTGACTGTTGGTCAGGCAGCCTGTGCCTTGTACTAGCTAGGTAGAACGAACGCCGGGTGGCATGATGGTGGCACGCTTTGCATTTGCGCTGTATGTCTGGGTCAAGGGGCTGCGCTGTAACATTTGAGATTGGCATTGATGACCACGCTGATTGGCTGTACTTCTTTTTGGCTGCGTATGTATTGCGCATCCTCACAGCGCCTGTCCGCAGCGCTGCGCTTCCAGCAGGGAGGCGCATGTTCCAACCATCACTGAATCATAACACAAGCCAAAGCATGCCCTGCCTGTTCGCGAAGCGGCTATTCCGGCCCGGAGCGATGCTGCATGAGGCTTGATGCGCGTTGCAAGGAGGAGGCCGAGAAGGCGGTTGCATGCAGGAGGTTGCAAGCCCGAGCGGCAGTGGAGGGGTGTGTGGCGTCGCGCAATGCGTGTTTCATGTTTTGATGGCGTGGTCCTGCATCAGGCGGAGTCATGTGTCGCGGGTGAACGAGCGCCCATGGCATTACACACGCACGGTTCAACACATGCATGCGCGGCCCGAGCCCGCTCCGTGTGGCCGCGCGCTCACAGGCAGGGCGACGCCCGGCCGCCCGCCACGCGCGCTAGGCCGCGCCGTCGGCGAGCTGCGCCTTGGCGCGCCGCGCCAGCAGCTGCAGCGCGCTCGCGTCGCGGTCCGGCAGCTCCAGGCGCTCCCACTGGTCCAGCTGCGGCCCGAGCGCGCGGCGCAGCTGCTCCAAGTCCTGCGCGCAAGCGCACGCCGTCAGACGGGGCGCGCCGCGCGGGCGGCGGCGCCGGGGCGCGCGGGCGGGCGCGCGCGCCTGCGGCGAGCCCAGCTCGGACGCGGGCCGCTGCCAGAGGTGCAGGAAGAGCGTGGCCAGCAGGTTCTCGGCCGCAAAGTGCAGCTCGTCCACCTCGGCCTCCGCGTCGGCCGCGGCGGCCGCGGGCGCGCCGCGCTCAAAGCCGGCGGCGCCGGCGCCGGCGGCGCCGCCGCCGGCGGCCAGCGCGGCCAGCAGGCGCGCGCGCTCGTCCTGCGCGGCCGCCAGGTGCTCGCGCGCCTGGCCGGCCGCGTCCGCCAGGCCCAGCAGGCAGGGGCAGGGCGGGCCGCCGGGCGGCGGGCGCGCGATGCGCAGCGTCAGGCCGCCCGCCGCCGTGAGCGCGCGCAGGTAGTGCGCCGCGCCGGCGCGCACCGCGCGCACGGCGGCGCCCAGGCGCGCGCCGCCCGCGCGCCCGCCCGGCGGCGGCGCGGCCTCGGCGTCGCGTGCGGCGGCCGCGCGCAGCACGGCCGGGCTGGCCGAGCGCGCGTCGGGCGCCGCAAAGCGCTCGGCGAGCGCGAGCGCGGCGGCGCGCACGCCCGGCTCGTCCGCCGCGCCCGGCAGCCGCGCAAGCAGGCCCAGCGACGCGGCCGCCAGGCACAGCTCGGCCGCGCCGGGCTCCCAGCCGCCGGCGCCGCGGCTGGCGGCCTCCTCGAGCGCGCGGCGCAGCAGGCGGCCGTGCGCGGCCGCAAACTCGGCCGCCGCGGCGCGCACCTGCGGCGCGCCCGGCGCGCCGGCCAGCGCGGCGACCACCACGCGCAGCGCGGCGGCCGCCAGGCGGCCCAGCCGCGCGCGCAGCGAGCCCGGCCCGCCGCCGCCGCCGCCGGGCTCCTCGGGCGTCAGGTCGAGCGCGCCGCAGGCCGCCAGCCGCTCGACAAAGCCGGCCGCGGCCAGGCGGTGCGGCCCGGCGCGCCCGCCGGCGGCCAGGCCGGCCAGCGTCAGGCGCAGCAGCAGCGCGAGCTGCGCCTCCGCCACCGCCAGCGCGCCCGCGCCGGCCGGACCGGGCGCGAGCAGGCCGCGGCCGCCGCCGGCGGCCAGGTCGGCCAGGTCGGCCAGCGCGCGCGCGGGCACGCCGGCCGCGTGCACGCCCTCGGCCGCGCCCGGCCCGTCGTCGGCCGCGACCAGCGCGGCGAGCAGGTGCAGCGCCTGCGCGCGCCCGGCCGCCCGGCCGCCCGGCCGCAGCGCGTCGGCGGCCGCCGCGGCCGCCAGCCAGCCGGCGCGGCGCAGCAGCGCGGCCGCGCCGGCGTCCGCCTCCGCCTGGCGCGCCTCCAGCGCGGCGGCCGCCTCGCCCGGCGCCGCGCCGGCGCCGGCCAGCAGCGCGGCCAGCAGCGGCGGCGGCGCGGCCGCGAGCGGCGGCGCGCGCGCGCCGGCCAGCGCCGCCAGCAGCGCGCCGTACAGCGGGCCGCGCGCGGCCTCGGCGCCGCGGCATGCCTCCGCCGCGGCCAGCAGCTGGCCCAGCACGGCGCGCGCGGCCGCCGGCCGCCGCAGCGCCGGCAGCGGCCCGGCGCCGCCGGGCAGCGCGCCGGCCGCGCGCTCGCGCAGCCGCGCGGCCAGGCTGCGCGCGACGCGCGCCAGCGGCGGCGCCAGGCGCGCCGCCTCGCCGCGGCCCGCGGCCGCCAGCGCGCCCGTCACGGCCGCCAGCGCGGCCAGCGCGGCGTCCTCGGCGCGCCCGCCGCTCGCGGCCTCCAGCGCGGCGTGGCGCCGCGTGAAGGCGACCTCGGCCGCGGCCGCCCAGGCGGCGACCAGCGCGGCCTGCCCGCCGGCCTCCTCCGCGGCCGCATTGGCGCGCTGCGCGTGCCGCAGCGCCGCGCGGCAGGCCGCACGCAGCTCGCCGCTGCCGGCCGCGCCCGGCAGGCGGCGCGGGTCGGCCTCCGCCTCGTTGTACCTGGCGCGGCGCCGCGCGGCCGTTATCACAGATAGGCCGGGGCCGCGGCGGCGCGCGCACATTTGGGGAATCGCGCACCGCAGGCGCAGCGCGTGCGTGAGCGCGGGGATGTCATAGCACAGGTCGCCGCGCGCGGACAGCGCGCGCACGCCGCCGGCGTCCGCCGTCGCCGGCGACGCCAGCAGCGCGTCCACGCCCAGGCGCTGCGCGCGCGCCACCCCCCGCTCGGCACCCGCACAGCCGGCCCAGGGGTCGCGAGCGCCATGCCACACGGCGGCGGCGCGCCTGCTGCAGGCGGCAGACCTCGGGCCCGGCCTCGTGGCTGAGCTGCGGCCGCTCGATGGGGTACACGGCGGCCTCCAGCAGGCCGGCCATGACGCCGCCCCGCCGCGCGCCGTCTGGCTCGTCGCCTGCGCGGCCGCGCGCGGCGGGTGAGCGGCCGCGGCGCGCGTCCGCCCGGCCATGCGCGAGGGCCGTGCGCGCACCGGGCGCATCGGCCGGCAGGAAGAGGACGGCCAGCAGCTCCTCGAGCGCCTCGCGGTGCGCGGGCAGCGCCGCGTCCGCACTGTGCAGCTCCAGCGCCGCTAGCTGCAGCAGCCAGGCGCGCTGGTGCAGCGCCGTCGCGCGCTCGGGGCCCTGCGCGCGGGGGTGCTCAGGGGAGGCTGCAGGGGGCAGGCCCATGCGCCGCCGCGGGCGTGCGCAGGGCGGTGGCGGGCGCACGTGCGGCGGCAGCGGCAGCGCGGCCAGCGCGGCCAGCTGGTCGGGCAGCACGCGCTCCGCGCGCAGCAGGTCCAGCAGCGGCGGGCCGGCCTCCGGCGACGCGGCCAGGCGGTGCAGCAGCGCGAGCGCGCCCTCGTACAGGCCCGGCTGCGCCGTCTCCAGGCCGCCCGCCGCCAGGCCGGCCAGCAGCGGTGCCAGGCAGCCCGGCGTGCGGCGCGGGTCGAGCGCGCTAGCGGCCAGGCCGCCCGCGCCGGCCTCCACGTCGTAGCCGGAAAGCGCATGCGCCAGGTTGGGCGCCGGCGCGTCCGCGCACGCCTGCAGCAGCGCGAGCACGAGGCCGCCGGCGCCGTCGCCGTCGCCGGCGCCGTCGCCGCCGTTGTCGTCGGCCACGTACGCGCCGCGCCCGGCCACCGCGTCGTCCAGCAGCGCCGCGTAGCCGCTGCGCAGCCGCTGGTACGCGGGCGGCTCGCCTGCGCGGCCGCGCGGCTGACCAGTGACGGGCGCCCCGCATGCGGCAGGCC
>JAABUY010004178.1_pt1 | contig 15356 bp, 23 predicted proteins | sample 5560271 | NCBI WGS metagenome assembly JAABUY01 (sample SAMN10711886, study PRJNA513374) | rock metagenome | isolation source: Antarctica rocks | place: Antarctica: Victoria Land, University Valley
GGTGGCGGGCGGGAGAGCGCGCGGCGCGGCCGCGCAGGTGGGTGGAGCTGCGGCACAAGCACTTTGGCTTCGCCTCGCAGCGCGTGGCGCAGCTGCTGGACGAGTTCCGCGCCAAGAACCGCACGGCGGCGACCTACAAGGGCGGCGCCGACGGCGGCGCGCTCGACATGCGCGCGATGCGCGGCCTGGTTGCGTCGCTGCCGCAGTACCGGTGCCGCCCGCGCATGGGAGCGTTTGAGAGGCCCGCACGTCATACACAACGGGAGAGTGGGCGGCTTGCCTGTTCACGGAGCGATCGCGCACCCTGCAAGGGCGGCGCTGACATGGCACCCGGAGATGCCAGATGTGCACAGCATGGGCGCACTCTGGCGGCACAGGCGCCGCTGCCCGCGCGCACCACTGCACCTGGCAGCACCAGCTGCCAGCTGCACCGCAAGAGATCGCGATGTGTCTGTCACCAGGAGGCCGGTCAGTACGCAGGGCCCAGCAGGCGCGCGGGCAAGCCGCGGCATGCCCATGGGAGCAGGCGGCGCCGCCGCGTCTGCGGCCGTCACGCGGCGCCGGCACGCGCAGAGGGAGCAGATGGAAACATCATTTTATCATCATTTTATTGTTATCATCATTTTATTGTAAGGCGAAACAAGCAAAGGCGAAACAAGCAAAGAAAGAGCAGCTTATTCTGTATGCTTAGCGGCCGGCGCGCGCGCAGGGAGCAGCTGGGCCGGCTGGCGGTGCACGTGGAGATCGCGAGCCGCATCAACAAGGCGATCGAGGAGCGCGCGCTCGTCGCGCTGGGCAAGCTGGAGCAGGACCTGGTCTTCGGCGACGCCACGTCCAAGGAGGTCATCGCCTTCCTGGCCGGCCACGGCGCGACGCCGGCGCAGGAGAAGGCGCGCGCGGCGCGCCCGCCGCCCGCGGCGCTTCGACGCGGAGGCATGGACAGAGCACACCCCGTCCCGCCTCACCCCGCCGCCTCGGACGCGCCAGCTCCGCGCCGCCGCGCGGCGTCGCCAGTCGGTGCGTCTGAGGCAGCGGGTGAGGAGGGACGGGGTGTTGTCTCTCCGTGCCTCCCGTCTCGGACTAGTCGACTCGGAGCGGGGCCGCTGTGAGCCGTGAGCGCGGGCGTGCTGCGCGCGCGCGTCGCGCCAGACGAGGGAGTTGCAGTGAGAACAATGAAGGCACATCTGCAGCTGCGCCTGCACATGCGGCGCGCTCCTGGGGCAGCCGCGCGCCGCCTGGGGCGCCGAGTCGCCGCCCGTGCCGGGCGGCGCGGCGGCCGCAGCCGGCGCCGCCGGCCTGGCCCAAGTAAGGCGCACACATCACGCGCCGGAGGCGAAGCCGGGGCGCGCCGCGCGCAGCTGCGCCTGCTCATGTGCTATGCGGCCACGCACCCGGAGAAGCTGGACGGCGCCAAGCTGGCGCAGTGGCAGAAGCTGGCGCGGCTGAGCGACGCCGACATCGCCACGCTGACCAACCTGGAGTGCCTGGGCGTGCCCGTGCTCAAGCGCGCCAAGCCCGGCCGCCTGGCGGGGCTCGTGCGCAAGCGCAACCGCGCCGTGCGCAAGGTGCCGCCCGGGGGCTTGTTGCCACTCTCAGATGTCGGTGCTGCGGGCCGGCGGGCACCAAGCAAGAGCAGACATGGCCATGTGGGTGCACTGCTGCGGCCGTGTCCCTGCTGCAGGTCGACGCAACAGACCGGCACCAACAACAGCTGACACTGTCAGTGCAGCATGTCTTGTGCTGGGACTCTGACAGCGCGGTACAGACAGCAGCAGGCCACTACCCACTGTGTTGTGTTGGCAGAGCCGGCGCTTGGACGTGACATGAGCATCGATGCAACTTCAAGGCAGAGGTGACGACCAGGCGCGCAGCCGCGACCTGCGCGCGGCCCCGGCCGAGCGCGCCCGCGCGGCGCGGCGCGCAGGACCGCGGCGCGGACGAGGACGAGGAGCAGTGGGCGCTGTCGCGCTTCGTGCCGATGGTGCAGGAGCTGGTGGAGGACCTGGCGGCCGGCGCGCTGTCGCCGGACGACTATCCGCCCGTCCGCGCGCCCGCCGCGCGCGCCGCCGGTGCCGCCCCGCGCCGCGCGCGGCCCCGCTCGCACGCGCGCTTGCAGTGGCCCCGCGCACCAGCCTGCGAGCACCTCAAGGTCGCGGGGCGTGGGCCAGCTGTGCCGCTCGCTGAGCAGTGTCCACCGCCCCGCAGCGGCGGCGCCGGCGGCCGCGCCGGCGAAGGGCGCGTCCGTGCGCAGCGTGCGCTCGCAGTGGGTCACCAAGCGCGCGGCGCCCGCGTCCGGCCTGGAGGCGTCGGGCGGCTCTGGAGCCAAGGCGCGCACCTGGCGGCCTGTCTGACAGCACGCAGCTCCTGCGGGTGCTGTAGGTCGTGGTCTGTGCCGCCAGTGCGCATCCGTCACCACAGCGGCTGCCGCAAAAGCTCGCCGCTCGGATGAGACTGCCCGGTGCTGCTGGCCTGGTGGGAGAGTGAGGGACGAGCGGCAATGCCGCTTGCCTGTGGAACGCTGGGATGCGACCAGGCTCGGCACCAACGGGCCTCTGCTTGCCTGCTGACCCAACACTGCCAGGCAGTGGCAGGGCGCGCGGCTGCTTGCGAGCAGCCCACCGCCTGCACAGGCGCCGCCTTGTCTTGCTGTGGCGCTAGGGTTGCGTGGGGTCATGGGGTGTGCCCGCTGGCGGCAGGCCCAGGGGCGGCGCGTGGTGGTCTTCGTGGTGGGCGGCATCACGCGCAGCGAGATGCGCGCCGCGCACAAGCTCAGCGCCAAGCTGGGCCGCCCGGTGCTGCTGGGCGGCACCGCGCTCGACTCGCCCGGCACCTTCCTCAAGCGCCTGGGGGTGCGCGGCCACCCTCCTGCTCGCTCCACCCTCGCACGCCAGGCCGGTGTGTAGTGATGGCGTCTGCGGGCTGCAGCGCGCAGCGCCCTGCAAACGTGTGCATGCGCCCCCGGAAATAAACCCTAACCGACACCTGTACCACGCTCTCAACCACGCTTCATTCATTCATTCATTCAAGGTAGCCTCTTGCTCAGAACTCCCAGGTGTGAGCATTGTCAATTGTCTTTGCTTGGGGCTGGGGCGTGGTGCCTCTTGCTCCTGAGACTGCGTCTTGCTGGTGTTCGTGTGTGCAGCATGGCCCAGCATGCTGCAGAGTGGCTGTATCACTGGCCGGGCGTTTCCTGCCATCGTCGTCGACGCTGACGTGGCGACAACACTGCACGTGCAGGCGCTGACCCGGTCAGACGCGTCCAGCCTGGAGATCGACTTCAATAGCAACTTCTGAAACCAGGTGTTTGTTGTGTGCGTGCGCGCCGCCGCTAGGCCAGCCAAACGATACATTTGGTACCAGTGTTGCTGATGCTTGGCAAGTGAGCAACTGAAGTGGGCGAGTGTGATTGAGAACTGTGTAACTGAGAATTGAAGGAAAAAGCGTTCCTCACCCTACCCCTTGGCCGCGTTTGAATGAAGCAGCGACAGCGCAGCGTGCTGTCTGCCCCACGCCAAGACCTACGATAGCAAGGGGCGTGAAAGGAATTCTTCAACGGGGGCCGTCCCGGTGTCTCCGAAACTCTTCTGTACAGCAAGGACCGTGTGACCTCCTGTACAGTGTAGCCGGCCTCCACACACAGCTCAACATGGCGCGGGGTGCGGCCCTGGGCGAGCGCCTGCTGTAGCGGAAGATAACACGGCAATTTGGGCAACTGCTTTGACCTTGGGCGCGACTTATCGCCTGGCGGACCGCGCCGTGCTGACGGCTCATGCTGAGAGCTCTCTGCGTTTTGTTTGAGCTGTCACCCCAGATCTGCTTCAAAAGTTCTAGTCAGTTGCAAGCAGGCAGCCCGCGGTCGCCTGGCTATCAGGTGGCCTTAAGTGGTGCGTGCGCAGGTAAGCGTGCCGGCCTGGCTTGCGCGGCATTGGATGGGGGGGAGCACCCGGATCTGACTTGCGCGCGCATGCTTTTGCTCCGCCACTGCGCAAGAGGAGCGGGACTGAGGCGCTGCTGTGCGGGCGCGCGCAGCAAACGTGATTGCGCTGGCGCTGCTGGGCCTGCTGGCCCTGGCCTGCGTGCAGCAGGGCGCCGAGGGCAGCGCCCGCGCGCTGAAGCAGACGCTGACCCCCGGCCAGCTCTCTCCGGCCAGCGCGGACCTGCTGGTGGCAGCCGCTCTGGCTGACGACCCGACTATCACGAAAATGAGTGCGCCTCACGACCTTGCACCAACCGCTGCCGCAGCAGGCCTTGCTTGAGGGGGCAAGCGTGGTTGCACGCCGCACCCTGGAGTACGCGTCGGTTTGGTCTGCTGCGCCCGGCGCCAGGCTTCAAACACACACCGCCTGTGGACAGGGGCTTGGCGCCTGTGGCCAGTTCGCACACTTGACACACGGCGGAGCCTGTGCTGGCCCACAGCTGCCTGGTTGTCGCATGTTATCGGGCACTGCCGCGTGGCGCCCGCGTGGGATCCAGCTGTGGCACGTACAACTTAACATCTACTCTGGTATGAGCAGCCGCTCCCGCCAGGCGCCCCCAGCGCGCGTGCTGGGGGCCATGGACTGTGTGGCTGGCAACCAGGTGTGGAGCAGAGCCTCGGCCCACACCCGCGACTGCTTGGCACGGCGATGGGGCTGACGTGCTGCTGTGCCTCTCCCGTGCAGGCGTGGCGCAGAGCTTCAGCCCCTACCCCACACAGGCCGCCGCGACGTCGTCGCCCTTCCCGACCACGATCCCCAGCTCGCCGACGCCGAGCCCCACCCTCACCTAGGGCGGGCCCGTCGCGATGCCGCCGCCGAATACGGGCAGCAAGAAGAAGTGAGCGGCGCTCATTGTGCGGGCCGCGCTCGATGCGACGCGCACCGCGGCTGCGCTGCGGTGGACGCGGCTGCTACCCCTCTAGGCCGTCTCTGCCATGTACCTGGTAGTGTTGTAGAGGTAGGAAGCGGCCCCCGCCAAGCGCGGCTCGCAGCGCTCCGCTTCCCCTCCTTGCCTTTCTTTTTGGACCCAAAAATCTTCTGCCTTTGGCAGGCCATGCTGGGCCGCATGGGCCAGCATGGCCGGTGTTCTCTTATTTAAGGTGTACATGTGGTGCGCTCCAGCCAGGCAGGCCCCTCAGGCGTCCAGCCTTCGTGAGGTCATGGGACGTGCGCTCCCGCCTGGTGAGCGCATAGGGTGCCATTTCATTTGGTATCTCCCCCCGCTTGGGAGTTGGGGAGGGCCCTAGTACCCATGTACCCGAGCACGGCGTCATGCCAGCCGCCGAACGAGAAAGGAACGCTGAAAAGTGATTCGACCTGGCAGAACTGTTTTGGGGTGGGCAAACGACCTGCATGACACTGCATGAGCCCATCAGCAATGGCAGGGCTATGCAGGGTGCATTACATATTTCTGACCGTATTGTAATGCTGCACTGCATTTACTGGCCGTCTGCTGAGCGCTGGCCACTTGCTCCTGCCTTCTCCACAAACTGACAGGCACCAACTACGGGCATTGGCGCAAGCACGCTGGGTGCACATGTGGATGTCATACCAGTGCGGTGCGCACGCCTTGCAGCATGACATTCGAGCAAAGCTCTCCAGGCTGAGCGTAATCGCAAAAATTGCAGTGGCGAGGCCAAGCCAGCGGTTCAGACCCTAGACTCCAGGAGGCTACGAAAATGAGTTGCGCAGCTCGCCTGTTCCGAAAGATAGGGCAGCTCAGCAAAGCCTCAGGTGAAGGTCAACCTGTAAAGAGGGCAGTGCAGCAGGTGGCGCCGCGCTTGCTAACCAGCATGTTCCGCGTGCTCACGGCGCTCGCCGCGGCGTCGCTGCTTCTGCGCTGCTGCTTGGGGATCTCCGGCCCTTTGCAGGTGTGCCACTGGCGCGCGTGTGCACGTGACGTGCGCAACTTAGAGAGACTGCCTTAAGGGTAGACGATGTCTAGCTGGCAGATCCTTCACTCCAGGGCGTGAGAGCTGACCGCCTGCTCACACATACTGGCACATATGAAAGCTTAAAACAAGCTGTGTATGGTGTGCGGCCACTTTGGCTTCGTGCGCACTGGTGCTCATGGCTGCCGGCGGTTGCCGTTTAAATACCGGCTCACGTCATGGCTTGCGCGCAGCTGGGCACCAAGGAGCTGGTTGGTTACTATGCGTCGTGGGAGGACTGGAACCCGTACCAAAACGCGCTGGGCAGCCTGCCCCCGTACGTGACCACTGGTGCGCGCTGCTGTCATGTAAACTTTAGGGCGGTATAGGCAACAGTCACCACCCCTCAGAATACCATACCTTGCGTCATTGCCATACAATGCGCTGAATGCATCCAAGTCATCGTGGTGGTGTGTGCGTGCGCAGTCGTCATGTCCTTTGCTCAGCCGGACATGACCTTCACTCCGGGATCCTTCCGCGGCACTGGCCTGCAGTACCTGGACGACTACTACACCACAGTCAAGAACAGCATCAACCAGCTCAAGTCCAAGGGTGCGCTCCACCTGCTGCTTGCGGTGCAGGGACTTCCGGGAGACGAGTTTCCAGGCCAGCAGCCTGCTTCGCCAGTGCTGCAGCAGCCTGCTCCGCTGACTGAGGGCTGCAGTGCATGTGGCTGTGCAGTTGCCTGTCATTTAGCTGGCGAGCTTGGGTGTGGGAGGGGCCGCCTCGTGATGCCGGTGTCAGCCTGGGTGCGCAGGGACACGCGTGCTGCTTGCGATCGGCGGCGCCACATACACCAACTGGTGCGCAAGCCGGCATGTTACACGCTAGTCAGTGGGCTGCTCAAGCGACACAGTAGCTGAGATTTTCCGATGTGCCTTACAGGAACAACGTGAACAACGGCGCAATCGCAGCCTTTGTCGCTGACATGGGCTTCAACGGTGCGCGCAAGCCTCCCTGAGGCACGAGCTCGACTCGTGCCGAACCATACTCATGGGCCTGACCAACAGGCTCAGCAATGAGAGCTGACCAAGCGCTGCCCCTGCAGGCGTCGACATCGACTTTGAGCCAGCTTTTGACAGGTGTGCGCCCTGCATTAGGCACGATGCGCTCAGCTCATTCGCTAAGCAGTCTTCATTCGAATAGCGCAGCGTGACAGTGTGGCGGCACTTCTGTGTCGCGTCAATCAGCTCACCTGCTTGACAGGCGTGCCAGCAAGTCTGGGGTGGTCTTGAGCTCTCCTTTGCTCCAGTAATTGCAAGGGCATACTCCCACGCACTGGGTCAGGCATGCAAACGGGCAAACGGCTGCGTGCGTGCAGCGTGTCATGCTCCAACCCTGGCAACATCCCGACCTGCAACACCGACGCGCTGTTCCAGTCGGTCATCACCACGCTGCGCGCGGCCGTCCCGCGCCCGATGGTGCTGTCGCTGGCGGCGTACAGCATTGGCGCGTACGGCTGGGGCACGTATGCCACCGCGCAGCCCATCGGCTCCCACACTGGTGCGCACCAGTGCACTCGTGCTCTTTCTGTTGTAGTGGCAACTCCTGCAAGCATCGACTACGATGTTGGCTGGCACCAAGTCACGTTTGTTCACAGCAGAATGACTGTGCAGTCCTGTGACGGTGATGCATCTACCCTAGGTGGGGAGCCAGGGACCCAGAGTGTGAGGGTTCCCTATAACAGCGTGAATACAGACTGATGCTGCATATGCAGGCCTGTCATACAAGCCGCTCAAGGCCGTGGGCGAGAAGATCGACCTTGTCAACCTGATGAGCTATGACGCCGATAACCAGTACAGCCCCATACTGGCCACACAGGTGGGTCATGCAAATGCTATGAGCTTGCCTGCCTTGACATGCTTCCTGCGCCGTTACCCTGCAGGTCGCTCAGGGACACACAAGACAGGCTCCTTCATCCCAACAGCTTAATGGTTCGGCGAGCGCCTGCGCCTGCATACTCCACCACGCCAATAGGACGCAGTGGATCCTCACTGGCGTCACGCTTGTGGCTGTGTCAGCACAGCAGGTCCCTTGTGCCACGTCAGCAGGAAGCCTGAACTTCACGCGTGGCATGCGCTTCATGCATGGCGTGCGCTGCAGGCGTACCTGGACGTGCTGGCGGGCACGGGCTTCAACGGCAAGATCGTCACGGGCGTGGAGATCCCGCCCGAGTGCTGCGGGCACACGCTGACCATGGACGAGGTCAACAGCATCGGCGACTGGCAGAATGTGCGGCGGCACCGTCACCCCTTCGCCGCCGTGCACACAGCAGCAGGACAGTCCTGCAAGCGTGTCGGAAGACTGTTGCACCTATCTTCTGAGACTCTGGCGTTAGTGCTGTGGTGAGGACACAGGCGAGGGCAGGTTGCTCAACGTGGAGCACGGACCCAACATGCCTCACTCTGGGCGCATGCCGCATGCAAACAGGAGCATTGCGTCTGCAGTGTGCGGTGAAGTGTGCATGTCGGTGGCGTGCGCACTTCAAATGTGACCCCATGGCGTACCATGTCAGGGCCCTGACCCCCGCGCGGGGCTGGGCGCGCAGGCCAACAGCGGCGGCGGCGCCATGCTCTGGTACCTGGGCCCGCGCAAGAGCGGCTCGCCCAGCCCGACGCAGGTCATGCAGGCCTTCTGCAACAAGTTCAGCTTTGGGGGCTGCGGCCTGCCGCTCTTCACGTGCGATGGCTGCTCGCAAGTCGCGCCGACCGCGGTCAGCGACTTCTCGACCGTCCGCACCGTGTCCCAGACCGCGCTCATCTCTGCGCCAGGCGACATATCGACTGGGTTCACCTATGGGCAACCCAACCAGATGCCGTTCCCCATCTCCATGCCGCGCGCAGCGGTCGCAGACTTTCCTGGCTTGATCCCAAACCCTCTGAACCCCTCTGCTTACGCCACTGCCGGCCTCTCGAGCACCGCGGCAACCAATGCGACATCGCAGCCAGCGGCAAGCGTCGAGGAGACCCGCACGACGCCCTGATCGTGGCAGTGTGGGGCAGCTCAGCGGCTCTCGCTCCTTCGTGACACGGCGCATGGGGCAGGATTAGGAAGGGGTAAGAGTGCATGAGTGCCATGCGACAAGGTGGAGGGGCTGCAATTGCATGTGCAGCTCCTGGTGGGGTTTTGCTTGCCTAGGATGCCTGATATTTGTTGCTTCCGTGCCTGAGTGATGACCCGCGATGCGATGCGCTACATGTGGTTGTATCCTGTGGCGCGTCGTACCTGACATCTTGTGGTCATCACTCAGACTCCATGCTTTTGGCATTTGCTGTGGTCAGCTTACATCTGGCCGTTGGTGGCTGCTTTCTGAACATGTTGTCGGTGTGCTGCTTGCGCTGGGTCGCAGCACCAGCCTGGGTCAGCAAGCAGGCCCCTTGGGTACTGCCTGCTGTCCCACGCACGATCGCTCTCTTGTACGATCGCATTTAGTGTGCCTGTGAAGTCTTTGAATGTGACAGGTATGCCTGGCAGGGAGTCTTGCCTGCCTGCGGGTGCATGCTTGTACATGAAGAGACCCACCTCCCGAGTGCCTGCGATAGGTCTAACACGTGTGCCCGGAAAGGTTTTATGCAGGAAGCTGTGTGTAAATGACGACCTCCCAGTAAACGCGAGGTTTGAAGAGCTGCCAACTCGTCAGTGGATGCGAGCGCCAGCTGCGTCCTACAAGCCTTAATCCATTTACTCACTTGCCCTTCATTCCGGCTGTGCTGCCTGCTGACTCAGGCCATGGCCTGAGTCAGGACATGGGCCATATGGTGGGGCGCTGCGCGGGCGCATGCATGTGGTGGGCGCATGTACGCATGTGGTGGGCGCATGCATGTGGTGGGACGCTGTGCCCGGGCATGAATATATGAGAATTGCATGATTGTATACGATCAGACCCACCCCCAACTGCCTGCGTCTAGATGTGGCATGTGTGCATGGATGTATTGCGCAGGAAGTTATATAAGGGATCAAGTCGCATCAGGCGCCAGGGTTGCGGGGCTGCCACATGCTTGTACGTGCTTATTGGAAGTAGAAACAACCACGCGCCTTCAATGTGTGGCATGCATGCCATGTGCGTGCATTGGATTGCGATGCAGGAAGCAGATGCGCTGGCGAGAAAACTTGGAGGTTGCCATCCCAGGTTTTACTCTATCACGCACACGCTGAATTCATCGCCTTGTTTGGGGGCAGACAAAGACAACCTGCAAAATTGCATATGAGGCCACGCTTGATACCACATGTTTCTGATGCATTCAGCACAGCGGTGTGCTTAGCGATGTGCTGAACAACCTCACCATGGACTGCCGCCCCAAGCTCTGCAGCAGGGCGCTCACGATCGTGGAGCGGCCTGCGTTGGAAGGGGACCAAGCGGCAGAGCGTTATGCCCAGAGCGTGTAAGCGCAGACGGCAAACATACATGGAGGCGGGGATGCACATGAAGAGCTCTTGCCTTGCACTTTTTTGCGTTGCAGAGGTTGGTCCTAAACGTCACAAGCAGTGTTTGTGCGACTCGTTCAACAAACTCCCTACCAAGTCAAACACAAAGCAGCCTGGCCTGGGCTGTTGGGGGTCCTCGCATGCATGCAGAGAATGCTGGGCGAGCCATGCACACACACCCTGGATACCGATGAGGACCAGCTTGGCCCCGAGTCCCATGAACACAAAAGGGCACCGGGTACCAGGCAATTCACGCTGTCCGCTCGCACTGGCCACCCTGCTTAGGCGCACACGGCGCTCAACAAATGCCTGTACAGTGGTCACCATCCAGCACCCGCGCACGGGTTCGCCAGCGCCATGAGCTCTGCTGGCCCAAGGCCGGGGCGCCCACCGTCGGCCAGGCAGTTGCCCAGAGGGTTGCGCACGCCGGCACAGCGCGGACGACCCGCTGCTAGTGGAGCCGCCCCAGCAGGCCCAACGCAGGCGCACGGATACGCATGCTTGGGGAAGCAGACATGGCTCAGGCCCAGCCTGCGGCCAGGCCCGGCCCCGGGCGCGCGCCCAGGCCCTGGCCGCCCAGCCGCGGTCCCGGCCGCGCTCACAGCGTGACCAGCAGCCAGGCGAGGCCCTTGAGGAACATCCAGACCTCGGCGCCGCCCAGCTTGGACGCGCCGAACAGGCGGTCCACGAAAACGATCGGCACCTCGCCCACGCGCAGGCGCGCGGCGCGCGCGCGCGCCACGATCTCCATCTGAAACGCGTACCCGCGCGAGCGGCAGGCCGGCGCCAGGCGCGCCAGCGCCGCCGCGCGGTACAGCCGGAAGGACCCTGTGAGGTCGGACGCCTGCGTGCGCGCCCGGGACCGCGCTCACGGCGGGTGCGGAGCGCGGGACCCCCGGCACACACGGGCGCCCGGCGCAGCACCGCCTGTGCGTGCAGCCCGGGCGTGCCGGTCAGGTCAGCCAGCGGCAGGCGCAATTCGACCCCAGGCCATACGCGCAGCGCGTCTGCCTCGCCTTTGCCGCCCGCCGCGCCGCGCCGTGGGCGCGTGTCCCCTGCCCCCGCGGGGTGCTGCGACTGTGCAGGGCCTGCGGGGCGGCACCCGCAGCTGCAGCAGCGTGGACGCGAGCACGTTGGCGCCGCGGCTGGTCAGCTTCCGCCGGAAGTCCCAGCCGGCCACGCCGCCGCCCGGCGCGTAGCGCGTGCCGCTCACGATGTCGAAGCCGCCCTCCGCCTGCGCCCGGATCATGGCCGGGATGTACTTGGGCTGCCGCGCGCGCGCGCAGAGCCGTCAGCACCGCTTGCGAGCCCTGGACCTCCTGAGCACGGCGCTGCAGGTGTGACTCCGATCTACCCAGCTGCCCAACCTTCTGCGCAAGGCTGAGGCTTGAGAGCAGATCAAACGACTCTTCTGACAGGCAGTGTACCTGCAGTTGTCCCACAGATGCACTGCACTGGCGTGAAGCGCAATTTTCTGGGACGGCACGTGCACTCGTGAGCGCACGTGGTGCGACAGGTCGGCATCCATGATGATGACGTGGTCGCCGCGGGCGTGCTGCAGGCCGTGCAGGTAGGCCGTGCCTGCGCCCCACAGACGCAGCCTGCTCGAGCCCACAGCGCTGCCCTGCACCACCACTGCAGGGTCTCGTGCACACACCACCAGGCTCCTGCTACCTGTGGCACATGCGCCTTTGCTTGCCTCGCGCAGGACTGTGGGCAGGCCAGCTTTCGGCGGGGCCGCTCACCCAGCCCCAGCTTCCCTGGCCGCGCCCGCAACAGCTGCGCAGGCGTGCACCGTCTCGTTAGTTCTCTGCGACTACGGGCGGCTTGCAGACACGCGCGCAGTGACAGCAGACACACAGCGGTGCGCAAGGCAGGGACAGCGGTGAGGTGTGGCGGGCGCCGCACGATGCGCTCGGCGCCATACGCTTTCTGCAGCTGCCGCACCACGTCCTGGGTGCCGTCTGGGCTGTTGTCGTCCACGATGATTATCTCGTAGTCCAAGCCCCTGCGAGCGGCCCCCGGCGCCGCTCAGCCGCGCGCCCCGCCCGTGCGCGCGGAGCAGGTCCTGCCTGGGGACAGCAGGCGCGCTTGCTTGGGAGCGAACCAGGCTGTGCAGGCCCGAGCGTCCTCGGATGAGCAAGGTTTGACAGCACTGCAACAGGCAACAGGAAGGGAGGGCGCCGCACTCGGCCTCGAGCGTCTTCACCAGCAGCGCGACAATGAGCGCGATGTTCTCCCGCTCGTTGTACGTCGGAAGCAGCACCGAGTACGCAGGGCCTGCTGCGGCCATGCTCCTGCCCGGGCTGCTATGACAGCGCTCCGAGCAGGGCCATCACCCGCGCAGCAGACCGTCTAGGGGAATTGGTAGCTCCTGAGCAGGGCCAGGATGAGTGCTACCGCCACGTCAAGCATGGCTGGCGCGCTGGTTGCTGAAGAGCGCTCGCCCTGAATATGCCTTGCCGTGGGCTCGCGGCTCGTCACGCGCTGCAGGTCACTAAATCAAGCTGTACAGGCAGCGGCACGCAGTGGACAACCGGCCTTCAGAGTAAGCGATGCTGAGTGGTCCGAGGAAGCTGTGCCAGTCGCTCCCAGCTCCCCAGGTAGAGAGGGTCTACCTGGGGTTGCACCCAATTCACACGGACCGGGTACTCGCCCGGTGCAGCCCTGCCAGCCAGTCCCAAGGTGGCCCGGGTCTGCGTGAGCTCCCGGTCGCCCGCACCAGCCGGCGCGCGCTTCGTCTTGGACGCGCCTGCGGCGCGCGATGGCTGCGCTCAAGGAGGCGCCGCTGTCGGGCACTGCGGCATGGGGCCCGGGTTCGCTGCTGGCCGCAGGCACGGTCGCCGGTGCGATCGACCAGAGCTTCTCCACGACCTCGCAGCTCGAGGTGCGATCCGCGGGCGATCCACAAGCTGCGCCGGGCGCGTGCGGCGCGCTGCGCATGCACGGCCAGGCTGTGAAGGGTCAGTTCCAGCTTGCTTACCGTGTGCGTGCCCCCACATTGTGTGCGCAGCGCATCTCTGCTGCAGGATCGACAGCGGATCGTGCGGGCGAGAGCGCGTTGTGCGCACGTGCTGTGTGTGCAAGCGCTTCAAGTCCGAAGCGGCGACCGCAGGTGTATGCAGTCGACTTTGCGACGGATGAGCGAGAGCTGCGGCCGGCCGGCGCGCCGCTCGTCGCGCCCGAGCGCTTCAGCCGCCTCTGCTGGGGCTCCATCGGCCTGGACACCGAGGCCTTCCCGGTGCGGCCGGCCCGCCCCTGCCGCGCGCGCGCACCCGCGCGCGCTCCCGCCTGCCGCTCGACGTAATGCCGCCCGAGCGCGGCCGCTCTGCTCGCCCCCGACGCCGCGCACGCTGACGCCCTTGCGATCCCCACCCGCTGTCCTATCGGCGCGGCCGCCCAGCGCCGGCTGCAGCGGCTGCGCGGCGCTGCGCACGGCGCGCGACAGAGCGGCTGGCTGAGGTGGGCGCGCGCGTGGGGCCGGCAGTATGGCGTGCTCGCGGGCGGCCTGGAGACAGGCGCGGTCGTGCTGTGGAACCCATTGCAGATGGTGGGCGCGGCGTCCGCGGAGGCCGCGGGCGCCAGCCAGGTCGCCAGCCTCGCCAAGCACACCGGAGCGGTGCGCCGCCGCCCGCACGTCGGCGCACACCCGTCCCTGGGGCCGCCGCCGAGTTGCAGGCGGGACGGTCCGCCGCAACGCGCCTTCCTGGTGGGCCGCGAGGCGCCTTATTGCAGCTCCGGGACTCTGCCGGCGGCGCCGGCGGCACTGCGGCGCACCGAGGGGGGCGCCTTTGAGGGCCCGTGAGAGGCCTTGCAAGCCACTTGCACTGCACCGGCCTGGCGGGCCTGGTGTGGCCGCACCCGCCCTGGCGCAGCCTCCGATGTCCGCGCGTCGCACCAAGCGCCGCCCGGGCGCTCCGCCCGCGGCGCCGGCCGGCCGCGCGTGAGGCGCCGGGCCGCGCTGCGCGCGCAGGTGCGCGGCCTGGAGTTCAACGGCCTCAGCCCCAACCTGCTGGCGTCCGGCGGCGCCGACGGCGAGCTGTGCATCTGGGACGTGGCCGTGCCCTCCGCGCCCAGCCTGTACCCCGGCCTCAAGGCGCGGCTCGCCCGCCGCCTGGAAACGTTCACGCGCCGCTGTGCTGCAGGCTGTCCCTACTGTGCCAGCCACGGAGCAGCCCTGTGAGTGTTCGCGCTGGTAGGCATGTCGTGCTCTGGCTCTGGTACATGGTCACGAAGCTCAAACAAGCTGGCCGCCGGTGCCAGCGCGCCACTGTGCGTGCGGGGCGCGGGCGGGCTCCTTCGCCGCCGGCCGCACCTGATGGTGCCACGCGGCGGGGGGACGGGCGGGCCGGACCGCGCGCGCAAGGCGCTGGCACGGTCGGCGCGCGCGGGCGTGCGCGCGGCGGGCGCTGACGGGCCGCGCGCGGGCCGCGCGCAGGCGGGCGCGGGCGCGCGCGTGGAGCTGACCTGCCTGGCCTGGAACCGCAAGGTGCAGCACATCCTGGCCACCGGGCGCCTGGACGGCGCGGTTGTGGTGTACGACCTCAAGAAGCAGCGGCCCATCATCGAGCTCAAGGACAAGGCCGGGCGCGCGCCGGGGGCTGCGGCGCTCCGCCCCCCCGCCTGCCTGCGGCGTTCTGTGTTGTGGGCGACATTTCGGGGGCAGGCCTGAGCCGCTTCGGAGTCATTTCGTTGCCCGGCTGTGGTGTGGAGTGGTGCGGGCTGCAGGCGGGGCGCAGACATGCAGTGGCCTGGCTCGTCGCCAGCCTTCCCGTGCGGCGACAGCACTTAATGTGTACGTTGTGGCTATCACAGGGCGTGGCGACGCAGATGCGCAGCCGCCCAAAGCAGACAAGGGCGGAGCACTGGGGCTGCAGGGCGGCGGCCTGACGGCCGGCGGCGCGCGCGCGCAGGAAGATGCGGCGCTGCAGCTCGCTGGCGTGGAACCCCGAGGTGGCCACGCAGCTGCTGGTGGCGTGCGAGGACGACCTGTCGCCGACGCTGCAGATGTGGGACCTGCGCA
>JAABUY010004181.1_pt1 | contig 15332 bp, 12 predicted proteins | sample 5560271 | NCBI WGS metagenome assembly JAABUY01 (sample SAMN10711886, study PRJNA513374) | rock metagenome | isolation source: Antarctica rocks | place: Antarctica: Victoria Land, University Valley
CCTCTCGACACCGAGACGCGCGTTCTCGGATTGCCAGGCCCTTTGCTGGCTCTCTCTATCGAGGCCAGGAATAACCTCTTCGAGATCAGCCACCTTGGCGTCGTTCTCCTCGGTCGGCACGATCACGAAAATGTACTGGTCGGTGAGAATGCTCCGCGACTTCTTGCCTGTGTAAATCATCGGCACATGGTCTGGTTCCCGCCGTCGGCGCGGTTGCGCGCGCCGGCCCGCGTCGGGGTCGCCCAGGTGCGCGAGGTCGCGGTCGAGCCGCGCCTCGGGCGCCATCGCCTCGCCGCGCTCTAGCGTTCGCTGGTCGCGGGCCAGGCGCGCCTCATCAGCCTGGCTCACGTTTGGGGCAGGCGAGGCAACTGTGCGGGCTTTGGTCGCGGTGGTCGTACGTCGTGGCATGCTCTTCTCCTTGTGTGACGGTGGTGTATGATCCGCCGGCAACAGCAGGCCGGCACGTTTCAGTTGACTGCGAATTTTGGCGACTGCCCTCCAATCGCTCGGGCTCGCGCTGACGATGACGAGGGGACCTGCGCGAGTGGGAGGCCGGAGCATAAAGTGGCCTGAGCCGCGCTTTTCGCAGCGCCATCCCTGGCGGCGCGCCAGGGAGATGAGGGCGTCGAGGTCGTTCATGGCTTGTACCTCGACAGGTCAAGGGCGCGGTTGATCCGCGTTTTCGGTTGACCCGGCCAGTCGCTATGGTAGCCCTCAATGGGGGTGACGCAGATGCCCAATGTCGGGTTGTTCGCTCCAAAGTTCAGGCCGGGGTCCCACTGCCAACAGATGTGCGCGAAGCCCTGCTGGTCGGCCAGTGACGCGATCCAAATAAAGAGCAGGTCGCCCTTCTGCGCATCGGCCACCGCAATCTCACGCGCGCCGTGAGCCAGGAAATAATAGAACGCGCCGTCCGGCGCCGTGTCTGCGTTGATGCCAGGACCACGATAATTCGGCAGGAAGAGGGCGGGGACGCCAACGGCGTTATAGGCCCACGCCACGGCGCCAATACAGTCCCATCCGTCATTCCCTGCGTGTCCGCTGATATACAATTGGCCCGCGAGCGACCGCGCGGCGGCCAGGGCGCGCATAGGGAGCGTTCCAGGGTTGACCACCGCTGCCGGAGGTGTCCCACCTGCCGGGTGCGTCCCCGTGCCCGCTGCATGTGTGGACGGACTACCCATCGTCGCAGTGGCCGTCGTTGCCCCCGCGCCACCAGTGGTACTTGTATCAACGCTCGTGTCTCCCGAGCTGTCCATCGTGATCGTCGCGTAGGCTATCCCGCTGCCCGAGGCGAGGTTGATGATGGTCGGGTCTTGCTGCGACGACGATGCGGCGACAACCGTGTATTGGTGCGATGGCCCCACCCATTGCCCGCCCGCCGCCGTTGTGCGCAATTCAATGACGCTCCCGACCTGGAAGGCCGACGAGGCGGCCTGAGTGGGCGCTAGCGACGGTTGGGCCACCACACGCAGGGGGGAGACGACCCGGCGCGGGTTGTCAGGATCGAACGCGAGAAACGGGACGTAGCCCGGCACATCCCGCTCCGATGCCCGCAGCTGCGGGTATTTGACATCGCCGATGTACGGGAATTTGTTGCCCGGACTCCTCCCATAGGCCAGGCCCAACGTCTGCGTCCACGTCGAGCCCCACACGCACATATAGCTCACACTAACGATGTAATACCTCGTCCAGCCATCGCCCCCGCGCGGGTCCGGTATCTCCACGATCGTCCCCACCCGAATCTCAGGGTTGGCAATGATGGTGACGGACCCGGTCGCCACGCCCGCCGCGTACTGGTCGAGCAGGGTGGAGGCGAGATACTCGGCCCCCGCCTGCGACAGAAGCCACGGCGCCGGGATGACCAGCGCGCGCGTGCCCAACTGGTTTGACATACCCACCGGTGCGGTCTTGATGACCGCCGTTTGCAGCGACGGAAACGGCCCCCATCGAACCTCGATGCGCGTCAGCACGCCACGGTCGCCCGTCGCTAGATCCGCGTGCAGCATGTCCTCGCGCCCGATGCGCGGGATGTGCGGGGAAGGTTGCCCTTTGCGCCGACGCGTGCCCAGGAACCCGACGCGCCGATAGTGTCCGTGCCCGTCCTCGTCAAAAAAGAACTCAAGGCCACTATTGGCCAGCATCTGCTGGACCGGCGCGCTCCACGTCTGCTGGTCAGGATTCATCATCGTGGAGGCGGCAATGGACCCGTAGAGCCCAGTCCCGCTATCGGCCACTGGGTCAAAGCTAATGTCGGCGGGGTCGTAGTCGACCGCCATCGCGCTGTACCTGACAACCTCGGCGCCCGCGATGTTTTGCATGGAGGCATAGGCCAACGTGAGCACGTCACCCGCCGACTGGCGCGTGATCTCCCATCGCTTGAACGGGCCGCTACACACAAGCTCGACCGTGCGCGTCGTGGCTTCGGCGTCGTGGATCTCGTGCACACTATCCACGAGCCCGGTCCACGCCGTCCCCCACACCCCCCACCTGTTCGTCAGGCGCACCTTGACGCCGTCCATCGGCTGCGGCGCGACCATCTTCAGCAGCGATCCGTCAGGGTCATGGAACGAGAGGGTGGCTTGATTAGACCCGTTCGCCGTGACCAGCAACCCCTGGAACTCAGAGAGCGTCCGCAATTGCCACGCGATTGTCGCCGGTTGGTTAAGTGCGGGACGTGGATGGGGTTGGGTAATGGTTATATCATAGTTGGGGCTGAACGACCAGGGCATTGCTATCTCCCGAGCGTGGTATCTGCGCCAGGATAGGACAGGGTTAATGGAGTCGCAGGCGTGGGCGCCCGCATTGCCGGCGCAAGGGCGCCAGGACCGTGCTCCGCGACCGTCGCCGCCTCGACGAGGAGCCACATCTGGTCCGATGTCAACGTAGAGAGGTGGCGTTGCACGTCGACGTAGCTCTCGGCGACGAGCGCGCCGCCGTCGGGTGTAGGCACATGTAGCACGTTGAACAGCGCGACCACGCGGGCTTCGAGGCGGTGGATCGTCGCCTCCAGGTCGTTGGCATCGCGGCGAAAGTCTTGGATATACTGCGCCGCGTGCTCGATCTCCACCACGAGCGGAAGCGGCCTGTCAGGATGCTGGTGTGTGTCTGTTGATTGCATGTCACTCTCCTTCCGGCATAACCATCGCGCTATCCCTCCTATCCGAAGCGGTGAAAACGGGGTGGCGGCGCAGGGGGCGTGTGGTCAGTCGGACCGTAGCTTTGATGGGCCTTGGGCTTGCGTCCGTGATCCACGGGGTGCGTAATGGTGTGCGTCTGCGGCTTGACCTGCCCCGTGCCGGCCGGCGTTCCGTTCGGGTGTGTCAGCGTGACGGTCCCCCCTATCTGAATCTCTACTTTCTGCGCGGCGGTGTACGTGTCGTGCCCGTACTGCTGCGCGGCGGGGCCGCTGCCGTTATACGACGTGAGCGCCTGTTGCCAATTGCCGTGCGATGCGTGACCGAGGCTGGCCATATAGAGGCCCTGGGCCATCGTGGCGATGCGCGGGTCCATCGCCGCCTGGCGGGGGTCTTCACCCGCGCCGTACCCCAATTTCTTTTCTGCTTCACCCAGCCAATGCGCCGAGTTCGCCGCATTTGCACCGGGCGTGAAATCGAACTGCGCGATGCCACGCCCGTTCCCGCCCTGCTGGATAGCGCCAGGATTGAAGCCTGACTCGGCCTGCCCCTGCGCCAGGAGGACGGCCAACGGAACGCCCGTTCGGCGCGCCGTCATCTCGTAGTCGTGGAACGTGTCAGCGTTGAGATACGACCCGCCCACCTTGAGGCCACTCTGCCGGTACTGGCTTAACTGGTACTCGGGAATAGGGCCAAAGCCCCGACCCGTGGACGCATCCATCGTGCCAGCCGCGCCTGGGTTAGACGCATAGCCGAGCGGGTCGGTATGCGCCTGGTAATCAAGCAGGCGTTGACGGTACGCCTCTGCTTTCGTGGGGTCTGGTGACCCGGCGCCAGGGGCCGTGTCGCGCACGAGGTCTAGACGCGCCTTATTGGCTGCGGGTTCGTCGTGGTGCGCCAGAGCCGCACGCAACTTTTGTTCATCGCGCCCCTGCTGACTGTTGTCCAATTGCCCATCGGCCCGGATGACCGCCGCCGTCCATTGTTCAAGCGCGATAGCTGCCTTCTCGGTCGCCGCCGTCTGTCGGTTCGCGGCATCAACGCCCTTCTGGTCGAACGTCGTCCCTGTTTCGGGATGCGCTTTTTCCTTCGTTTGGAGCGAGGTGTAATAGTCCTCGGCCGCTTTTGGGCCTTGCGACACGAGGCGTTGCACGACGGCCGCCGCGTCTGGCCCTTTGAGGCTGGAGAGGTCGAGGCCGGCTGTCTTGAGCGCCTGCTCGGCCACGTCCGTCCCATACGTGCCACGGTCAAAACGCTTGGCGACACCTGCGTACGCGTCCCACAACTGGTCAGGCCGCCGCTGCGCCTGCAAGAACGCCTGGGGGCTTAACCCGAGCATCGCCTGCATCTGAATCGCCTCGGCGCCCTGCGCGCCGATGGCGGGAGCGAGCGCCTGGCCCACGTTCACCTCAGGGCCAGCAAGCGCCTGTGTGGCCGCCAGGGACGTGACGCCGATAGCGCCGAGCCCGGCTGTCTGATTCAATTCCTTCAGCGCGGACGTGACGCGCGAAATGCTGACGCCCGTGAGCCTAGAGGCTCGATCCAGTTCGGCGTAGGTGTCGCTAATCTGGCTCCCACTGAAGCCGGCGCGGGCATACTGCCCGGAGAGTTGGGTCGTTGTCCCGAGGTCCATACCACCCACGCGCGCCAGGGCCATGGACGCCGAGAGCGTCCCGCCTAGTTGGCTGCTGTCCACGCCGGCGTCACCCAACTGGCGCGCCGCGGCGACGCTCTCCTTCTCGTGGTACTGGAAGCCCCAGCCGGTTTGCTGCGCCACGGTTAGTTCTGACGACGGCGTGGCGCCCCCTCGGCTACCGACGCCGCCAGCCAGCGTCTGTTCCTCGCCGAAGTAGTGGCTTGCCTGGCTATTGATACCCAGCCCAACACCAACAGCAGCCAGCGCGCCCGCAACAGGCGCGAACAACTCACCTAGGGCGCCCGCGACAGGGCCGGCCAAACCCGACACGACATCGCCCGCCGCGCCCATGCCGGCCGCGTCAAAGGCCCCGCGCGTCAAGCTAGCGGCCACACTGCCACCCGAATGGGCCACGGCAGTAGCGATGCGCTCGGCGAACGTCGTGGCCGTGCGGTCAGTATCCTGCGCCGTCCCACCGCCAGCGAAGGGGGAGGGAGACGAGGTTCCGCCACCCCACGCCGTCGTGGACGATGCGCGCCCCTGTGCCTGCGCGGACGCCCCCCCCGCTGTTTGCTGTTGGGTGAGCCATGCGCTGAACGTGCGATAGAGGTCGGCAGGGGCCGACCCTTGTACGTCGCCGTGGGGCGTCGTGCTTTGCGTGCCCGGCGCCGGCTGTGCTGGCTGCGCCAGTGGGGCTGGCTGCGCCGACTGTGCTGGCTGCGCCAATGGGGCTGGCTGTACCCCTGTCGGCACGAACTCAGGGGCAAGGGCGGTGGTCGCCGTTCCAAAGGCGGGCGTTCCCGCAAATTGATTGACCTGTGCGCCAATGGTCGCGCGGCGATCCTCGGCGCCCATGACGGCCTGATGCAGCGCGGGCGACTGCCCCCACACGTCCTCGGGCGACCGCCCCGCGAGGTGGGCGCGCACGTCGTCGTAGTCGGCGGCTTTCAGGGGCTTGGGGTCGGTCAAATCACCCGGCATCTTCAAGGCGTTGAACAAGCGCGTCGCCTGTGTCTCGCGCTTCTGAAGGTCAGGGTCCAGCGCCTCGGCGTCGCCGCGCAACCGGGTCAACGCCTCTCCTGAGAGGCCACCCTGCGCGGCTGTTTGGTGCGCCGCGCTCGTTGGCGTTCCTTGTGCGCCACCTACGGCTGTCGCGGATGCGGGCGCGGGCGGGGCCTCTGATCCCGGCGCGAAGGTAGCGGGCCACATGGCCCCCGGCGTAGGCGCCACCGACGCCGGTGGAGGCAAGGGTTGAACAGACACGGCCCTCGTCGGAGGAGCGGTCTCCGACCATGCGCCATACGCCTGATAGAACGCGCCGCCTGATAGAGTAGTGGCGTCTGGCCGCGCCTGCACGAAGTCGCGCAGTCGGGCGTCAATGGCGTCCTGGCGCGCGGCAATCCCCGCCTGGATACGTGCCATCTCTGGGTTCTGCTCTGCATACAGGTCGGGCGCGTACTGGCTCGTGCGCTGCTCCACCTCGTCGTAGGAGCGGGCGGGACGCTGCTTCCCCTCCGGCGCCTGGTTAAAGACCTCCGTGCCGCGCTGACGCAACTCAAGCAGTGTGTCGTCGAGGGCCTGGGCATCCTCACGCAGGCCGTTAATGTTGGCGCGGGCCTGGTCGGTATCAACGGTGAGAGGGATGGATACCTCGTCGTCGTTCTCGTTCATCGCTGTGGGGTTCCTACGATAGGGTCTAAGGAGGGGGTAGCTGTAAGCATCCCCTCATGGCTACATGAGGGCCTGGCCGTCCGTGGCGCGGGCATAGGCGGCGTTCTGTGCGGCGACGAGCGCCCTAGCGCGGGCCTCGATCTCGCGGTCGGTGATAGGCAGCAGCTCGCCGCAGGCGATGAGTTGCACGCGCGTTACATCAAGCGCCGTCAGGGCGACCTCTTGGAACGTCGCTAGATAGTCAACGACTGCGGACGCCAGCGCCTCCACCTCGGACGGCGCCGGAGCCTCGGTTGCGGATGCATCACTGGATCTCACTGCTTCTAAAGCCGCGATCTGCCGGCGCAACACGTTCTCGGCCGGCCCAAGGCGCTCTCGGCCACGCTGCGCCAGCTCCTGCAGTTGGCCCTCCAGCGTGGCGACCTGGGCAGCGACGCGCGATCGATCGGCGCGGAGGGTAGCAGCCTCACGCAGCGCCTGTCGCTGCTCGTCGTCGAAGCCGCTTGCGGACGTGGCGGCCGCCGGCGGCGTGGTGTGTGGTGCTCGATCTGTCAGCATGGCTATCGTTCCTCAGGCCGCCGGCTGCGGCCAGCCCAGCGTCTGTCTGTGGTGGTGTGGTTGATGGTTGCGGCTGCGGCACGCTAGCCCATTCGGGCTATGGCCCCGGCCGCCCGCGTCGCCTACTCTGGCACCAGCACGATGAGGTGCGGTCGTTTCCCTCTTTGACGCCTCTCAACGGGCCTTCCCAGCATGCCCGTTGAGAGGCTTTTCTATGCCTACGCCGCTCCCGAACGGGTAGCGACAGCACACACGTCATTTTCTTTCTTCCCCCTCGTGGCCTCTCCTTTCGAGGCCACGAGGGGCTTTTGTCTCTCTACCCCGCGCCAGGTCACGCCGCGCTCCCGTTGCGGCCACACGCATAGCCCGAACGGGCTATGGCCCCCGGACGGGCGCCTGTGTATAGTGGACCGCATGACGGGTTGGCTCCCGTCACGGTTTCCTCCCGCAACGGCGGGCGTGTGTGATTTCGAACCGTTCACACACGCCCGCCATCTTTGTGTCGCGGCAGACGCCGCGCCCGAGCGCACCGTCTGCGCCTCCCTACTGGCCAGCGAGCACGCTATGCCGCCGGCAACGTGCCCACCCCACGCCCGACCGTGCGCAACCTGATGAACTGCGCCAAGGAGTCGGCACCCTCTGCCCGCGCCGCACGCTCTAACGCCTGGCGCTCACTCTCCGAGTACGCGACCTGGATGCGGCACGGTCGCGCCGGTGCAAGCCCGGGTGGTCGACCGCGCCGACGCTCGACGATCTGCTCGGCTTCTGCTATCGCCATCTCTCTGAGCCCCTCCGCCTTTTCCGCACAAAAAGGGGCGCCGCACTCCCCAGATGAAGTGCGGCGCCCCTAAAGGGTATACTTGTCTACCGTTATAGTACCATATTGGATACCTGTTGTTTACCTATTCGTTACGTTTTGACGCCTACTGGCTAGGCGGCAGAGTCGCCCTTTAGGCACCGTGCACGCACTTTCGCCAGCCCGGCGTCTACGCGCTTGCCCACGGTGCGATGCGTCACACCCAAGCGACGCCCAGCCTCCCGCTCCGAGAGCCCCCGACCTTCCACGAGGACGACGGCGGCGTGCAGAGTGGGGTGCGCCCAGGCAAGCCAAGCGTAGGCGGCCGCGGCCTGGTCGGTCGGGTCGACGTGCGTCACGCCGTCGAGCACGTCGAGGAACGGCTCGGCGAGGCGGGGGCCGACCGCTGTCTCGATGTCGTCGGTCAGGCGCCAGGGCATCCGGCCTACATTCGCGGTGTAGTCGCTCATGCGGACCTCCCAGCCTGATGGCTACGATGGGGGCTCGAGCTCTCACTGGTCGTGCATCGAGCATGACGCGAGAAGCTGACCGGCTCCTCGTCGACCCACTCAACGACGCCAGGCGCGAACGTCCACGACGCCCACCGCTCCAGCGCAGCGCGTTGGATAAGCGGCATGCTCCAGCGGTAACGGCCAGCGTCGTAGCTGAGTTGGCTGTGACGGGGGAATGTCTCTTTAAGCGAGCGTCGGATGGCGTCCCAGTGTGCCGCGGACTGCCACATGACATACAACCGGCGGTCCTCCGCCCACATGAGCACGTGGGCGTCCCTTGGTCCTAATCTCATAGGATTGCCTCTCTACATACAAAAGGACCCACCGACTATGATGTCGGTGGGTCCTACTAAACTCTCCGGGCGCCCGGCCCCATGCACTACGACGGCGAGACCGGTGCACCTCCTGCAGCAGCCTGTACCGCATCAGCGCATGCAGCACAGGCCCACAACCACGCGCCGCCTACCTGCGGCGTCGAGCGCAGGCGCCAGCGACGCCCGCTGCACGCGGGGCACCCCATTAGGGGCAGCGGGTCATGGCTGAACTGCTCTTTAGGGCCGCGGTGACGAGGCGCGGCAGCTGGGCGCGGGCGGGCCTCGGGCGTCGCTGGCACGGGTTCTTCCAGGGGGGTCTCAGTCGCGCGTGTCGGCGTCAAGAGGGCTAGCAGCTCCGCCTTATGTTCACGCAGTGCAGCCCGATCAGCCGCAGTAAGTTCGCCCGCGGGTGCATCGAAGGTCAATTTAGAGCCCGCCGCCGACAAAACTACCCCGCGTTCACGCAAGGACGATAAGAGAGTAGATGCCGACATACGACTTTTTACTCCAACTAGCCAACACGCGAACGAGGTGACGGGTGACACAAGGTGACGCTTATTCCCTACAAGTAGCTACGCGAAAGCGTTTATTGAAAAACTTTACTAAAACTAGCGTCACCTTGTGTCACCCGTCACCTTGTGTCACCCGTCAGGGTTACAACTCTCCTGTTTCCCTTGGCGAGGCGGCGTCAAACGTTGTAAGGCCAAGGCCACACCATAGTCGAACACCTTTGGCCCCCCGCCTCTGTGTCAATCCCCGTTCTTTGAGGCGCGGCCCAAGCGCGCGTGCGCTCATGGATCGCTCGCCGTTGTCTTCACACCAGGCTGCGTAACTCTTATGCAACTCGACCGCTTTACATTCAACCGTGGGTGCTTCGACGCAGCAGTCCGCGATCCACGCCGCAACGAGGTCCATTTCGGCGCGGTACCCCTCCGTAGCCTGCTTTACTGGCTCGGGAACTGGTAGGCCGTCGCGCTGCCAGGCCAAGCATCCTGCGATCGCCCAGTTGAGGATGCCGGGAAGCTCCTCTCGCAGGCGGTCCAGCATACGCTCGTCTTTACAAAGAACGCCGTCCTCGTCGTCACCAGCCGACGCTTTGTCCTTGAACGTGACATCGAACGGAAGAAGCCGGATGCGGCGCCAGATGCCGTGGTCAGTGTTCTTAATCTGTGGCTTGTGGTTGGTGGAGAGCCAGACGGTGAACTCGGGACGCATGTCGAAGAAGTCGTTATACAGGTGGCGCACCGTTACGGTGTCAGATCCGGTGATCTGCTTGACGAACGCCTCACTGAATCGGCGGCCCTCATCACTTTCGACCGCAGCGGCCAGACGCACACCGCGCAGGCGCGCGATCTCGTTCTTGGGGCCGTCATCCCCGCGCTTCACCATCAGGGCGTCCGATGGCATCGCGCGCGCGTAGTCGCCGAGCATCGCTATCAAAGTTTCGATGAGGGTAGATTTGCCATTAGCGCCCCCACCGTGCAGGATCAGCATGATTTGCTCACGCGTTGTACCGACGAGAGTGTATCCGATAGCGTGCTGTAGGAAGTCGACGAGATCGTCACGACCTTTCATGATGTCGTGCAGGAAGCGCAGGAAGGTCGGGCACGTCGCGCCTTCGTCATATACAACGGGCGCGATCTTGGTTAGAAGGTCCTCGTGTCGATGGTCCCTGCACTTGCCGGTACGCAGGTTGACAGTCCCGTTGCGCACGTTCAGCAGCCAGGGGTCGGCGTCAAATGCATCCGGCGCCGCCGCTATGCCTGGCTCCGACTTTGCAAGGTTGATCATCGCGTTGAGTCGTGACTCGGACTGGCTCTTGAGCGCGTGTTTGCCGAGGGCCTTCATGCGCTCGTCAGTAGGTGCTTTGGCGGCTTCGGCAAGCATGAAGCGGGTCGTCAACTTTGCGTACCGCATGACACCATACGTGTCGTCGACGACCCAGCGAGCTCCGTCCCAGACGAGCCAGCCGCCCAACGATTTACACCACCTGAACTCACTTCCGTGCTCCATCACGAGGCGCTGCGCGCTCCACATGTCGGTGAAGTGAATCGCGTCGTCTTCCGTTGGTGGCTTCTCGTCAGTGTTGTCTCCGTTGTCCTTGGAGGACTTACTGGTACGGACGAGGCGCAAAGGAGGTGTATAGAACTCGGTGCGCTCGGCGAGCGCCCGGCTAATGGTCAGAGAACCGTAGCTACCTTGCGGGCGTTGGCTGTCCCACTTATCGCGCATTAGGGCAGATTGTCGAAACAGGGTATCGATACGCGTGGGGTCAGGACCAGTCCAGAAGGCGATTAACGAACAGAGCGCGAGATCGGCTGCGCTTTCGTCGCCGTTGTAGTCGGATGTGTCGCCGTTCCACAATCGAGTAAACTTGGCGCCATTGCTAGCCGCCATAGCACGCTCAATGATGGAACGGTCATCTATCGTGGCCCCTGTCACATCGGCCTTGGGATCTTTCCTCTTGGCCTTGACCTCGGGGAATGTTTCCCGGTACAGTGCGTCGAACTCAGCCTGGCGTTCCATGATCACGCTGGCAGTATCGGGGACAAGATGTCCGGTTAGAGTGAAGTAGCGGCCCTGGTCGTACATCTCGACACTGGGTGTCTTGTGCCTGCTGGTGGCCTGCATTACCGCCTTGACGATGGCTTTGACGCCCTCGCGGCGGGGCGAGACTTCCCAGTATCCCAGGATGTCCTCGGTGATCTGCTTGGCCCACTGCTTCAACTGTCCCGTCTGCGGATCGCGGCAGTGGTCGAGGTCAATACCCGCGTACGGGTCGTTGGCTGTAAATACGAACCCGATGCCGTCGTAGTCACCGCGCTCAACTGAGGCGCGTGCATCGTCGAACGTGCCCCAGGTCGCAGGGTTTGTGGTGCTGGCGAGTCGTCCCGTCTCTGGTGTCCGCGGCGCCTTGTTCCAGTCATTCTTGCGCTCGTCCCATTCGTAACGGAAGACGACCCACTGCGCTCGTGCCTTGAGCTCAAGAGGGATGGATGCGTAAATCGGGGGGAGGATGTGCGGCCGCGCGGGCTGCTCGTGTGGTAGCGCGGTCACCATTGCACCCCATTTTGAGGTACAATAGGGGTGACGACTAAGGTGAACATAATCACTCCTTGGTCTAGGTTGGGCGAGCCTAGGGGTGGGTGAATCCAATCGGTATAGGCAGTGCTAGGTGTTGACAGCACCTGGCGCTGCCGCTTTTTATGCGGTCATCGCGGTGCTGTCGTCCTTGTCGTCGTCGATTGATTCAAGCGCACGCAAGCGAACGAGCGCGGCTAAGGTTAAGCCAGCTTTATCAGCCGCCTTCTTGAGTCGCGTTTGCTCGTCGCTAGTCAGCCGGACGTTCAGGTTGTAGTCCCGAACAGACGGGCTTTTAGGCCGACCGGCCTGTTTAGCGTTGCTATTCTGTGAGCTAGTCATTACTGCATCCTTGCCGTGTCGTAGCCTTTTTATAGGCTCTACGCGCATGGTAGCATATTTATGAGCTAGCTGTAAATGGGCGGTAAAGGGTACAAAAAACCGCCTACCTCAACGGCGGCGGCGTAGTGGTGGCTTGGGCCGCGGGGTACGGCGGATGGTTAAGCCGGGACGCGCTCGCGCACTGCGATTGTCCGGCCGTCGGCGATGCGTTCGAGTGCGGCGCGTAGTTGCGCGATGTCGGTGTCAGAGTAGACGCGCTTGCCGGAGAGGCCGTCACGTCGGGGGGCGGGAATGCGGCCGAGCGATTCTAGCCGGCGCAATGTCCAGGCGCCGACGCCAATCTCCTCGGCAACGTCGGTGATGGTCATATGGTTGCGGATCACGATGGAAGCCTCCACATGCAAAAACCCGCTGTCACAGCAACAGCGGGCGATTTTGGGCATAGAGAAACTCTAATCCCCATTTTCGGGGATCTGGTGCGTCCACACCCAGTTCCCTCTCGATCTGACGAGAGAGTTCTCACTATCTATGATATCAATAATTGTCATGTCTGTAAAGAGGTGTGTACTATCACTTTGCTTTTGCCCCTGCGACCCCCTTATCTCTTTGTCTAGGGTTCCGGCTGCCGCTTTAGCCTTCGCGCGATAGGGGTCACTTTGTCGTCGGCTTGACAGGAGTTGCCGCCGGATCTCCGGGATATAGCGTTCGGCCTCTTCTTGCGGGGTTTCTAACCACTCTTGACGATCCACCTTGAAACCCTCGGGCGTATTGGGTATACCAAAGCCCCACACACGTTCAAGCGTATCGGCGTCGTCGAGGGATTCTTCAAGGGCGCGTAAGTACCGCGCGTTGGCCATGCGGCGACATAAATCGCGCTGCCGGCGCATCGCGCTATCGCCGTCCTTGCCGGACGGATCACTACCCCATGTGACCCCAAATTGGGTTAGGGCGGTCTTCCAGTCGTCCCAACTCTTGCAGGATAGATATGTGAGGGTGTCGGGATGACGCTCGTGCTTGAGGCACCAAACAACGCGCTCGGCCCATCGCCCTGGGTTGTCCGTGTTATGGGGGAAGGCCGCTTCTACTGTAGAGTCGATGATGCGCCGCGTGTTTAAGAGTTTGCGGACGCGCGACTCGATAGCTATAGGCGTTGGATGCGATCGTTGCGCCATATGTCGCGCCGCTGGCGACGAGCCATGTTGATAGGGTGGGGGAGTAGCTTGCTGTGTCAACAACGCGCGCTCCAGATCGCGCTGACCACTGCCGGGAGGCAACTGTTCTAGGATCTCTTCAACGCGGTCTTCCATCGCCCCGCTCGATTCACGAGACAGCGGGAACAGATTGCGTCTGACGGCGGCCAGGGTGATCTTCAAATTGCGGCCCCACTCTTGTACCCATTCGGGCCGCGTCATCGCGCACCCGTTGTGGGACTCGCTGCGCAGAGCGCCGGCTGCTACCGCGTTGCGGAGAATCTCTGCATCATACGGCAGTGCATCATACGGCAGTGCATCATAAGGCGGTTGATAGGGTGACGGCAATGCAGCCGCCTCGGCGAGCGTGATCCATCCGTCACTGTCCATCGGCCTGCTCCTTGTCGCTGCGGTGCGCAAGTGTTTTTGTGTAGTAGCCTGCTGCTCACCCTGCTCGGCCACCTCTACGCTTGTAGTGGGGCACTGCTCCATGCACATAGAAACCGCCACCTGCCTTCACCGCCTCGCCACGCCGATCGTACCGCTACCACGCGCCCACGGCCGTTTTCACGCGCTCGCCCGACCAGGCTATCGTGCACATAGAAACACCTAACCCCGCTATCCCCACACCGCGTAGGGCAGACTCACGTCCACTTACCCACGGCCTCCTTGACACGCTTATTGCTGTGCTGCGCGTAGATCTGCGTCGTGCCCAGACTACTATGTCCAAGCAACTTCTGGGCGTCGTCGAGCCGCCCGGTGTCGGCGTAGATGCGGGTGCCGGCCGCGTGACGCAGCGAATGTAGACCCACCACCCCCGCGGTTCGTTCGACGCCGGCGCGCTCGCAGAGGAGGCGCACACGACGCCGCGCGCTAAAGGCCGTGGCGTAGGGCAACACATACCCAGCGCGCTTGCCAACGACACGTTCGCCGTCCTCCTGGAGGGCCTGTAACGCGCGCACCAGGCCCGCGCTCATGTCCACCTCGCGCTGCTTGCTCCCCTTGCCGTAGCGAACCACAAGCGCCCGTGTTGTCAGATTGATATCGTCCCACCGGAGGGCGAGCATCTCGCTCACGCGCAGGCCGGCGTGCGCGCCGAGCAGGACCAGGACCTTGTCGTCGCCCGTGGCGTGCGCAACGAGCCGCTCCACGTCATCCTGGGCGTACGGCTTCCGTTTCTCGTGCGCGGCCGTTGAGTCCGCCTCAACGTGGGCATCCTTGAAGGGGTCTGCCTCGGTCGCCCGCGCCCAGCGCAAGGCGCTATAGAGGGCGCGGCCGGCCGCCCGGTAGCGGATGCGCGTCGAGGGCGTCGCCCCGGCGCCGTTATGCCCCGCGATAGACTCTAGCCAGAGCGTCGCCGCGTTGGTGTCGGCCTTGAGGAGGTCTGTGGAGCGCCAGGCCGCGATGAGGGCCGTTATCCCCTGTCGGTACGCGGAGAGTGTCAGTGGGCTTGTCTGCTTCTTGCGCCGGCCGTACATGATGAGCCAGCTTTCGGTGAGGCTCAACAGGGTGGCCACGTCGCGGAGTTGGGCCGCTTCCATCGCGCGGCGGCGGCGCTCGTCGTCGGGTATGGCGACCCAGCCGGCGGCCCGCTCCAGGCCCGCGCCCTCATAGGGGACGAGGGCGCGACTGAGGTCGCTATCCGCGTCAGTTGTCGTCGTCGCCATGGTCAGTCCTCCCGTCCTGCGTCTAGAACTTCCGTGCTTTGTGTCTCTCAGCACCATGCTACCAGAATATGCATTCTGAAAGAGCGACACGTAGACACAAGGATGGACACCCCTTCGTGTTGATATGACCCTTGCCTTGCCGCTGTTGTGTCTCAGAAGGGGATATCGTCCATCGAGCCAGCGCCGTCACCGCTCCCTGCTGGGGCGTTCGCTCGCGGCTGCGTCCAGGCGTCGCGCGCGCCGCTGCTCTGGCCCTGTCCCTGGCCGGCCTGTCCCTGCTCGTCACCGACGCCGCCCCCGCTGTTCCCACCTTCACCGGCTTTGTCGAGCATGCGCATCTCGCGGGCGCGCACGTCGAGGCTCTGGCGGGTGGCGCCGTCGCGGTCCGTGTACTCGCGCTGGGTCAGCGGCCCCTCGATGTAGACGTA
>JAABUY010004186.1_pt1 | contig 15323 bp, 19 predicted proteins | sample 5560271 | NCBI WGS metagenome assembly JAABUY01 (sample SAMN10711886, study PRJNA513374) | rock metagenome | isolation source: Antarctica rocks | place: Antarctica: Victoria Land, University Valley
TGCTGGCAGGGCAGCACTGGGGTCCTGAACCGAGAGGCCCCATGTGTGTTGTACCACGCAGGGTGTTGCCTCCCTGTGGCTCCCCTCAGACTGCTGCAGAGTGGCATGGAGGCGAGCAGCAGTCCTGATACAAAGGCTCGCCTGCCAGCGGCCGCGCGCTGGCCAGCGGTGAGCACGCGGCGCGGCGGCCGCGACGGGCAGGCTTCAGGGGCTGCGCGCCCGCGCCTGGCGTGCCCTTAGCGAGAGCCCGGGCCGGCAGGTGCCGCGCGGCGCACGAGCTGGGCGGCGAGGAGTACGCGGTAAAGGTCGTCGCGCTGCGCAAGTACGAGGACCGCGCGCTTGTGGCGCGCGAGCGGCGCGCGCTCGAGCTGCTGCGCGGCGCGCCGCGCGTCGTGCAGCTGCGCCGCGCCTACCTGGCCGCACGCCGCGCGCACCTGGTCTTTGAGTGCGCGCCTGGCCCTGGTTGGGCGGACCGTTGCGGCGCCTGTGCGTCTGCGCAATGGCTGCCCGGCCACCGGCATTTTCAGTGCAAGCCCTTGCGCCATGCAGACAAGGGCAGGGATGGCTAACGTGGAGTATGTGCAAGGGTCCCGCCCGCTTGGTGCGTGTGCACAGTGGCACGGCGGTGTGCTGCGGCGCGGGTAGTGGCTGCCGCCCGCGGGCGCTGCATGCGCCGCTGTAAGCTGCCTTCCCTGCAATAAGTTGGCAAGCCCAAAGGCGGTCCGTTTCAACCCGCCTGCGACTCAGCGCACCCTCGGTCAGGCCCACCCTTCGGGGTGCAGAGGCACCGACCGCCGCCCGCGCCCCGCAGGCTGCTGGGCCAGGGCGGCACGCTGCGCGAGCTGCTGCACGAGGCGGCCGGCCCGCTGCCGCCCGCGCTCGTGCGCAACCTCGCGCGCGAGCTGCTCATGGTGCGCCTGCGCGCGCGCGCGTCCTTGTGTGGCCGAGCGCGCCGTTAGGGTTTGTATTATGTTTAATTTTCAGGGCATGGCCGCAGAGACCTGTGCTGCGAGGAGGCACTCGCGCGGCGCGGCGTGAGCGGCGGGGCGCGGCGCGGCGCGCAGGCGCTGGGCGAGGTGCACCGCCGCGGCCTGTGCCACCTGGACGTGAAGCCGGCCAACGTGTGGGTGACCGGGTTGCCGGGCGCGCCGCGCGCGCTGCTGTTGGACCTGGCCTTTGCACACGAGTTTGGTACGCGCCCAGGGTCCAAATTGGTGTTCCGGCCTGGCCGCGGGCCGCGCCGGCTGCGCAGCAGCGGCCCACAAAACACACATAAACATTAATGCTCGCCCCAACTCGTCGCGCGCCATGAGCTCAGCGGGTGGGACCCTGGCGTGTCTGAGGCGGGTCGGCCGGCGCGCGCTTGCAGGCGCCCAGGGCCTGCTGGCCGCGCCGAGCGCGCTGTGCGGCAGCCCGGCGTACATGGCACCTGAGGTCGTCGCCGCCGACGCGGCGCACCTCGCCAGCCGGCGCTTTGCCGCGTTCGACGGGCGGCGCGCCGACGTGTGGAGTGCTGCGGTGACGCTTTTCGAGGCGCATGCCAGGCGGCCGTTCCGGCCGCCCGTCAAGGCGCTCGACCCGCTCGCGGAGGTGGCCGCGCTGCACGGCGCCTGGGTGCGCGCGCGCTATCTACCCTAACCCTGTCTGGATGCGTGCACGCGCTTGACAGGCCCGCGGGTGGGCCGTTGCGTGGCACTTGCAGGAGTGCGGCACCGATGCGCCCGCCTTGGCCCGCGCCAAGCGAGGCGGCGGCGGAGTGGCCCAATGGCGGCGCTGCGCGGCGGCTCCGCGCTGGGCACGCAGCTGCCGTCGGCGGCGGCGCGCCTGGCTGTGGAGGAGGCGGCGGCGGCTGTTCAGGAGCTGGATTGAAAGAAAAAATCACGGTGTCACAGCAGCCGGGTGAGCGTGCGAGGCGGCGCGCGGCAGGCGGCGGCAACGCCCGAGCACCCGGTCATGCGGCAGCTGGACGGCGTGCCCGCGGACGAGCGCGACTTCTGGCTGCGCCTGCTAGCTGCCGACCCGCGCGTGCGGCTCACCGTGGACGCCGCGCTTGCGCACCCCTTTTTGCGCGACTAGGCTCCTGCACTGGCCTATGGAGCGCTGCACAAAGCGCTGCGGCGGGGGCCGCGGTACAGCGAGCGTGCTGGTGCCAAATGTAAGTTCTAGTGGTATCTGTTGGCAGCACTAGCCTCTCAGGCGGAGGCAAGCGGTGGCGCTCCCGAGGTGGAGGCCGCCTGCTGCGCGCTGGCTGCGAAAATGCTTGTTGCGAGCCCGCTTTTGTGTACACACACTAGAACCTGGTGAGCTTCCACCGGTCGCTCAGGAGCGCTGGTGTCTCGCCAAGCGCAATTGTGCTTTCGCCAGCGTTCCGGGGCCTGCTGTTAAAGCTCGGGCAGGCCGCATTCTCTGCTTGATTTTTTCATTTCATCCTTTGTTGACGAACTTGCCTTCCCTTTTCCTTAGAGATTTGCTCAGGGGTGCTGTGACATGCGCATGCAGCGCTACGAAGTCAGCGCGCTCGTGCACACTGCGATGCGCGCAGCGGCCAATTGCCGTTCTGTGACCAGCATGTAGGTCCGCTGTTGCTTGCATGTAGCCTGTTCACCAACGCATGTAAGAGGTGCAACCAAGTCATGAGATATTAGTCATCCAAATGGGCACCTGGTTGGTAGGTATTTGAAGCCTTCAACTTTTTGGCGGTCAAACGGCAGCGCGCAAATGCCAAGAGCGTTCAGCAGCCCGTCATATCAGGCATAGGCGGGGCCCCGCCGGCGCGTGCAGGCTAGCCCTCTGGTTGCGGAGCCTGCGTGGCCACCATGCTGGGCCAGATCTTTGCTCGCATCGGCGCGCGCCTCAGCGCTGTCTCGCGCGGCAAGGTGCGTGTTTGGTCCGCAGGGTGCTGTGTCCCCGAAGGTGCTGGAGGCAATCTGTCAGTTGTAGTACAGTCCGACGCCAGCTGCACCTGACATGTCCTGGCGAGCGCTTTACAGTGCCTGCAGAGCTGTTTGCCACGTGCAACAGGTCTGCTGCACTGCGCAAGCACACCCCTGAAAGGTGCTGTGCCTCGGGAGCGCAGGACACGCGCGCGAGCTCGCCGGCCTTTGCACCGAGCGTGTTCATGGCGCTGGACCTCAGCGGCCTGGATGCGTTCGACACATACTGCTCCGGCGACTCCCACTGAGCAGGCGCGCGCCTGTAGGAGAATTTTGCCATCCCAAGACTGTGCGCTCACACCGCGCTTGGGGTGCGCATCGAGGCCACTGTGCGCTTGATCTCCGCCGCACTAAGGTGACTCTACTAGCACAGGCTGTGAAACTACAGTGGCGTGCGTTTCAATCACTGGGGTACTGCTCGCTAATATAACTGAGTTGCGCGCACAGGGTGTACATTGCTGCGAAGCAGAGGCTGCGCTGCAAGAGCCGCGGCGCCACACAGTTTTCTGCGTTTGATGTGCCGGTTTCTGGAAGTTTGCCTTTTCCCTGTGCTTGCCTGTGCGCGCCCCGTGGTCTCTGAGGGACGGAGGCGCCCCTTGCTCGGCTCTGTTTTCCAAGTTTTCAGCTTCCCTTGCTGCGTATGTATTTGATCAGAACTGCTAGGGCTTAGGAGCGTGTGAGACAGATGTCAGGCTGCCGTGCCAGGCCCCATGATTGCGCACTCCGCGCTGCGAGTAGGAGGCACGGAGTGCGCCCAGCGCCGTGGTATAGGATGAGAAGAGGAAGCGAGCGCGTGGCGCGCACTGTTGTGCCTGGAGCAGCTGCTCGGGGCCTGGGGCTTGCAGCTAAGCAGGCTGAATGCATGCCTGCATTGTAAAGAGTAAAGGTGTACACTGCCCCATCTGGCAAGCAAGCACGATGCGCTGGTAGTCCGCGTCCTTTTACTCGGTCTTACAGCATGTCTGGACGTGCGCGGAGCAAGGCAGGCTCACACGGCAGCACCTAAACCTTCATGCCTGGCCCGCCTGCACCTTGTCTCGCCTTGGACCCAGTCAGCCTCCACTCTTTGCCTTCTTCCTCCTTTTCTGCTTCGGCTCCTTGCTGGCGCTTGGGAAGCCTGCCGCACGTGCAGAACCCCGCATTTTGGGCTGTACTGCTGCCGTACAGCGCATTTCGGCCTGCTTGTTTCAGCGCCTGTCCCGTTGAGTCGCGCAGAGGCAGCCCTGATAGGGTGTGCTCGTCCGCACTGACCAGGTGCATAAACAGGGCGGGGCAGCCAGCATAGCCCTCAATCGGCACATGCACAGCGGACTGCTAACAGCTGACCATCGCAGAAACTCAAGTATGATTGGCTCTGGTGCACAGCCTTTGAGCAGGGCATACCCAGGGCAGCCATCGCGTCGTCGAGGGCGCCACCCGGCTTGGCAATGGCCCCTTTGCTGCCGCCGACAGGCACGGCTGCCCGGCCCTTGCCGGCGCCCTCCTCCATCTCTGCCTGGCCCGCCGCTGGGCTGCTGCTTTCCAAGCCACCCGTACCGACCGCGCCGCCCTCCGCAGCCGCATGCCTACCCTTCTTCCTCTTCACTGCGCCTGGCCCGCTCGCCGCAGCCCCACCGCCCCCAGCGCCTGTGCTGCCGCCGGCATTGCCGAGCAGCGTCTCCGCCGTCCTCTTCTTCTTCTTCTCTTTCTTTCCATCGGCCGCGCCGGCGCCTCCTCCACTGGGATGCAGCGCTGCCTCGTGCGCGCTGCTCTGGCCGGGCGACGGTGCGGGCTCGGGCGCCCCGCCGTCGCCCAGCAGCTCCGCAAACTCGCTGCGCAGCGCGGCGGAGCTGCGCGCGCGCGCGCGCCAGGCGTCCGTGCCGCGCTTGAAGTCCGAGACGTTGCACCTGCGCACGCGCTCGGTCGTCAGCCCAAGATACCCTCGAGAGGCACATCGCGGACCAGGCCGCCAGTGGTGCATGCAGCTTGACAAGCACTCGTGCATGCCCGGTGCATAGACACTTTGGCCTGCAGCCCCGCACTACGCAGCAGTGTACCTGAGTGCCTAGGGCTTGCATGCACATCCCTGTCAGTGCCCCTGCTGCCTGCCCCACAGCCCTGCCGTGGTACATTGCAGATGGAGGACTCAAACAACACGCATTAGGCCACATGACATGCCTGTCCTTGCAGCCATCTCAAAGGCCCGGCGGCAGTGCACACACTGGGCCCTTCCCCCGGCGCACCGGCGCAGCAGGGCCAGGCCGCGCGGCGTCGCAGAGATGTGCGCCTCGGCGGCCGCCAGCTCCGCTGCAATCGCCTCCTGGTCCTTCAGGCTCTGCGCAACCCGATCGGGCAGCCCTGCCGTCAGCGGGGGAGTGCCGGCGGGAGGCGCGCCGCCGCACACGCTGGCATGCCTGCGTGGGCCGTCCCACACACTGCCGTCCGCCGCCCTTGAGCATAGGGGTCGGCACAATACGCCTCGCCCTTGCTTCACACACCGAGACTCTGGCAGGCGCCCCTGCAGACTCGAGCCAGCGGCAAGGCCAGGCCGGGGCGAGCGATGGTGAGGCGAGGCCGGGCGGGCGGCTGCGGCGCACGCGCGCACCGCGGCTGCGTAGGCGGCCTGCACGACGTGGCTGCCGCCGGGCTCCGCAGCGAGCGCGGCCATGCGCCCGGCCAGCCGCTTCAGCGCGCGGTGCCGCGTCTTGGCCGGCGCGGCCGCGCCGGCGAAGAGCGCCTCCAGCGCGCGGCTGCCGGCCGCGTCCGCACCGACGCGCGCCAGCGCGCCCGCCGGCAGCGCCGCCAGGCTCTCTGCAAACTCGCCCGCCGCCTCCTGCCGCCCGCCGCGCTCTCACCTGCTCAGCCGCCTGAGGGGGAGCTGGGCCATGGGTGGTGCACGGCAGGGTGGAGTAGGGTTAGGGTTGGTGTTACAGTTGGAGCGCATGTGATGAGGCACAGGGTGAACAACAGGTTGGAAGTCATGTGCACCATGACGCAGAGCGACCTTAGAGCTCCTAGCCGCGGGGCTTGCCGCTCAACATGGGGCGCGCCTTGGGCATGCGCAGCAGCGTGGCGAGCATGGCGCAGCCGAGCGGGGACAGGCGCGCGCGCTCGCCCGCGGCGCCCAGGTCGGCGCCCGTGTCGAGCACCAGCAGCGCCGCCGCCCAGCCCTGCCGGGGGCGCCGCGCGGCGCGCTCAGCCGCGCCGCTCGCGCCTCAGGCGGGCGCTGCCGGCGCGGTCTGCCGCCCTTCACTGCGCCACCGGCGCGCTGGCCGCACACAGCTTGCACAGCCTTCCTGCCGCACGTCAGCCATGCTGCCACAACTCCCACCCTTCTGCACTGCCAGCTTCGCGTGCATGCAGCCGCGCGCTGCATCACCTTGACAGCCCGCGCACCGACAGGTGCAGAGGGCGCGCCGGTCTGGGTGTCCAGCCAGCGTGTTAACAGAACTGGCGGGCTCGAGAGAGCGTTTCTCACACTCAGCCTGCGACGAGGCGCATAGCAGCACCCGACTGATGGTCGGGTATTGTGGTACCGCTCGGCGCACCTGCTGCTCTGCGGCGGCGCCGCCGGCGGACGCGCGCGCGGCCAGCGCGGACGACAGCGCGCGCGCGGCGTCCACCTGCACCGGCGCGCTGCCGCAGCGCCCCGCGGCGGCCAGCAGCGCCGCCGCCACGCCCGCGCGCCGGCCGCCCAGCAGCGCCGGCAGCGCGTCGCGCAGCTCGCGCAGCAGCGCGCGCACCTGCAATACCATTGCAATACCCTTGAGCACTATGCTTAAGCATGCTCTTCACCACACCAGTGCACAGCCCGCGGCCCTGGCCTGGAGCTGAAGACCTGTGCGAGCAGCGACCTGGGACGGCGACACCGGCAGCAGGCGCGCGCACGGCCGTCGCCTGGCCGCGGCCGCGCGCCCCGCCCCGCCGCGACCGCCCCGCGCCCCGCCGCCGCCGCCGCGCGGGGCGCGCGCCTGCTGCGGCGTCGTCGTCGCGCCGGCCAGCGCCTGCACGACGAAGTTGGCGCAGGGGTGCGCCGCCAGACCGGCGAGCTCCCCGCGCAGGAAGCGCGCGTGCAGCTCCTCCAGCAGCTCTGCGGGCGCCACAGATGCAACCACCTGCGGCGCGCTGTCCCCGTCTTCTTTCCGTCAACCAAACACACCCGTGTCGACCTGACACTGCGCTGTACAGACCGGAACCCACTCGTTCGAGCTGCAGCTGCTCGAGAGGGCCTGCGAGGCGGGCGGGCGCGCCTCCATCAGGTGGCTGCTGGTGCGGTCCTGCATCAGGCCCAGCAGCCGCCCGCGGTCCAGCCCCGCCAGGCGCTCGCCGTGCGCCGCGCTGGGCTCGGCGTCGGCGGCCGTGCCCGCGCCGGCCGCGAGCACGCGCGGGATCAGCGCCTCCAGCGCCGCCCTGCGCGCTCCGGGCGCCTGCGTCAGGAGCCAAACCCTACCAAGCCCTGCCAAACCCTGCCACGGCTGCCAGACGTCAGGATGGCCCTGCGGCAGCTCCCGCTTGTTCCATGATGCCGACTACCGCTTGTTCCCCGTTGGCTCCCGCTGGCGCCAGCCGCAAGCACATGCAAGGTGTGCAGCACCGAAGCCTCCCCGCCAACGCTCGCCGGCGCTTGTCCGGCGCCCGTCCTGCTGAGGCCTGGTGGGTGTAAGGGGCCCTGCAAGGGGCGCGGGGTCTCGGCCTGCCTGCGCACTATGACCCTGTACTGCGCAGGCGCCGGGGGCCCGGCAGGACCCCGAAACGTCAGGCACCAGCTGCGTCTGACGCTCGCCCGCCGCCCAGCGTAGGCAGCGCGGGAATGGATGAGGATGGTCAGAGGATACTGCAGTGCCACCATGCTGCAGCATGGTGGCCACATGCTCCTGGGGCAGACTGTGCGCAGCAGCCAGTGCTATCAAGCCACGCTGGGCAGCGCGCGCCTGTCGGGCGCCAGGGCCGTCAGCAGCGCCTGCAGCCAGGGCCCGCCGTGCGCATCAAAGATGAGCGCCTCCAGCTGCCCGTCCGCCCACTCCGGCGTCTGCAGCGCGCCCGCGAACGCGCGCAGCAGCGCCGGGTGCCGCGGCGGCGGCGCCAACGCCGCGTCGCGCCCGAAGCGCACGGACAGCGCGGGGCCGCCCCGCTTCGCCTGGCGGCGCGCGCGCCTTGTCAGGTGCGCCGCCGGCCGGCGGCGGCAGGCGGCGCAGGCGCCGGCGGACGCGTGCGCGCCTAGTGCATCTGAAACTCGCGTCAAGGCATGGCCGCAGGTGATGAGGCAGGGCCCCAGCAGCTAGCGTGCATGGTAGCTACGGGGGAGACGCGGACACGAGCTGACCAGGTTAGCCGCGCGTGCCTGGGCCGCGACAGCCAGACGCGCACCAGCGCTGTTGCAAGGGCTCGAGGGTCATTTTCGGTGCGTGGCCGCACCTGCGCGGTGTGCACATATGCCGCGCCGTTGGTAGCCGCGGCGGCCGGCGCCGCGGGCGCGACGTCGCGCCCGGCGAGCACGCTCAGCAGGCGCCGCGCCGCGTGCGAGGCGCTGCGGTGCGGCGCGTGGTCGGCCAGGTGTGCGGCCACGCTCGCGCAGATGGTCGCCAGGACCTGGCGCCGCGCGCTGCCAGCGGTCAGGATGGGGTTAGGGTGCGGGGGGCAAGCCAAATAGGTGAAAAGGCGGGCGTGTAAACATGGGGTCGGCCACAACGGGCGCCGTTGTGCAAGCTGCGCGCGAGCAGCGTCGCTCGAACAGCGTCCGGCGCCTGACGTGTGGTGAGCTGACGGTGCTCCACCACGCTGTGGCGCGGCGCCTGGCGTGGTCATACGCATGTGCTCTTGGATAGAGGGCGTGCTTAGGGCATACCTGGCGCGCGCCGGTCGTCCAGGATGCCACAGACCAATGTCCAGGCAAGCAGAGAGGGGGTCCCACCCAGCACTGCAAGTATGAATGATGGTGCACAAAGTTCAAGTGGCACTGATATGAGTCTGTGTGTCGCTGCTAGCCGTATGGGTAGAAGCGCCACTCTTCAGGCAGAGCGGCGGGAGGCCGAGCGTGTGTGACCTCTGCCAGGAAAAACGCGCCTGCTGTGCCTCGTCTGTGGCCTCGCCGGCGCCCTCGCCCGCCGCGTAGCGGCCCAGCACGTCCAGCAGCCGCTCCGCGACGTGCGACCCGAAGGCGCTGTGCGCGGCAGTCAGGGCCTGCTCGGCGTGCGCACGCAGCACGCAGGACGTCTACGCAGCACACGCAGCTATTGTTCTCTGCGGAGCTACCAAGGCTGTTGCGCCCCAGCAGCCTCAGCTTTCAACCGGGGCGCAGGACAGTGTCCCAGAATACCTGCGCTCCTGGCCGAACCTTCTGAGACTCGCCGCCAGGCTCCCCGCACACTGCTCGCCAGGCGGAACAGCGAGCCCGCCGCTTGCCTGGACGCTAGCTCCCAGTAGTCATCCGGCTGTGCGAGCGCGCGGGCAAAGGCGGCCACGGCAACCGGCGCGGCGGCTGGCAGCAGCGCCTCGAGCGCGCGGCTGCAGGCTGCGTCGGTCGCGATGCTCAGCTCGCGCCCGCTGGCCTCGCCCAGCGCGTTGCCCGCCAGCAGCGACCGCTCCTCCTCATCTTGCACCGCCGCGAGCGCTTGCACGACCTGCAGCACAGTGTCGCAGTGCCATCTATATCCTGTATACATACAGGTAGGCCCTCTTAGGAAAGTTTACAGTCTTGTGCTGGGAGCAGCTGGCATCCAGGCGTGAGTGCCCGCCAGGAAGCCTGCTGCAGAACACTTTAAGCAACTGTTTTTATTTTGCTTCGGGGGCATGCTACACCGTGCTTGAGAACCGGCTCCCACTCACCTCTGTGTAGTACTGGACTGTCGCCTCGTCCAGGCGCTGCCACCGCTGCCGTGCTGGCGGGGCTTCGTCAGCGGCAGGCGCTGCCGCCTGCTCAACTGCCTCAATACGCTTTGCCTTCTTCTGCTTCCCTGCTTGTGCTCCGTCGGCGGCTTTCCTCTTCTTCACGCTGGCAGCCTTGGTGGAGGCTGCCGGAAGCGCAGGCGAGGTGGCTGCCAAGTCGTCGCCGCGCAGGCTCTTGCGCTTGGGCGCCTTTGCAGGCTTTGCAGCTTTGCCGCCGCCTGCAGTGCCCCCCATCCTCCACCGCTTCAGGACGGGAGAGCTGGAGGTGAGCACACAAGCGCCAGCAGAGAGCAGGCACCCTAGCGGCAGAGTTACTTGCAAACTCTCCACAGAAAAATCGTCCTCAAATTTCCGGTCTGCGTCCTGCGCAGAACAATGGCGCCGCACGAGAGCGCTGCGGCAAAGGAGGCGCGCGAGGCGGCGGAGCGGGACGCGGTGCTGTACAACAAGAACCTGAGCGCAGACATCGAGACGGATGTGAATGAAGCGCCCCGCGCGCTCGTGCACTCGCGCGAGTGGGCCAAGATCATGCGCGGCGACCCCGTCGAGATCAACCCGGCCGTCGGCTTCGGCTACAAGATTATGTCCGTCGCGGAGTGGTCGTCGCGCTGGAAGCGCAACGACGACTTTCCAGACTGCCTCAGCTGCGGCAGCCTCAACACCAAGGAGCACCACTTCATCCAGGCGAGTGCACGCCCGGGCATGCTGCCCAGCAAGTGCCCCTTCGCAGGGCAGAAGCAACACCCACTCCTTGCCTGCCTTCGAGTATCCCCAGTCGTAGAGGGCAACTCTGTCTGCCGCACGAACTGTGCAACACAGCGGCACCAAGGCGGGCCTGTCTTTAAACGTGCCTCACTGTAGCGGTGGGCGGGCTGCGCTGCGCAGACCTGGTGCCGCGGCAAGAAGAAGTGGGAGAGCGAGCTGCTGTGCTTGGCCTGCCACAGCTTCTCGTGGCGGTCCTACTGCGACCCGGACTTCAAGACGCCCGAGGAGTATGAGAAAGCCCGGTGGGAGGAGCTGCTCGCGGCCGCGCCTGTCGGCGCGCCGCCCGCACTGCCCGCCAGCATGCCAGTTGCGTGACAGGGGTCGATGGATTCACGTGATTGCTCTGGGCTGTGAGCGGGGGAGGAGGGTTCTGCTACGCACATGGAAGCAGCAAGGTATACATGGGAAGTGCTATTGAAGTATTCACTATTTACACACATGTGCTGGCCACCAGGCTGGCATAGCGTGGGCGTCTGCAGAGCATGCTGCATTCCTGCAACTGCATGCTCCGCAAACTGGTGAAAGCAGCTCTTCTATGTATGAGGGAAGTGCCTGTATACTGCAATAACCCTCACATGCAGACTCCCAATACGGGCAGCAAGCACACCTCACAGACTTCCAAAACCGCGTGCGCAATCACTTGCCCTCTGCAAAACTGCCAGCGCACACTCCTGCAACAACACAGCGCTGGAGGTGCTCGCGTTTGTGATCACCCGTGCTGCTACCAGGTATGTTGATGCGCCGCACACTGGGTTTAACCCAGTGGGTTATGTGGAAAGCAAAGATACATTGCATGAGCGCAAACACCACACAGGTACAGCCACTACCTACTGGCCAGGCGCTCCAGACTAGGAGCATGAGGCCCAGCCAGCAGTGCTCCACCTGGAGAGGTAAGTTTCATTTAGACCAGAATACAGCCAACCAATAACCTGAGGCTGCACAGCACAAGTATGCTGCTGCGCCAGGCGCAACCAGTGCAGCTTCTCCGGGCGGTGGGGAGCACGGCGTAGCGTAGCTCCTCACGGCCTTCCAAGGCCGCCCGCCGACGCCTCTGAAGCCGCAAGCGCACCTAGCCAGACTGCATGAACCCCAGCCAGCGCAGCTCCAGCTGCAGGAACCCGTGCGGGCAGTCCTTGGCCTCCTCCTCCTCCTCCTCCGCATCCGCGCGGCCACGGCCGCCGCCACGACCCGCACCCTCGCCGGCCCCGCCGCCCGGGCGGCGGCCCCCGCGCTCGGCCTCCCCACCAGCGGCGGCCGCCTGCGGGCCCGGGCGCCCCGCGCCCGGCGCGGCCGCGCCGCTGTCGCCAGCGCCTTCGGCCTCCGGGTTCCCGCCGCGCTCCCCCGGGCCGCCGCCGTGCGCGTCCCTGCCAGAGCCCCCTGCCTGAGCCTGCCCGGGCGCAGGAGCGCGACTGGCGCCCTGGCTGCTGCTCCCGGCGTCCCGCCCGGGCCCAGCAGCCTCCCGCTGCTCCTCCGGGCCGCCCTCTGCGCCCGGCCTGGCCCCCGGCTGCGCTGAGCCAGCCTCGCCCCCCGCGCCGCCGCTGCCCGCCCGCCCGGCGCGCTCGCCGCGCTTGCAGAGCGGGAAGCGCCCGCTCATCGGGCTGCTGCGCTGGACCTCTGCCAGCGGGATGCGGGCCTCGCCCTGCGCGCATGACGGGAAAAATGGCTGACTCTGACGTGGGCTGGTGGCAGGGCTTCAGGTGGGGCGGGTCACAGGGCGCCCTAGAGCGCAGGCACGCACTTGGCACTGCCATGCTTAGAACGCCTGCCAGCAAGGCGAGGCCGATCACGACGTGAGTGCAGGTTTGGTTTTGCAAGCTCCGCTGGGAGGCTTGCTTCATCAACGGCGCGTGTAAGAAGTCCCGCATGCAGCGAAGAGCAGTGTGGAGTCCCTGCAACAGGGCCCGCAGGCGGCACGGCGCAGCAAGGGGCCGCCCGCGCACCAGGCACTCCTTGAACAGGTACTTGTCCCAGACGCACAGCACGATGTCGCCGCCGCAGCTGCGCACGCCCTCCGAGGGCGTCACCACAAACTCGAGCGTCTGGTTGAAGGTCGGCTTGCTGCCAGTGGCCACCTGCGTCTGCTTCTTCTCGCCGCCGTCTACGCCCTCCACGCGCGCCGTCACGAACCTGCCGCGCGCGCATGCAGGGGCGGTCGACGAGCCCTTGTGGCCAGCGCATCAGGCTCATAAGGGAGAGTCTCACCAACAAGACGAGTGCGGCCAAGCATTTGGCCAGCCTCCCGGGCCGCAGCGGGATGGAATGCCAAGAAAACGCGAGACTGCCTACAGGACCTTGCGAAAGAGGGTAGCAGGCACAGTGCAGGGGCGCCGCAGGCCCCTAACTGACGCCAGCACCGGACCGAGCGCATGCCATGCGGGGCTGCGTGATGGCGGGGCGCGCACGAGCGCGACGTCCAGCCGAACTTGAGGACCGACTTGCTGTTCAGGCCGCCCGCGCTGACCACCTGCCGCGCGCCGCTCGCCCGCGTCAGCGCTCAGTGGCGCCGCGCCCCCTGCAGCAACCCATCCAGACCGCGTCCAGCAGGCCGCCGGTGCGGCCGGGCAGCCGAACGCGCGCGCACGTGTCTTCGCCATGCAGCTGCATGCAGAGCATGCACAGCTATCAGCCAGCAGCGAAGTGGCATCAAACACCGTGCTGCATAATCTCTTAGCGGAGCCCCAACTGCGCTGGTCAGGTACTCAGCCCCTGCAACAAGGTCAGTCGTGCGCAGGCAGGAAAGCCCACTCGCACTGGTCTGCAGGCAGCAGCGCGAGCAGCGCGTGCAGGCACGGCGCGCCTTCACGTCCAGCGCGCCGCCGCGCAGCATGCGCGCCAGCTCCGAGTCCTCCTGCCCGCCGCCCGCGCTGCCCACGTCGTCGCCGCGCTCCGCGATCGCGCGCGCGCGCGCGACCTCGTGCGCGCTGAACTCCAGGTAGGTCGCCTGCCGCGCACCAACGTTTATTAATTGAGACGAACGAAAACGCTGCTGGACCATCACATGCTTTAAGGGGCTTTGCAAAGTGCGCCTGCTCTGCTCATGAGAAGCACCAGGGTGCACCCGACCACAGTGGTGCATCCCTCGTATGCTTCGTCACACAGTGGCATTTTCTTGTTGGTGGATAGTTGAGTCAGCAGGGATGCTGTAAGCCTCCTATGTAGGCCCATCTCTCATTGCCCAACTTCGTCACAAAAACAGCTCGGACTGCAATCGAAACGGCGGGCCTCAGGTGTGGTCAGCGTCGCGCATGGGCTCGGCAGCGCCGGCCCCCAGGGCAGGACCTGGAGGTGCAGGCGGCACTGCTTGCCGTTCTTGTGCAGCTTCTCGGCGTGCTTGCTCTCCTTCTCCTCCTTGTGCCGCTGCTTCTTCGCCTCACCGCCGCGCACGTGCTCCGCCGACACCTCATCCGCCTCCGGCGGCTGCACGTCCAGCCACAGGTCGCGCGTGTGGCCGCTGCCCAGCTCGGCGATGGCCACCTCCACGCTGCGCAGCCGCGCACGGTGAGCGGCGCGAGCAGATTAGGGCAGTTTAGGTAGGTTAGAGACCTAACCCTACCCTGACCCGACCAGAGTAAAAGCGCAGTGGCGGCTGCGCCCGAAGCATGCCTGACCAGAGACTGACGCCTGTGACTCCGCAGCAATGGCCCTAACCAGAAGCGCGGCTGCTGCTGGACAGGCATGCGGCCGCAGCCTGCATGCTGCACGGTCCGTTGTGTCTGCGCCGCACAGCTCAGCTTGGTCACGCGCCCAGCGCCGCGGCGCGGCGCCAGTTTGGTGAGCGCGGCGCGCACTTGCCGATGGCGTCGTCTGCGTTGAAGCGGTCCCAGTCGTACAGGTCCACAGTGAGCCGCTGCGTGCCCGGGTCGCGCACGAGCAGCCGGAACTCCTCGTCCCAGCGCGGCTCCAGCGTGCCCTTGCGCACCTGGCTCGACAGCACCAGGCCCGTGCCCACCGACAGCCTGCGCGCGCGCGCGCGCCGGCTCCTGGCCGCCCGCCCGACGCCCAACCTTTTCATGCGCGCAACGCTCACGCAGGGCAGCCGTCGCCGCGCGGCTCGAGCGCGCGTTCGGGGTCACGCGCGCCGGCGCCAGAGGCGTGCGGGCCGCCGCGCGGGGCGGCGGCGGGCGCCGGGCGCCGCGGCGCACCGGGGCCGGGGCGGGGGCCGCACTTGCAGAAGCAGTCCGTCTTGCCCAGCATGTCCATGCGCGGCACGTGCTCGGCCGCCAGCAGGCGCACGGTCAGCATGCCCTGCGGCGCCTCCAGCGCGGCCAGGCGCTGCGGGTCGAGCGCGTACGTGTACTTTTGCGGCAGCGTGTACGCCCTACGCAGGAGCAAGGACCAGTTGATTGCAGAAGGGAGCTACTGTTGTCACGTCTGTCAAAGCTTCTGCAATATAACACAAGCCAGTGCTAAGGGAGGTAGCCGGCTAAGGCATGCGCGTCGCCGCGCGGCTCGGGCCAGCTGTTGCGTGCAGCACACACCAGCCCTCAACCCAGCATCAACCCAGCAAGCATTTGCGCATAAACGCAGGGTTATAGGGTTAGGGTAGGGTATAGGGTAGGGTATAGTGCACGGCCGCATGCTGCCGGACGCCTGGGCGCCGCATGCGACATGCGAGCATGCCGCGCACGCCCCGGTCATGCCCAGCTCCAGCGCGTGGCAACGCCGCACTCGCCGCCCGCGCCAGAGCCTGCCTGGGTTAAGGGGTGGGACGCGCACCTGAGGACGTTCTCCCGCGCGACGCTGCGCAGCCACTGCTCGATG
>JAABUY010004189.1_pt1 | contig 15310 bp, 11 predicted proteins | sample 5560271 | NCBI WGS metagenome assembly JAABUY01 (sample SAMN10711886, study PRJNA513374) | rock metagenome | isolation source: Antarctica rocks | place: Antarctica: Victoria Land, University Valley
AAGGAAAAGACGTTTCAGTAAGGGCTTTTTGTGGGACATGGACGTAGCAATAGTTTTGACAGGATGATAGCGCTAGAGCCCTTTAGGCGTAGTGCCTCCGGGCGGAATAAATTACCTACCTACCTAAGGTACTGTACCTTATGGACCCATTCAATTTTCAACCTTTACCTACTTGACTTAGGCGACGGCCACTAATCGCATTCACGGGAGTGGCGTTCATGGCATTCAATCCCTGATATTGCTTAGAGAATGCACCTATGATCTACTCCAATCGATCAATCAAAAGCTTACAGGATGCTCTCATTATGATGTCTTGTGTAGAATGACCGAACGCGTTCAGCGACTGAGACCTGTCTTTTGGATCTTGGGCTTTATGAAGCCCATCAATGCCCTGTTCTTCCGTCTCATCATCGTCGTTGCCCTCTTCACCGAAGGTCCTAATACATACTCTGAGGCTGATTTTGCTACTCAGCATGGTGGATGAGATAACAAGGGGTTCAGAAAAGGAGGAAGAGGAAGAGGAGGAGGAGGAGGAGGAGGAGGAGGATGAGCGCCTGAAGCGGCAGGCGGATGAGACAGAGGAAGCAATTTCGATGGCCTTGTGAATCCAAGAGGCGAATCCTGGCGTTATGAGCGTGAACGACGGTGAGTATTGAAAGAACTACCTACTGGACTGTCGGCGACGCGCAACTTTATCTAGACATTCGCTGTTCAGGCCATGCATCTTCGACCTTCTATGTCTCTGAGCCTAGTCGGGCCCAAGTCCGGGCTCCCCTGCCAGCAACCTCGTCATGTCTCCACAGGAAACTCCTTCGTGACCACGAGAAAACTAACAAGAATGGAGCATGAAAGAAGGACCAAGTGACTGCCCAGTGTTGACGAATAGGTCCTGGCGCTTCAGAGTCTGAGGCGGCGAGTTCTTAGTGCAATCATTGGTCAATACTCTTTTATGGCCATGGTTTCGAAGGTAAACCTGTTCTTCACGGTACGGCATTGGCACGCAAGTCAATGCTATGACTTACGGTACTTTACGGTATCTTCTCGCTCATGGCGCAACTGTCGATGGCAGAATAGAGAACTATTTGCTAATAGTACTCCCCCATTCTCCGTGGTTTTAGACGGTGAGGTGGATGCAGCTCGGGTTCCCCTTAATGCAGGAGCGCATTTCAGTGTCAGCGTCTGTTGGGTCTGGAGTATTGAAACTCTAGAGTCATGGGAGAGCCAGGTTGATACAGTCTCGCGTTTCCTCCAACGAGGGTCAGATCTTGAAGGGCCACTCGGCCTGATGCAGTGATATACCACCGACCTCAAGGTACGAAGGCCGATTCCCGAATTCTCGGGCACCCCACCAACTTAGGCGACACTACAGTGCCTGGTACTTACCTTATAGGAGTAGCATAACGTATTCGTGGGGTGCCCGAGAATTCTGGAACTGGTCGTCTCAGAGATATCGGTGCCCAGCCCACAAAGCCACTAAACCCAATACGGACAGATTTAGTCTCGGAGTATTATGCCACCGAATCCGGGGAGCCTCCGCCATGTCACGTGCTCTAGGAGCGTTTCGGCCATATCAATCAACCTTGATGAGGCCGCAACACTCGGCAATTGGAGGCTGTGTAAAGGTATCGGATTACGTGGTATCCGTGGGACATGATTGCGTTGGCGTATATTCGCACTGGCTGACGGTGGTCGTGTTGCAAACCCCTACTACGACTCATAGAGAATCAGTTGGTTACCTAGGTGACATTGAAATTGTCAAACTCACTACGTAGAAATATCTTTCTTACCGCCCCTAACCCGACTTCCTTTCCCTCCAGACTTTTGACAGAAAAACTCCCATCTCCCATACCATTGCACTTGAGTGATTTCGCGATTAACGGTCCCTTACTCGAATACCACAACCCTAAGCATGGCATCACCCTCGCAGCCTCCTGAGCAATTTCTGCCGACGGGGCTCCCTTCTCCTCCTCCCTCTCCTCGGAAGCGAAGACGCTGGCTGAGAGACTCGGACGATAGCGCTGGGGAGATGGCGATTGAATCCTACATCTACCGTTCCGAACCATACCGTTCAAGCACTGCCTCCCTACCACTTCCACTACCCTTGAGAGAAGTCGTATCTCGAGAGAATCTCGACCTGGAGGACCCAGGATCTGCCGAGCTCCTAACACAGATGGAACAGGTAGTACTAGATCACGAACTTGACGGTCAACATACATTTCGCGTCCTCCATCTTCTCAAGCCTGGGTACCCTAACGGCGACGGATCTGTAGAGACATTGAGGCTGGACATCTTTGAGAGTAGTGGACTGACAAGATCGTGGTCGGACGTGAGGAACGAGCTCCAAGATCTTCTCCGAAGTCACGGTTTCCCACACATGGAGGTCGAGATCCTGGACCGGGAGCGTGCCCTAATGCCGTCGATCTTTTTTATCTCACCCGGCGCCGCATCCATCCAGGTGTATGAAGAGACACGAGCGGATCTGATTGCCTTGCTCTTTGACACTCTCAAAGATGCCTGGAATGCCATTTCAGTCTTTGAATTTGGTCAGACAAAAGAAAATGCAAGACCATCGGTTGTCGTTTTTGTTGAACCATTCGCATCGTCTGACTGGCAGACACTCGAGCTAACAATGAAAGCCATCCTTTGGCCGAAGCTCCCGCAAGGATTTGAGTTGGCCGTCGAATTCATTCCTAGTGGAATTACGGATTTGACTGGCGTCTCGTGTGTGCGCACCCTCTCTCCTCATCCGGTCATGGGGTCCAGTTTGGGTGTTGTCGGACAGGAAAGCAGTGGTACCATCGGAGGTTTTGTGGAACTTTCCGTCGGAGGGAAAACGTACCAGGGCATCCTAACCAATCACCATGTCGTGGAACCCCCTGAGGGAAAGGCCTTTCGCAAGGGCTTCGGGTTTGATGGTTCTGGCAAGGGTCGTCCCGTCGCACAATATCCGTCCGGTGAGGACCATCGAGAAACGAAGACGACAATACAGGAGATGCTATCGAGAGCGGTGAAGACGGCAGACTTTCTAAAAGAGAACCTAGAGATGCGAGTTGCGTGTGGTGAGGACATTTCTCCACAGTTGAAGTTTAGAGAGCAGCAAGCAGCCGCGAACTTGCGCCACTGGGAGAAGCAGGCGGCCCTGATCGACGAACTGCCAATCGTGCTCGGCGAGGTCCTCGTCACGTCGGGAAGACTGATCAATGCCAAAAAAGCCATCGTCGACTGGGCATTCATCCGTATGCCTTCAGATAAATTCCCTAAATGCTTCAACAACCTTCCACCGCGAAACACGCAGACTCTGGACCAAATGCCCGAGTTATCGCATCCGCCGATTGCCTCTGATGAAGGCCCCGTGGAGGCCGAAGGTGGCTATGCTCAATATTTCAGCAGCATCGTGAAAGGTAACCGATATTTCAAGCTGGGCAGGACGACGGGTATAACCGTGGGTGTCTGCCACGGGGTCGAGACGGACATCAATCGTGAACGTCACGGAGTCTTTTTTGACGAGAGCGGAGACGAGATAACTCTGACCAAGGGCTGTACAAGAGAACTTGTCATTCTCGCTGAGGCTCCAAGATATATAGACCATCAGACCACGTTCTCCGCTTCCGGAGACTCCGGTTCAATTCTCTTCGACCACGACGGCTTTGCTGCCGGGCTGTTATACGGAGAGCTAACCGGACACTTTGGGCCTCGATCATGTGCCGGTGCAGGTCTTGTGACCTGCATGACGGATGTTCTGGCCTCAATCGAGTCAAAATCGGCCGTACCGGACGAAGAAGGAAACATGAAGTTGGGGACGCTAACCCTCAAAACCCCAGGGTCATGAGCGCGGAGAGATCTTGACGCAGTGGCTTAAGGCTTGGTTGTAGGGCAGAGTGGCCGGTTCGGAGCCCGTTAGTGTTGCATGCTGATATGCACGAGGCTGTTGCTAGGGTCGCCTACTCTTCGCATACTGGCGGTAGAGGCCCGGTATTGAGCGCGCTGGATGAGAGATGGCCTTGGACGCAGCAGCTTCGATATAATCGTCAACACTGGTGGTCGTTTCGTGTTTGAGTGGGAGCTCGGGGCGTTTGGTGACTGCTGTCTGGCACTGGGTACCTGGTACCTTAATATGATGTTGTTATGACTGCGGCCAATATTATAATAATCATCACTCAGCTGTCTGCATCAATCTAGGAAATACTTGACATAAACCGCGTCAGCTATTGTGGTATCCAGGCAGGTAAGGTAGATATACCTTATCGCTCTTCAGCCCCTTTCCCACATCACCATCCTTATCAGTAACCCTCAATCTGACTGTCAGCCACTCAGAGCTAGGTAGGTAGAATGAAGCTGGATTATTCAATACCTCGTGCCAGTCGCGGAACTAATCCTGTTCTCCATACCTAGGTAGAAATATCAGCAACGAGAGCAGCAGTATCATCATTCCAGATCATCGAGTGGCCACCGAGGGTTTAGTGTGGAAGACATGATGTTTTGATACACTCTCTCAGATTGTTCTGACAACAGTGAGATGAAATAAAAAACAAAATCTTATAGCATTTCATCAACTTTAAAAGTCAATGAAACAATATTGAAACATCTCTGACTCAATTTAAATGAGTATCTTTGAGATATTGAAATCTCAATTGTTTTATCACTAGATCATAGAGCCTTTGTCAGTGATTAATTAAATTGATAAAATTAATAAAATGAATGAATTTTAATATTAAAAGTGACTTTGTAAGTCTGTCAGTGACTATGTTGCTTGTAAGAATGTAATTAAGATGAATAAGTTTGTAAAATTCAACTTCTCTTATAAAGTGATGATATATATCAATGTATTTCATTTTAACATAAAACTCAGAGTTCTTAATTAAAGCAATAGCTCTTTAATTGTTTATTTAAATTATAACTGTTCTGAATTTCTTTAATTCTAATTCTTTAAATAATTTCTTCATTCAAACTGCTTTCTTTGTAGTCTCTGTTAAGATCATGTATTTCACTTTATAAAAGAATAAAATAATGATTTTCTGATGTTTTGAACTTCAGAATACTGATTCATTAATTATCTTAAATATATATTTTAATGTAAATCTTCTTAATTTAAGATCTTCTTCTCAGTCTGAGTTCAAATATTCTAATAATTTAAGTTGTTTACTCAATTTATATTTAAGAACAATGTCTAAAGTCTTTTACACATATTAAAATACTTGTTTCAGAGTCTTTCAATGTGTGTTGTTAGAATTATGTGCAAATTAACTAAGAGTTAACATCATATATGTGATGTTGAGTTACATTTATGTCATAATGTATATAAAAAATTCTATAATCTTTTAATATTAAGTTATTAGCTCTGATTCAGCTGTTTCAGTAATCTTTATAAGATAGACTCTGAATTTCATTGAAGTTGTGTCTATCTTAACATTCTGTAAATTAAAGTCTTTGAACATCTCTGTAAAATAGATTCTTTATGACAGAATAAGAATTTGTAAAGTTCTATTTTGTGTAATTAACATTTTTAAGTAATGCTCACAGATTCTGTAGTCAGTCATTTTGAAATAATTATTTAATTTGATCTTAAGATCTAGAATTTTGTTCTTATTAAGTTTACATAAAAGAATATCATTAATGTAAATAACAATAATTAAAGTTTTCTTTTTAAACACATTATTGTCTATGTAAATCTGTGTGTATCTGAGATCAGCAAGAAAGCAGTGTATTATCTTGTATTATAGATAAGATAATTGTTTTAATTTATATAGAGCTTTCTTCAATTTATACATTTTGTCTTTCTCTTTTTCATATTCAGTGAGTTAAATCATGTAGACTTCTTCTTTCAAATCACTGTGTAAGAAAGTCATTTTAATGTTCATTTGTTTCAATTTGTAGTTATAAAATGCAGCTATGACAAAGATGACTTTATAAGTCATTGATTTGATAACTGTTGCAAAGATTTCTTTGTAATTAATTTTAAATTATTATTTAAATTCTTTAACTACTCATTGAGTCTTATACTATAGAATTAAGCTGTTAAGTTCTCTTTTATAACAATAAATTTATTTGTTTCTTAAAGCTCATCAATTAAATAACAATGCCTTTAAAGTTCATATAAAGTTAATCATTAATGAGTTATACTCATTATTCATTGCTTTCTTTCAGTCTTTCAACTTGTAACTTGTAATTATCTATTTAAATGTCTAAGATTCACACTTAAAGTCTTCTTTCTTTTCTATAACATTAATGATTGTATTAAATACAGCTAAATAAACTATAATTACTTTAAGCTTTAGCTTTATAGAAGATTGTCTTTCTCTTTTAAAGTGTTAAAACTCAGCTGATACTGATCTATCAATTATAAAAGAAATATTTATAACATCTTTTTTTTCTTTCTTCATTTCTTTTAACTGATTTGACAATATCAGTATGAAAGAGTATGATGATATGTACTTCAAAAATAATGACAATGATAAAAATTAAAAAGAAGACAAAAAAAATAACTGTACATTTTCTTGTTCTGCATTAACAGTGTGAGATTGAGTGACTTTAAAAATTAAGACTGTAACTTTAACATCATAAATTGATGAATCTTCATTAAACTGCACATCTCTTACTTTAATTATTTAATCTATCTTTTTCTTTTCAGAAAGTCATACTCTATATTGATTTCTTTCTTTATATTTAACAAGAATTTTCTTATTGCTCTGAGATTCAAATTTAATTCTCATTATTTGAATCTTCTTTAATATATACATGTATGCTGTGCATTCAAAACATCAAAGATGTCTAAAATTGATGAAGTTTGCTGATTTATTCTTATTAAAAGATTTAAACAGTAGCTGAATTGAAATCTTGTTGTTTTTAAGAGCTGACATTAAGAATTAATTAAGAAGATAGCATGCTGTTTTAACAGTCTCTGACTATAAAGTTTTGAAGACTTCACTATTCAGAATCATAATTTTAACTTTTGCTGTCAAAAATTCATTACTTTTTTCTGTCATCTCATTCTGCTTCAGTTCATAAGAAACTGTTGTTTCATAGATAATTCTAAGACTTTATAATCATTTAATGATGAGCTCATCTCTGAATTTCTTTTCATTATTAAGTTATACTTATGTAATTTGTAAATTCATCTAAATAAAAAGCATATTAAGAAACTGTTCAATTTTATCTTTTATTTAATCTTTCATTTTCATATTATAAATGTATTGTCAGCAAATAAGATCATCTGTGAAAACTATATATTATAAGAACTCATTATATACTTTCAGTGTGACAGAGCTGACAACATCAATGTAAATTAGTTTAGTCATCTTTATGACTCAGTTTTATAGTTTTTTTAAGATCTTCTTCTTTTAATTTGTTCTCATACAGACATTACACAAATGTAATAATGTTTTCATAAGTTCTTATAAATTGAGTCTCACTATTTCAGAATTCTTTAACACATTATTAAGACTTAAATTCTTTATATAATTAAAATATCAGTATTAAGTAGTTTTTGAGATCTTATTATCTTTAATGACTGACATAATCTTATTTTTGTTCATAGATTTTCTCATTGTTAAAGTTTAAAGATAATATAGCTTGTCTTTGTATACTATATAATTAAGTATATTCTAGACTGAGTGTAGAGTCAAGTTAGATTGAAAAAAAGTGCACTTAATCTGAATTTACACTAGAGTCTGAGTCAAGTCAGATCAGATTTATGTATAAATTAACTTTATTTACAATCTGTGCAGATATCTGCATGTAAGTAAGACTAATCATAATGAATTATACTGATCTTAATTCTATGTTTTATTGAGTTAATATGTAGCATAAGTTTACTGTATAAATTCAGACAACATCACAATCATATTACAGTCATATTTTTAATATATATTTGTAATGAGTCAAGAACAAGTGTAATTCTATTATAATGAGTTAAGCTACACACATTGTAGTTTATAAACTATAACTGTAATACTATTTTCAGAGATTTGAGAAGAACTTAAACAACATTAATTTGTAATAGAAGTAATGAATTAACTCTATGTTCTTTGTTTAAATAGTCATGCATTTCATGTAAATTGCACACAAGTTGATGTCTAAATATTTATTAATAATTGATCTCAACATCAATATATAAAATATTATTCTTAAGATATTCTATCAAGAATGTCTTCATAGTCTTTTGTACAGTCTGAATAGTAGAGCTTTATCAGTAAGTAGATATATTCAATTTGTAAAGATAAGATTTAAACAAAATATTCTGCACAATCTCTCTAATCAGTTGCTGAAATGATAATTTAAAAAATCAGAGACTTCACACTCTTTTAATAATGTCTGATCTTTCTGAGCATAATCACTATAGATATGTTAAAAAGTACTGTTAAAAAATAGACAAAATGTATATATATTGTCAGTCTTAAATCTTCACTTCTTTAATAACTATAATGTAGTCTCAGCTATCATTTTCTTCTTTAACTTCACAGCTGTTCAGTCTTCTTCTTTAGCTGTATTTCTTACTTTATTGTAGTTTGTCATTCTGCTTAACTTTATTATCTTTAAGATTCACTTTGTTCTGATTATATTATCTAGAACTGTTAGAATTGTCTGTTAAAAATAAGATAGATGATCTTGACTTGATAGATAATTTGATGATGATTGTGATTTTATAAAGATAAAATTTATTATAAAAATATGATGAAGATGCTTCTGTTTTAATTAGACTGTTAGAATGATGCATTAAAGATAAAGAACTAGACATATTTGATGTTGCTGATGATTCTATGAATATAATGTCTAAGATGAAGACTTTTAATAGATGTAAATGTTTTATTTTAATATAAAATGTATTATTTTAATCTAAAATTATCAATGTAGTGTTATTGAAGCTATGTTGTTGTCATAATGTTATTGAGAAATTCACTGAATAAATAAAACAAACTTAAGAGCTCAGCTTATCTTTCTTTACATAATTATTTAATTCTGAATATCTCATCTTCATCAGCATCATCAAGAATATAAGTTTCAACATTTATATTTCTTTTCTAACTGATATGCACATTGAAATTATTTAATAAAAATAATATGTATTATAATGTCTTCTGAAACTTCAAAATGCTATGTTACATTTTTATTAACATCATTGTCTTTAAAGAAGCATCACAACAATAATGATAAGATATATTTTAATGTCTGTTTCTAACATATTAATAACATTTAATGTGTAGAAAGACTCTGTCATGAATGTTGTTATCAACATACTTATAAAATATTACAAGAACTTCAAAATAAGTTAGAACATCTATGTCTATCACATTAATAACATTTAAAATATAAAAAGATATCATCTTACATATTATGCTGTCTAAAATTATCATTAAGAATATTTCTTTATCTGTTAAGTCTAACAATATTAACATTGATGTAAGTTTTAATGCTTATTTCTAATGCATTAATAACATTGAGCATGTAGAAGTCTAAAATTAAAGCTTATATCTTATAATGATGACTGACAGAGACATGTAAAGTTGAATTATTAAAAAAAGCTAAACAATATATTAAAGATGAAAGTGACAGTCTATGCAAAAAGAAGAATGAATATTCTTAACATCTTTATATTGCTGCAGAGCAAAAATGTTAAAGTAAGTTATTTCTCAATGTTTATCTTTTTAATTAAGTGAATAATCATGACAGATTGACACATCATTATATCTTAAATAAGCTCAGACTGACATCAGTGTGAATTAAAGCTGATGTGAAGATAAGAAAGCAGATAAAGAAGAATTTGACAGAGAATATTATAAAGAATTAATATTAAATTTAGTAAAGTGATATATTTATAAGCTTTATGAATCTGATACTGTTAACAGATATTAGTGAAGTGACTGAAGTTAAAGATTAACTGAGAAAGATAGAAGATTGTGAAAAGATAGAAGAAATAAAAGATGTAAATAAAGATTGAAGATTTTGCAATTATAAAGAAGAATAAGAAGAGAGTAAAGTCTTTAATGAAGAAGAAGATTACTGAAGAGATAAATATTACATATATATATTAGAAAAACTCATTAAAACTTACTCATTATATGATAGATTTACTTAACAATTAAAGAGACAGTAAAGCAAAACATTAATTTTATAATTCAGCACTGAGAATAAATAAGTTATCTGAGAGAAAGACACAGTCTTTAAATAGTTGATGATTTTAAGTTAAAAATGTATATGAGACACTTTTAGCAGCAGATGATGAACTCTAATAATATTATAAACATAACAGTGAAGTAAGTGTTTTAACAGTTCATTTTAATGTGTATTTACTTATCATTAATAATTACACAATTTCAGATTTAAAAGAACATATCTTAAAACTTAAATTCTTCAGTGCAGTCAAAGATCTTAAGATCTTAAAGAGAGTATATATCTTTTTCTTTAATGATGAGAATTCTGTTATGACACTGAACACAGAGAGTGATGATAAATTTTGAATTATAAAGTTAAATTTAAATGAACATAAATATTTTAATGAATTCATAATTGAAGTAAGAGAATTCTAATAGTTATTTTTAACATATTAATGATTATTATAGATGATCAAGCTTAAGAAATTTGTCATTGTTATTTCATTAAAAGAGAGTTTATGTGTGAAGAAGAATGCTGATGAAGAAGAGAAAGATGTAATTAAAGATATTGATGAGAAAGAAGTTGTGAAGAAGAATTTTAATGAGAAGAAAGTTGTAATTGAAGAGAATGTTGTGATTAAAGAGATGATTAAGAAAGAAGTTATGAAGAATGATGTTATTAAAGAGAAAGTTATAATTGAAGATGTTGCTGAAAATAAAATTAAGAAGAAAGATATTAATGAAAAGAATGCTGTAGTTAGTGAGGCAGTGATAAAGATAAAAGAATTTTAATAGATAATTTTAATATATTTATGTTAATTGCAGACTTCTGAAAATGTAAAGAATAATTTAAAAGAAATCTTTAAAGAGTTAAATTTTATAATATGATTTTTATCAGCATTATACACATTATAATTCAAGAAACAGATCATTGATAAGATAAAGCTTATAAAAATAATCATATTGTCTTAAGTAAAAGCTGAAAGACTTTAAAACAGTTAAAAGAGAAAAGCAGTTAATAATGTTTTAATTTATTGTATAAGCTATAAATAAATAAATAATTTTGCTTTTTCTTTCTGTATAAAGATTAGCTTTCACTATCTAATTCTTTTAGTGCACTTTGAAAATGATTACATTCAATAATATTTAGACTGAAGAAGATAAGAAAATTGCATATCAGAAAAATCTATTAAAAATATTAATTCTTAACTTTATTTCTTTAATTACAATGATGAGTGTTATGTATTAAATGTGTTTGAATGCATCACAATATTGTAGAAGTAAAGATGATTTATAATATTTATAAATTACATAATATAACTTTTAAATATATTTATAACAAAATCATCAACATAACTTTCATCTCATCTTCTAATTTCTTCTCAGAGAAAAGCAGCAAATATATAAGATAGATAAGATAATTACTGTAATAATTAAATTATATTGCTTTTCTTAATTTAACTGAGAGTAATTTACTCAATAATTAAATTAAGAGTTCTTCTCAATTAATGAATATCTAAAATGAAGACAGAGCTCTCTGCAGTCATTATATGTTAAAAAAACACATTAAAAACATTAAATAGTAATTATATTTAATTCTTAACTTCTAACTATGAAGTATGTTTATGTCTTTAAATGCATTGCAATTCTGTAAACACATTATACACACTTTACAGAGTAATTCTTAAAGCTTTATGTTTTTATAACTTAATTATTTACATAATTTTCAGTCAATCAACATCATCTACACTTTATAATAATGTTATCAATTCTTAAACAGAATCTTTAAATACTTCAATTAAATCATTTCTGAAATCTTCTTCAAACTTAAAATTCATTGACTCTTAAAGATATTTAATTCAATATTCAGAACATGATGATTCAGTTAGAAAGAATGAGTTGCAGAGTGAATTTAAAGAATGATGAATTTTAATTAATTATAGATGAAAAAACATTGATGATAATTAATTTAGTATTGACAAATCTAATTGAAAACACTGTACTGTGCAATAAGATGATTATCTTCATGTTAATAATGAATGACAAGAATATTTAAAGACAGCACATCAATATATTGATGTATCTTGCTTAATCTGCTGTCATTATAATGAGAATATAATTCATTCAACATCAATTAACAATAATATAAATTCTCTCTGAAATCATAGATTAATCAAGAATTGTTTAGCTATCATTATGAATATCTATTTAAGCATAAATATTTAATTTACTTTTAAAAACATTGATTTCTGCTTTTTTAACATGTATTTCTAACACATATCTCTGACATAACACAGCAGGCAAAACTTGACAAAAAATCAGTAAATAAGTATTTTAATGCTGAAAACTTCATTAAATAACTTTTAAATAACTTTTTCTTTTTAAATCTTTCTTTTTAAGCACTTAAGAACTCTGAATTTCAAAAACTCATTTAAATGCTGTAATTAGGTACACTGATGCCTGATAGACACTGATTTGATAATTTAATAAAGATATAACATTAAAATATTTAAGAAACACTTCTTATTAAGCTTAAATGAATTATCAAAATCTTAATTGCACTTAATAACTAAATCAGTCTCAGTCATCTGATCTTTATAGATGTTATCACTTACTTTATTAACAAAAACTGAAATTATCAGAAAATTCTTCTTATCTTTTAATTTCTTCACAATCAACATACTGATTAATCAATGACTGCAGAGATCTTTGCAATTCTTTAAGAATATAAGCTGAAGAAGTGTTTTCTTGCAGTGATTATAAATAACTGCAGTAACAATAAATTTATGTAGAGAACTTTGAGTGAGCTTTTAAAAAGAAAAGATATCATATAATAGACTGTAATCAATGTTATTTCTTGCTTTATACATATCATTCAGCTAGCTGTCAAGAATCTACTTAATTTGTTAAAGACATTGACAGTTAATGAGTTAATTACTTTATTATTTAATAAGAAATAATTTAATACAAATCATTAAGAAAATCATTCTGTCTAACACTCTGTTCAAGATATATCACTATCTTGTTTCTAATAGATAGTTTTAACAGATATGACTAACACATTCTTAAATATTTAGATTTAACAGCTTGCTATTGTTATAATTTTCTCTTTGCAGCAATACAAAATGTTCAAGAGAATTCAGCACTTCATTCATTTACGTTCTGCTCTGACACTTATACAGAATGTTAGAACACAATGAAACTCTATTTATAATATAATGTAAAGAATTTATCAACTTTGCAATGATATATGTGTCTGAATCAGTCAAGAGTGTAACAAAATCATAAAATTAAGTAAGAAGCTTAAGATTCTATGTGTATTTAAGCAGAAGTGACAGCAAGTTATATATATAATGATACTTCTTTAATTCTTTAAGAAGTACACAGAGTCAATGAATTAAATATATAATTTAATTATGTATAAAACATTTCTTGTATACATCAATCTTTTTGATTATCTGAAGAATCAGAATAATATAAAGAAATTAAACTTAATCTTAAAGTGAATAGTGAAGTTAAAGATAGCTATTGAGAAAACATTAATTAAGATGAAGAAGTATTATGTATAAACAGAAGATGAGAGTAACTTATTATATAATATTGTCATTATTTTTAATTTTACATAAAAACTTTCACTGTATTAGATATGTTTTTTACTGATCTTTTTAACATATATTTCTAATGTGCATCACTAATTACTGAGGTGTGCAGTCAGCTGAATGAGATCAGACATATTATGTACAGTATTAAACTGAGTTTTAGACTTATTATAAAAATCATTATTGTTTATATAAGAATGTTTTGTCACATAATTGTATTTAGAATTCAACATTATCTGTCATTAAATCATTCATAAATCTCATCACAAAAGCACAGCAATTCAAGACTCAACTTAATGACATCATAATTATTAATTTAAAAGTCAATCAATACTTAGATTCTTTATTATATTCAGTTAATGAGAATGATCTTAACATTTTAAAGTACTGAAAGTTACAAATTATAATCTTTTCAGCATTAATTATAATGATCAAGAATGTTCTTACTATATTTATTGCTGATATTAAAGTTAAATAACTGTTCAATCTTGCTTAAGATGTCATTACTTATTGAAGAGATTGATTAAATAAAGTCATCATTAAGATTATTATAATGATTAAGTTCAATTTATTTCAACATTAAAAACTGAATTATCTCATAATTAAAAGAGAGAACACTGCAGAAAACTTATTTTCAGATGAAGTTAATATAGACATGAAGCATCTATCTTATATATTTATTTCAGATTGCAACTCTTCTGACATTGCAGATAACAGCTTAGTTAATACTTTAAATTAAATCATTTATAACATTTTAAAGTGTAATTCTCACAATACTTTAAATGATGACTCTGATGATCTGAACAAAGATATGAAACTTAATATTTATGAAGACAGCTAACTGATATATGCATATTAAAATTTCTTATTAAAAGATTAAAACACTGCAATCTGAATGAATCAGTCAATATTACAGCATCTTTACAATTAATTACACTATCAATTTTCTCAGCTCATTCTAAAAAGAAAGTCAGAAGAGATTTACTTAATAGTTATGTCAATAAATGTAAAAAATTCATAAAACTACAATCTATTCAAAATATAATGTTAACTTCTCTGCTTTCAAGAGAAATACATTGTGCATTAGAAAGAACATTTACATTTGAAGAATGAAGAGAAAGAAGAGAATGAAGAAAGATAAGTAATGAATAAATTTATATAAAAGTAATTTGACAGTGAATAATGCTAATTCTTAACAGTGAATATTAAATTAACTTTAATTACATTGTCTTCATTTACATTACTTTTTCTTCATGCTTCACTATTTCATTATTCATCACATCACTTAATCACACAGTCAGAGATCTTTAATCTTTAATGAAATTATACAGTTAAAAGTCTTCAATCTCTGATGAAATTACATAGTTAAGAGTCTTCAATCTTCAGTGAAATTATATAGTTAAGAATCTTCAATCTTTAATGAAATTATATAGTTAAGAATCTTTAATCTTCAATGAAATTACACAGTTAAGAGTTCTCAATCTTAGATAAAATTACACAGTTAAGAATCTTTAATCTCTGATAAAATCACATAATTAAGAATTCTCAATCTTTGATGAAACTACACAGTCAGAAATCTTCAATCTTTGATAAAATTACATAATTAGAGACTCTCAATCTTAG
>JAABUY010004192.1_pt1 | contig 15306 bp, 16 predicted proteins | sample 5560271 | NCBI WGS metagenome assembly JAABUY01 (sample SAMN10711886, study PRJNA513374) | rock metagenome | isolation source: Antarctica rocks | place: Antarctica: Victoria Land, University Valley
TCGATCAAACAATGCGACGTAAGCATCGATACATTCATCTATATTCATCTCAAGACGACCCAGCATGATAGCGATCAATCCACCGGTACTCGTTCCTCCAATCATGTTGAAATACTCGCATGGCTTCTGCGGCGCATCCGGGTTGATGGTCTCCATTAGTCGTCTGAGGATTGCGAGTGACGACAGCGCACGCACTCCACCGTCATCAAGGGATAGTAGGCATAAATCTTTACCCGGCATGACGGAAAGTCCTGGTTTTCTCGTCGTCGTACGACCAGCCGGGTAGGAATTTGCAGAGGCCGACTTTGAGAACGAGGGGACAGAAACTACCGACTAGATTGCTGCTATTGTGCGGCTGAATGATATCCATCTAAGGCTGAAGACAGCGGATTTATCGGGATTTAGGTGCCCAGTTGGGTTTGCCCAATCGCAAGTTAGAGTTAGCTGTCGATTCGGCTGAGCATCTTATCAGTGGTGGGCTCAGCCTAATGATCGAGCTTCAGCCTTGATAAAGCATGTGCGAATACCAGTCAAAATACAGCGGTATTGCCTCGTTTCCGTAGGGAAGAGAGGCGGCCCCTACATCCTTTGTACCAGCTGAGCAGCATGAAACCATGCCAAAGCTATTCAGATCAAAGAAAAGAGAAGCTCCGGCGGGTGAGAACTTGGGTCCCGCAGATTCCCCAGGCACGGCAAAGAACACAACAGAATATGAAGGGAAAGAGACCGTGAGTGACACAGAACGGCTTGTTGATTGGAATCCAAACGCGAATCCAGGGCTCGGTGTGAGGGTTCTACATGAACCATCCGACCCCACAGCGACTGTTGTTGAGTAAGAGCTTCCTTCAACTCCACGCTGAAATCTGCTGACGCTGCTGTGCTCCTCATAGCATCGTCTTTGTACATGGCCTGACAGGGGATCCAGCTAGAACATGGTGTCACCAGCAGACAGGAATTCACTGGCCAGCCTCTCTTCTAAGCTGTGATATTCCCAATAGTCGAATACTGTCCTTCGGATATGATGCAGACGTGGTCAATTTCTGGAGTCCAGCCTCTCAAAATCGAGTAGGCAATCATGCGCTGAATTTACTTGGAGGACTCACACGTCTGAGAGAAAAATCGGATACTGTGAGACTATGACCCTATGTGTATATCCCTTTTGCAGTGCTGATTTGTGTACAGGAAGATCGGAAGATTGTCTTTGTCGCGCACAGTCTCGGAGGCCTTGTTACGCAGGACTGCCTGTGGACATCCAGAAACCATCCTGAAAGACACTTGCGACAGGTCAGCTCCTGTACCATAGGCATATCATTCTTAGGTACACCACATCATGGAGCGGATCTTGCAGCGTGGGCCAAATTTGGAACAACAATTGCAAGGATAATCAAATACCCAAATTTCGATATTGTATCTGTTCTTCGACCCGGATCAGAAATGCTTGCCAGAGTTCAAGATGGGTTTCATGGTCTGTTGAGAATGCGTGTAAACGAAGGTTCAGAAATAGCCATTACCTGTTTCTTTGAGGAGCTTCCGCTTCCTGTTGTTGGCAAAGTAAATATGACTACAAGTGCACTACTTTAAAGTTGTGTTAATTATGTTCAGGTCGTTGAAATGGATTCCGCGATCATCCCTGGATATGCAAACTATGGAATACGTGCTAATCACATGGCAAGTGATATCTTTCGTTGCCTATATAATCAAGCTGACAGTTCAGGATATGACCAAATTCGGCAGCAGAGATGATGATGGATATGAGTCAATTCTAGGAGAGTTGAGGAGATGGGTGAAAGGACTGCAACCTACGCATGGTATTGTTCCCATTTTAACTGTACGATCTTGAATTCCAATCAACATACATTTTCTATAGAACCGTGATTGCAGCCTTTATGATTAAAACTTGAAAAGATGTACTATGTCACTGCTACATGAATCAAGTGTATAAACAAGCTTGCTGAAATTAAGAAGTTCTACTTATGAGGAGAAATAATGCTAATCTCATACATGTAGATTCTTTAAAAATGGCGAAACCTCTGTTCTTAGTACCGTTCAACAAAGATGCTATGTTTGTGGATCGCGTTCAGGTTTTCAAGAATATCAACGAGCAAATCAAAGCTCATCATCGTATTTCATTAGCAGGGATCGGTGGTGCTGGGTAAGCTGGTTTCTAAAATGTGTATATAACCTGTTGCTAAAACTTGCTTAGAAAATCACAGATTGCTATTGAATACTGTTATCGATATCGGAATCTTCACCCCAATAAGCATATTGTCTGGGTTCATGCTAGTACAAGACAACGGCTTAAGCAAGCATACAGGGATATAGCAAGAAGACTGGAACTTCCTGGGTGGAATGCCCCTGCAGTTGATACGCTTCTATTGGTCTCTGAATGGTTCAATGACAATGAACAATGGTTGATGGTGTTGGACAACGCTGATGATCTAGATACATTCTTTGCAAAGCCAACATCAACTATCACTGATCTTGAGCAGACAAGGCCTCTTTCACATTATTTACCTCAAAACTCACGGGGTTTGATGTTGATCACCACAAGAGATAAACGTATGAGCGAAAGACTGGCGGGTAGACACGCATCTATCATGGTACCACTCATGACTTCTTCAGAGGCACAGGAACTATTGCGAGCTCAATCTGAACAACCTGATACCTGGAATGACAAAGACTCTAGAACGCTCCTTGATGCTTTAGAATATGTACCACTCGCAATCACGCAAGCAGCCGCCTTCCTCAGCCAGAATAACTGTAGTCTCGCAGAGTACCTTGATATGTTCCACACCAATGATTCTGAGGTACAAGACTTATTAAGTGAGGATCTTGGGGACCTCAGAAGGGATTCGGAAAGCCAGAACTCTGTTATCAGAACCTGGAAGCTATCCTTTGATCTTACAAGCAAACAGAAGTCCCGTGCCGCGGAGATGCTATCACTTATGGCGGTCCTAGATCGGCAGGGGATTTCAAAGAATCTTTTAAAAAATGATACCGACCGCAATGTTGATGTAATGACGGCATTAGGAACTTTACAAGCGTTCTCACTTATCAGTGTTGAATACAATGGAGCAAGCTATCAATTGCATCGACTGGTGCAGCTGGCCACTCGAAAATGGCTGGAGATGGAGGGCACGAAAGAAAAGTGGCAAGAACAAGCCTTGCTAAAGGTTGCAGAAAACTTCCCAAGTGGTGTTTTTGAAACCTGGACCGCATGTGAAACTCTCTTGCCTCACGCAGAAACCGTGATTCAATACAGAAATGTAAAGAAGATGCGTTCAGAGCAATATTCCTATCTTTTACAAAAGATAGCTTGCTTTGATATGCTGCAAGGACGATTTGAAATTGCCTGTACAAGAAGTATAGCTGCTTTTGAGATGAGACAGAAAATCTTTGGGTTAGAGCATCCAGACACGCTGACCAGCATGGCCAATCTGGCAGCCACGTACTGGAATCAGGGGCGGTGGGACGAGGCAGAGGAGCTGGAGGTGCAAGTGATGGAGACGAGGATAAGAGTGCTGAAAGCAGAGCATCCAGACACGCTGATCAGCATGGGCAACCTGGCAGTCACGTACGGGAATCAGGGGCGGTGGGACGAGGCAGAGGAGCTGCAGGTGCAAGTGATGGAGACGAGTCTAAGGGTGCTGAAAGCAGAGCATCCAGACACGCTGATCAGCATGGGCAATCTGGCAGCCACGTACCGGAATCAGGGGCGGTGGGACGAGGCAGAGGAGCTGGAGGTGCAAGTGATGAAGACGAGTCTAAGGGTGCTGAAAGCAGAGCATCCAGACACGCTGATCAGCATGGCCAATCTGGCAGTCACGTACGGGAATCAGGGGCGGTGGGACGAGGCAGAGGAGCTGGAGGTGCAAGTGATGGAGACGATGGTAAGGGTGCTGAAAGCAGAGCATCCAGACACGCTGACCAGCATGGGCAACCTAGCATATACCTACAACTCTCAAGGTCGTCACAGCGAAGCCATTGCATTGATGAAAAGAGTCGTTGAATTACGCGCAAAGAGTATGCCAAATCATCCAGATACACTTGATTCAACCAGTCAATTGAGAGAATGGTCAGGCACTTGAGGTCGACCTCTTTTTACCAAGGAATTCTTTTGCATCAACCCTGTCAACAGCAATAGCTTTGCGACTTGATTGAGGACACCCTATGCTGAGAAGCGATTGTATTCAGCACATTTTTGCATAATGAATTTGTCTGCAAATCAGATAACATCTCGATACAAGTACGGCACAATTAAACAAGATGAATGTATTAATCTCATCTTCGTCTGCTAACCTCACAACACAGCGCTGGCCACAAAAGAGCCTCTCAACATTAAAAGATTGAAGTGTCTGTAATCTGCTGTCTATTTCACAATGCAGAATTCTCGTTACGATTTCGCTTGAAATATGATTCAAAAAGCTTTGAACTAGACCACAGCGAATGACTAAAATGATAAATTTCATGTCAGCAACAATACTGTTGATGCAGGAAAGCCTCTAGCATCATTACAAAAATGAATCGTCGTTGATGTAGATGAACAAGCCATGCACAAATGACTTCAGCAGTACTATTGAAAATGGGTTGCAAGCTTGAGGGAAGGAAGACTGAGAACTTGTAGTGACAAATTACAAAACCTGGGAACAGATGCTCAGATAGAATCAAGGACATATATACCTTCACCTTGAACAAAGCAGCTATAGATCACCTACAGCGATGTGAGCGTGCCGGTCTGCCCCGCTTGCGTCTAGGCTGCACATGATGGCCTCGGCCTCAAAAGCCCCCAGTAAGTCCTGTGTGTTCACAAGCTCGCGTCCAGGGAGCCATGTATCGTTCCAGCGCACCTTGTAGTCATAGCCCCTTTCCGTCCATCTCCTGTCAAGAATCTTTTTGATTTCCCATTCCTCCTCTTCATCCTGTGCTAAACCTCCTTGGCCTGAAGGCTGCTGAGGAGGTAGTGGGATGGCGGTGATAGCACTGGAAGGACCCATGGCCGCTGCTGCTCCGTGATCGTCTCTGTGGACGCCTGCTCATGTCGGTGCTGGAGTAGAGCGGTGCTGAGAGAGGTTGAGGGATCAAAAGGTGCAGTGCTAGGTTCAGCGATGCTATCAAAATTCAAGCAACCGTGCGTCTTTGCCCCTTCGAACAGGATCTGTGGAGCTGTGCAGTATCAAGTTCAAACTCAATGCTCATGGCTCTGGTAGAAGCGCTAGCTTCGAAAGGAAACCGGCTAAGATAAGATGAGATAAGATGAAGTGAGCATCTGAGCGCTTCGAAAGACTGACTGATAAATCATCGGTAAATAATATAAGAGAGAGGGTGGAAAACGAACGATATGAGATGCGTGTATGGGAATGACATGTAAAGTATGAAGATGTGAAAGAAAAAGAAAAAAAAAGGCAGAGGGGAGGTGTGCGGGGTGACAAAGATCAAACAAACGTCGTCTAGAAAAAAAAGCGCAGAATGTCCCCCTTAGGGAAGAAGAAGAAGAAGAAGAAGAAGAGAAGAGTGGAGAGGGGAGGAGGGAGGAGGGAGGAGGGAGGAGGGAGGAGGGGAGGAGGGGGAACACGCCAACGTTCACCTAAGTATCCCCTTTTCCCAGATTACTGTCGGAAAAAAGAAGAAAAAGAAAAAAAAATTACGCGTTTCGTAATCTGAAAAATGATTGCTCGGATCCGATGGTCTACAGTAGAACAAAACTCAGTGGTCGTAAATGGCTTTGTTCTAATTCGGGAACCACGCTCACGTCGTCTCCTTGATCAAAGACAAGCAAGCGGGCACGGAAAAACTTTCATCTCTCGTGCCATTGAGCAAAGGTTATAAATTTGCGCATCTATTGCTATATACTATTCAATAATAATCTTTTCTATCCACTCCGTCTATATCTTTGATGATATCTATTGGGCCCACCTTTTTTCGCCCCCTGGACTCTTTATCCCCCGGACCCCCAAAACCCACCACGCGCTGCGACGGCGAAGGAAACAGATTGCCATCTTTGCCATTCTTAGCTTGGCCTTCAACCCATAATTTAGTCCCTAGCGGATTCCCCATCAGTTTGGAAAGTTGATTGACTGCTACCACTCTCAGGATGGGTCTTGAGAGACTGCCCGTAGGTTCTGTCATCCTCGTTTGCATTCCCTCTTTCACGCCATAGCGCGTCTATCAATCACTTCCTTTCAACGGTCGACCTTTATATATATCCCTAACCAACCTTCACCGACCAAGCTCTGGTAAGAGATAGTACCGTAAGCATGCCATTTGCGAGAGACGCGAGGAGATGGCCAAAACGATGGAGCAGCCGCTGCCTGGTGCCACTGGTTCGATCCAGAACATGCAGTGACATATATTTAGTAGTTATGCCAACCCACAATTAAAGGGTGGAAGTGAAGATCCTCGAATCCGCCTGCATGGAGATTTAGGCTTTGTGTAAGAAGCTCTTCCCAGCACAGTTCTTCTGGGTGTGTCAAATTTCCTTTGCCGACCTTCATTTAGGCTTTGTGTGAGAAGCTCTTCCCAGCACAGTTCTTCTGAATGTGCCACATTTGCTTTGCCGACCTTGATTTAGGCTTTGTGTAAGAAGCTCTTCCCAGTACAGTTCTTCTGAATGTGCCACATTTCCTTTGCCGACCTTGATCTGAATTATTGCAAGTGGGAAAGAGATGGATGTCCAGAGGAAGAGGTCCTGGAATGCGTCGCCACCACTACTGTGCGACAGCACGCTGTCTGAGGTATATAGTAGTCCGGCAAGAGAGTACAGTCGAGCTTTCACGACTCGAAACTTGCACGCTCATCAGCTCCGCTATCTTAGGTCCGAGTTTGTCTGTTACTCGCGCTGAATCTTTAAGGCTTTTTGAGCCGATTCAAGCTTTTCCTTTTGTGTCTTATCGAATCATGTTCTCTACTGATTCTTCAGAACGTTTCCCCGAACCCGCTTTCACGTCTCTACATCTTAAGCTGGGCCAACCCTTCCCCCTTCTGCTTCTTCAACGAATCATGTTCTCTATTGATTCTTCAGAACGTTTTCCCGAATCCCTCTTTCAAGTCCCTGCATTGGTCACGAGACTGGCGAAGGAGCATTGCTGTATCGCTATCGTCACCAGGAGCTCTATCAACGGATGAGGCTCGAACACCCAAATCATGGTCGGCACGGCGAGTTGGCGGAGCTGATGATCGATTTCCAAGTGCTTCGCTGACTCAACTATCGGTCGAAGCATTATCTGGATTGCTAGCTGCTTGAGGTCCTAAACTCCCTCAAGCGCGCAGGAAGTTCCAGTGTCTGGAGGAACAACCAGCAAATTCTCTCCTTTATTAAAGCCGAGCTTTGCCTTCGATACGGTATATGGCAATGCCGTGAACAACTGCTTCGGTAGTACAGTCTGGTCCCAGCTCTTTGACCAAAGCCTTGTAGTCGATTTGAAACCACGGATAGTGAGCAATTCTTTATATAGTATTCAGTGCGACGGAGATCGTGAAACTCTGAGCATGATCCGCAGCCTTGCACCGTAGTTGGCTATATATATCAATGCAGGGCAGATTTCCCCCCCTCCACCTCCTCTTTTACCTTCTCCTCCAGCTCCTTCTTCTGCTCTTCCATCTCACCCTAGTTGCTCGATGACTTGGATTCCAGCGGACAAATTATTTAGGATTTACCCCAAGATGTGATCGCACCCACGTGCACAGTTTCCATCACATTAACCGTGACAGGACGCACTTTTTGTGGACCGTCCAATCTAAGACAAATGAGTGTAATGCACACAAAGTCGTTGAACTGACGAGCCGTAGCGTGGTGAATTTTATCGTCCGCTAGACAGAAGTTGAGTTGTCCAGTAAGGTACCTCGTTCCGAGCTAATCCATCTTTCACTAAGGGCGCTTCCTGTTTGAAAAGCAAAACCAGAAGAAACTTTGGCAAAATGTTCTTATTCCTCTTCTTAGTAGTTGTTCACTGCCTGGTGCTGTTTGGCCGACTTGGGCCTCGACACACTCTGACGTCGCTAGTAGTCGATGTACTCTTCTCAGGCTTGAAAGAATTCTTGAGATTGATCAAGCTAAATTCACACAACCTTGCCGGTTATTCCCAGCTTGGCGAGCCAACCCTCGGCTCATCAACTTATCTCATCCAAATGGCTTTGTCCGTGGTCTGACAGGTTCCCCGAAGTAACCCGATGGCCACTGCATCCTAAGGAGCTTTTGAAGAGCCTTACTGGGACCTTGTATGCTTGAGTCGCCATGTAACGAATGATCGGCTCGATATCGTAATGGCATTCGACGCAATATTGGCAACATCTCTGTAGAAATGAAAGGAATAGAAAGCCGCTGAATCGATGGCAGAATGAACACTCTGCCTTCACTATCACTCTCACGCAGAACAAGATCTCTTAAAAGAGCGTATTGGCAGAATCTCTGAGACCGCTGTTATCTCTCAACGTAAATGAGTCGTCAAGATCGACGAACGGAAATCCTGATAGGACCTCTGAAGCCGTCGTCACTTTTCGCACGTACTTTGACATGCTATGAATCTGTGCTTGAGCATCGTAGTTCACCATCTTTAGGAAGCTGCATATTGACACTAGCAAGTTTCGAGTATTGGATGATGAGCCGCGTGAAGCTGTTGTCAGGTTACTGTGTCAAGTATAGGACTTCCTGGGCATCTGAAGTGGACAAGGCCGTGATTGCTTGACCCCTGGGTTTCAGGGGTGAGCCGGTCCGTTTGATGGTGCAACAAAAACCTGCAGAATCTCCGGAGCGGAATGTACTTGTCTCAAGCTGGATGAGTTCTCTAGGTTGGTGAAAGAGGGTACCGGCAGAATCCCTGGAGCCGCTGTCACTGTTCGCACGTACTCTGATAAGGTATAAATTAGTGCTTGAGCATCGTGCTTCTCCATTTGCAGTTTTCAGGTCCGAATAATCGCGTTTCAACACGATCATACCGAGTGCCTCGATGGGTAGCTTGTCGAATGGCATTAGAGACGTCTAAAGCTGTGGGTTGGGAACAGGAGGTCCAAAAACACTGCAGATATATATACAGAGTGAGCGATATCCTTATCAATAAGAAACTGGTTCGAATTCCACTGGGATGGTCGGAGCCAACGTAGCAAGGTATGATACATGTAGCGTGAATACACCAAGGAATCGGTGGTTTGTTGTTTCGAAAACCATCACGTCGAGATTATATAGCGGCCCACTGCCACCACCGTAAACATTGTCTCTTTGTCCACTCGCCAAATCCCACCCGCCTGAGCTCTCTTCCTTAGTCGAGGCTCTCAAGCATTACATTGTATCTCTGATAGAAGGCAAACGAGCCGTGCGCCTCTCGTTTCGACACAATACCCGGATGTGGCTCTGCGATCGATACCATTCCGGTGCCTAGTGATACCAATCCGGCGCTTGTGACCTTCTGATGACGCTCGATTTGAAGTTAGGAAGTGATGTTGCTGCGCGAGAAAGCCAGAGAAGACAGGAGCGCTGAGCGGGAAGTGACTTTCATCGGCCGTGGTGTAAGTGTTCATGACATCTGAGTATTTACCAAGTTTCTCATTACACTGTGCTTAAACCGGCAAACAAGCTCACGCTCGTCATCCACGGCTTCAATGCTCTGTCTTGTGGGGTCTTCTCCCGACACAAGTCAGATCATGAGCGGTTCGTCAGCCGAATCTGTCGCCGCCGGCGGACATCGCTCATGGATCTGAATTCCGTGTTCTGGACTTCATAACGTCTTTCATCGTCCCCGTGACCCAAACAATAGACTGAGCGTAGCTTGACCGATAGGCTTCCGGCTGTCTTTCCGCCGTGATTTATGATGCCAACGAAATAACTTCTGTGTGACTAGCAACAGAAAGTAAGAATCTTCGGAGAGTCGTAACTTTCTTCGCTCTCCTACGTCACCAGCCAGCGAAGAGATCTACTGTGTGACGGAGTGTGGCTGTGGGAATTTCTTGGTGTAAGAATCGGTGTTCAGATCTACTACTGAACACTCTTTCGAACGTTTACGACAAGTGGTCCAGTCTTGGGCCGCCTCACCCTCGTGATGGATGGAGAAGAACACTGAGCGAGCTATGACTTTCTTCAATTCCTGTGGTCAAGCAAATTCTGGAGCGGCTTTAAGTAATCAGCTAAAGAAGGGCAAGATCCCTGAGCGGGCAGTGATTTTCATGACTGCGCTGATGACGTTGGCGAGGTTAAGGTACGTCGCGGCTCCGCGTAATGATGAGAGGTCAAGCCCGTCCCAGATATAGTAGATTGGCCGTTCCTTAGGTCAATCACAGTATTGTCTCGTAATTGTGCCTGTCTTGCGGCAGTAGAAGCGGATTTCTTGGCTCTTACTGCGGCAAGCTTCTCTTCAGCTCCTCGATTTCGCGCTGTTATCACAGATAAGGAATTCAGATACCCAGCTCGATGGAGTTTGGGACGTTACGACTATGGATTCCGTAATTGCATCACGACCAAGCCGCAATATGAGGAAGTTGAGTATGTGTCAAACTCAATGCCCGATTTGTATACTGGCATGGTCCTTGGAGAGCATTCTCTCCAGCTTGGGATGTTCCGGCCTTTTGACGTGCTATTCTTGTCTTTGGGAGCCTCACCAATAGTAAGTTTTCGGGTCCACATCTTCATATTCCTCCTTCCACTCGTATTCGATAGCTTCACGCTCTTCGCGAGTGCCGGCGTTGTACGATTCATAGTCGTACTTCCGAGGCTCACTCCAGCCGTGTTCATGGGATCGCTGGTTTGCTGCCTCGCCCTTGATCGTTACATTTGTAATAATCTGGGCCATCCTAGTCAAGACCGCTTTATTCACTTCCGCTACTCGATTCAGCGACGCTCACGGGATCGCTGGTTCACAGCCTCACTCCTCAATAGTGAAATCGGCCATATAGTCTATGACTTGAGTCAAGACGCCGTTATCATGGAGGCATGTTTTGGAACTATCATGGCGTCGATAGTTTGTGAACCTGCTCCATCAGGCAGGGCAGCGCCATACGGCAAGACAACGCAGGATCCGCTTGGGTATCATCCGCCCTATATACCAGACAACCATGGCAAGTGAGCTGACAAACATGCAGACTCCAGTATATATAACCACGCCTTTGTACCTGCCGATAGCGTATTGTCGTGCGGTAGCAGCTTGCGTTATTAGAAGAGAACTGATCGGTCCTGCAAGCACATTCCCTACGCCCTTTAGGAATGCAAAAACACCGAACGTGGTCAAGGCAATAGTTGGGTCATCATCGTCCAGAAAGGTTCCTATCCTGGCCCACAAGACGACGTATCCTCCGCCGAAAAAGCCGTATAGAAGCGATAATATGATCAAGGGAGGAAGAGAGTGAGCCAGAACCTAAGCCGTAAGTGTGGCGAGGGCGGAGATGAGGGGCGAACCGAAGAGCTGACCTTGTATGGGGATTCGACTGTCAGAGAATTTGGTCTTCGTCCCTGGACGCGCCTTTTTCCTTGTCGAACGTAGAATCTCGGTGGGATCGTGAAAGACGACTGCGTGCAGGTAGGTCTCGCAGCTCGATTGTGTCGGTGGCAGTGAACATTGGTGCTTGTGCTTTTCATAAGCCACTTCAGCTGTTTCCATACAGAGACACCACCCGGTCTTCGTACTACTGTTCAAGTTCGTGCCAGCTTCTTCAATCCCGGGTCCTTCGACTTTGGCTGCTAGACCTTTCACGCTGGTCTTGGTCTACTTCCCTTGTTGTCTGAGCAAAGGAGTCCGGGGACTATTGCGCTTGGAAAGGCGTATCGTTCACCGACACCCGAACCAATCGTTCGCCAATGCCAGTTCCGATCTTACATGATTTAGGTTTCTTCAACAGCTGATTAGGTTTATTTCTTCAAGCTCCCCACTTCCATGGACTATTTCCGTCAAACCCTGTGACGAGTTTTTTGTTCCTCGTCTATGATCGACCCACATCTGGTCCCTTCAATACCTTCGAGTACTTCATGGGGAGTGTTGCGAGAAGAAGCTTTCGGCGAGTCATTGCCAGTAATCATACGTCGAGCTGCATGCGAAGATTCTCTTGGTACCGGCTGACTATGACGTCAGCCCTTCTTCCGAAATTTCCAGACTTATGATGATACTGACCTAAATATATAATAGTATAGGTGGTACCGTTCTTTGTTGCGTCCTGTGGAATTTGCTCTTGATATAAAGCTCTCTGAAACTCCAGATATGGGTGCACCTTTCCGACCGGCAAACAATGTTTGTGCACTATGTCACGAACCTCCAAAGCCAGGACCTCAAAGAGACAGTGTTATCGACTTCCTCAAGCCAAGCACTGTGGTGCGAATACAGTCTTGTGCCGGCTGATAATGACATCCAGCATGTTTGAAGCTGACGGACCATCGACTGTCTATATTTATAGGTGATAAAATATTATATTTGTGTGCTTAGGAAAGAGCTCCAAGGCCAGTCATTGGCAGAATTCAAGATAGCTATCAAAGCCAGAAGCTTTAAGAGGTAGAGTTGATGACTTGGCCCAGAGCCTCTTTGATCACCAGTAATGCTTGGTCAAGATTGTATGGTAAAGAAAGACATCCTTGAGCAAAGTGATAAGGATGTCCTCATCATCCTCATCATCGAAGACCTTTGACTGTGTTTGATGATATATACACTGGCTGATGAAATATATGAGAGAGATGATGGAGGAAGAAAGAGGAAGGTCTGAGTTCGAGCGGTTTAAATATCTACGAATGACCCTGGGGTGAAGCTATTCACGGATATACCGCAGTGTCGCACTCTATTCTCTCGGCAGATCGACCTATTAAGGCAATGTGACGGCCGTACCCCGCATCTTCACTAAGTACTACGAGTGGATGTGTCGGTGTAAGAGTCAGATTTCAGAGTCATGGAAGATGTTGATGCTGAATGAATTGTTCTTATGGCCGAGGTATGGCCGACGATCACGTGCAGTCTCGGGCCTGCCCCTTGGTTGTGGGGATTCATGGCCTAGGACAGGAAAGATCTCGATTTAAGGGAGGAACAACTTCCAAGAGGACCTATGGATGATCTCACGAGACAGATGTTCCACCAGGACTGTGTGTGTGGCTTTACCTGTGATTCATCGGATCTGTGGTTTGAAGTCTAGGGGGGCCATCCCTTGGTGCCCCCGCAGACATAAATCTAGTTGGCGGAAGCAAAACCGATGGCCCGAGTCCGAATGACAAAATCAGAGCTGCTACTGCCAGCTGTTATATGCCAACTTAGTAGTACTCTCAACCTGTATTCAAAGCTCCTCCAGCCAACATAGTTCCCAACATCTGGAACCATCAAAGCACCCTCCGACTGTGCCATGAACCATGACTTAAGCCCGAACGGCACACCGCAGCTGCTTCTGCCAGCTGGTATACTATTCTTAGATACCTGTCTTCAGACCCCAATCAAGCAACCCCGGCCAACCTTGGATTTCCGTATCGAGGGAGCCCAGGACTCGCATTAAACCTTCCAAGCTCCCTCGAAAACGGGTCATGAGAGAGTAAATTTGAACGCCTAGTGGCCGACTATTGATTTTCCGCGTCATTCTACACCTACCCACATTTACTTGAGGGCCCCGCCATGCCTACCAAGCACTCTCGACCGACCTTGCCCTCCATCATCAGAAACCCCTCGAAGACCGCTCCAAGATGTCAAGAACTCCCTCATATCAGACAGAAGAGGCCGCTTAAGCCCGAACGGATACCTCAACCTTCTACTAGCCCTCCATCGGACACTATCTTAATACTACTCCTGCCAATCTATATATCCAGGCCCTAAAGCACCCCCAGCCGACCCTCTAAGCCAGCAGAAGCCCCAGCAATCGCTTCTAACGTTCAAGAGGCCCTTGCAACCGGATCACAGGGAAGGATCTGAGCCTGAAACAAAGCCTGAAACATCTACCGTCCAACTGACATTCTTCGACCCACATCGGTCCCACCCGCTTCTCCATCTCCCTCCTAAAACTAATCCTACTGCCACTCGTCTATTGAGCCCCGACATCCGGCTCCCATCAAACATGCCGGACAATCGATCGGCAAATCGTCCTGGCCACGATCAGACAGAGCGAACTTGAATTTCCGCTACTCGAGCCGAGGCTCTATTCTTCCGCTACTCTACGAGGGACACCCTCCTGCGAGAATCGATTCGATCATTTCTTCTCGTCCAACACGAACAAAACGCTCTTTACCTGCTCTCGAAGAGTAGGAGGAGTTTTTACCCTTTGGACAAGGCAGACCCGGAGAGCAGCGGCAGGGAGACGATTCGGCGCCTTTCATGAGCTAAAAAGGCCGTAGGCAAACGTAGAAAATCCCGAAACCGCCTAAACCCTCGAAGACTCCCTTCGGATTCCGAGCAACTTAAGACTCTGAGTTGGATGCGTGGGCGACGACGCTCCCTGGCTGAATGCTGGCCAACAACATCTAGACAGCCGAGTGCCATACGCCATATCTTCACATCCCCTGCTGCCTCACGGACAGCCTACGCTCAAGCTTCCGGATCAGACTCAGAGTTTAGGACAAAGGGGCCCCAGAGCTAGAGGCTGACTTACGTACGAGGGGTTCGAAGCATGGCTCCAGTAAAAAACAGGCGGGGCAAGGAGGGGATGCTGAAGGATCGATATTTGGTGATATTGGGAGCTATTTGAATGTAAAAAACAGGCAGCATTAGGGAACGTCAGATGACACCATCAATCCAGAGCCTAAAGCTACTCGCACCGAATACTATAGCTACAGAAAAGTAGCAATACATAACCTCCTCCACCAACCCTGCACAATCACACCCCCCCCCCTTTCCGAACAACACCACTGCACCCCAACCTACATAAATCACCTGCTCCCCAACCCAACCCAAACCATACCATACCAACCCACCACCTCCACTAAAACCCTCCCGTACACACACCCAAGCACATCCAGCTACTGCACAACCCCTCCCAACCAAGAAAATATCCAACCGCCCCAATTTTTCTTTAAATCAATTCCAGCTCGAGGAGCAACCAAGCCCGCTCCAGTAGAACTTCTATTTCGTAGATTGGCAAGCAGCGCGGCGTACAGTACATATCACTTCAGGGATGGTTCTACATACAGATGTAAAAGGAGACCTGCTATGTACTTCAACAAAGAATTTTAAAAAAAAGTCCGCCGGCTTCTTTTTTTTAAGAATGCAAACCGGATTCGTAACTCCCTATGAAAGAAAAAGCTAATTATCTGATAAAACAAAACCTATGCTATGCAAATGCGCAGGAAACGAGTTGTTTGCTTGCATGCGGCATTTGAGACGGATGATACCGTTTGTGCTAGAATGTCAATCCCAACTCGCCTGCTCTCCCAGC
>JAABUY010004193.1_pt1 | contig 15305 bp, 15 predicted proteins | sample 5560271 | NCBI WGS metagenome assembly JAABUY01 (sample SAMN10711886, study PRJNA513374) | rock metagenome | isolation source: Antarctica rocks | place: Antarctica: Victoria Land, University Valley
CCAGGCGAGGCGCACGCCGCCGCGCCATGAAGCCCCTGGAGACGGCCGCCCAGCCTGAGCTCAGCATGCTGCAGCGGGCGGCCAAGCGGCAGCGGCTGGTGCGCGGCGCCTGGGTGTCCGACACACCATCGGGGCGCCCGCGACAGCGCGCGCCCGCTCGCCGAGCCATGCAAACCTGCGCCCAGCCGGGCGGCCGCTGCAGCGCCGGACTGCTCGTGCAAGGGCTGCGCCTGGGTGCTTGCGCGGCTCGCCCTGTGTGCCCAGCGCCTGTGCAAGCTCTGTTTTTCTTGGTCCCCGCAGCTCGCGCCTGCCGTGCAAACGGCCTGCGTGGCTGGGAGCTGCGGCGCGTGGGTTGCGCTGCAGCCGTTGCAGCCCGCGCCGACGGCCCGCGGCGCCCCGCGCCTGCGGCGCGCGCTGGGCCCTGCGCGCGCGCCTGACGCCGGCTGGGCGCGTGGCAGACCGGAGACGGCTGGCGCGAGCTGCCGCCGTGGCAGGAGCAGCTGACGCTGCGCATGTTCGGCTGGTCGCTGGTGGTCGGGCTGCCGTTCACCGTCATCATCCTGAAGCTGTCGCTGTCGGCGGGCATCATCCCGGGCATGGTGCGCTCCGCGCGCGCGCCCGCACGTACCCGCACCTGTCCGGGAGAGCGGGCCCCGAGGCGCGCGCGTGCGCAGGCCATCCCCATCGCCATGATCGGCTGGGTCACGCTGATGTGGTGGGTGCGCGCGGCGGAGCGCTGCGGCTTCCGCGGCACCCGCCCCTTCACCGTCATGGCGCGCCCGCCAGAGCCTGCCGCGCTGTGCAGTGTGCGTGCTTGCGGTCCAGGCAGAGAGCCGGAGGCGGGCCTGGCGCCGCCGCGCGGCCGGCGTGCGGCCCTGTCCGGTCGCCAGAGCTGCCCGCCCCTGCCACCTGGGCTCGCCCGGTCGGCGGGGTTGCGCAGCGCGCGAGCCGCGCGCGCGCGCCCCGCAGGAGAACACGCTCTTCCTGACGTGCTGCGGGTCGCTCGCGTCCCTGGCCTTCACCGGCGGCTTTGGCATGTACCTGACGGCCATGAGCGAGCCGGTGTTTGAGTCGACGGAGGGCGTCGCGGGCAACAGCGCCTCGGCATGCCCCGCCCGCCGCCCGCCCTGGCCTGCACAGCGAGTGCCGGGCGCCTGCACCAGCTGCGGGCGCCGGCGAGCGCGCCGCCCCGGCGCGCGGCATGCGGCCGCGGCATGAGCCGCCGTGGCCGCGGCGCGCGCAGGATGTGGTCAACCCGGAGCTGAAGCGCATCGTGCCGTACCTGCTGCTCATCTCGCTCATCGGCAACTTCATCATGATCCAGCTGCGCAAGCGCTTCATCGTCGACTACAAGCTGCCCTACCCGTCCTCCACGGTCGCCGGCATCGTGCTCAACTCGCTGCACGTCAAGGGCGGGCAGCAGCGCGCCATCCGCCAGGCGCGGCCCCGCGCCGCATGCCCCGCACGCGACCTCGTGCGCTCGCGTAACCTGCGGCCAAGGCGGGCCCGTCTCCGTGCCGCGAGCCCGGGGCGCGGCGGCGCGCAGGTGAAGACGATCTGGTACACGGGCGTGGCGTCCTTCTGCTGGTCGTGCGTGCGCTGGCTGTTCACGCGCAGCGATGTCCCCGGCTGCGGCGGGCTGGAGATGATGCCGACGTTTGGCTACGCGGCGCTGCGCCAGGTGCGCGCAGGCCGCACGCGCTCGGCGCGCGCGGCGCGCCGCCTGACTTGCGCGGGGGCCTGCTGACCCGGTGTCGCGCGCGGCGCGCAGACGATGAACTTTGACTGGCAGCTCAACTTTGTCGGCGTGGGTGCGCGGCCCGCCGCCTGCTCGATCGCACGCGTTCGCCCAAGCCGCGTGCAGGGCGCCAGGCCCGCGGGCTTGGCGGCACGCTCAGCGGGCCTGGGCTCGCCGCGCAGGCATGATCTGCCCGCACATCGTGGACTGGTCGATGCTGCTGGGCGCCGTGCTGGCGTACGGCGTGATGTGGCCGGCCATCGCGCGCGAGGCGGGCAACTGGTACCCGGCCGGCCTGAAGGAGCGCGACTTCAGCGGGCTGTACGGCTACAAGGTGCGGCGCCTTTCCGTGCCTGTCAGCGCGCGGCCGGCGGGCCCCGCAGGCGACGCTGCTTGCCGCGCTCCAAGCAGCCGGCGGGCGTGCAGCGGCGCGCGCGCCGCGGGCGCGCCGCTCGCGGCGCCGCGTCGGCGCGCCCGGCCCCGATGCCGCGCCTCTGACGGCGCAGGTGTTCCTCGCGATGGCCGTGTTCCTGGGCGAGGGCATCTACCACTTTCTGAAGATCTTTGTGGTCTCGCTGGCGTCCTTCTTGGCGCACAGCGCGGCCGAGCGGCGCGCGATGCCCGTCACGACCGGCGACGTGGACGCCATCGAGGCGCGCGCCGCGCCCGCGCCCCGTCCCGGGCGGCCTGTCCTTTCACATGGCCTCGCACGCGCAGCGTGCCACAGGGCGGGCGCCGCCGGCAGCAAGCAGCACTGGCCGGACGGGCGGGCCGACGCGGCGCGCGGGCGGCAGGCCGACTTCAAGCAGGAGCAGGTGACGGGCGCGGCCGCCGCCAAGAGCCCGCCGGCCAACGTGCCGGTCGACCGCATGCCCGCCAACGGCGGCGCGGCGCTCGCTGACGCCGCGGCGCGGCCCGAGGCGGAGAACGGCCAGGGCGCGGAGGTGCTGGACGCGGAGGACTCGGCCGCGCTGGAGGCGCTGCGCAACGACGTGTTCATGCGTGGCGCCATCCCCTGGTGCGCGCGCCCGCCCGGCCGCGCGCCTACACTCGCCCGCCCGCGGCCCCCGGAGCGGCACTGCCCAGCGCCGGAAAGAGAGGGGGCGGGCGCGCACAGTGCCCCCACCGCGGCCGGGCCCAGGGCCGCCGCACTGCCGGACGCAACCGACCGCGCCGGCGCAGGTGGGTGGGCATGGGCGGCTACGGCGTGTTTGCGGTGCTGGGCGCCGCCTTCATCCCGCTGCTGTACCCGCAGCTCAAGTGGTACATGGTGCTGGCGGCCTTTGGCATGGCGCCCGTGTTCGCCGTCGCCAACGCGTACGGCGCGGGCGTGACCGACTGGGACCAGGCGCGCCTGCCCCCCGGCTCCGGGACGGCGCCGCACCCTCTCACGCCGCCCCCTCTCACGGCGTGCGCTGGAGCGCAGGCGAGCCTGTTCGGCAAGCTGGGCATCTTCGCGTTTGCGGCCTGGGGCGGCGCGCAGGGCGGCGGCGTGATCGCCGGCCTGGCCGTGTGCGGCGTGCTGCTGTCGGTCACGTCTGCCGCGTCCGGTGCGCGTGCCGGCCGCACCGTGCGCAGCGAGCTGCGCATGCCCTCTTCGAGCGGGCGCATGCGCCGCGCTGCCCTGGCCTTGACGTGGCATCGCGGCGCGACCGCAGGGCTCATGGGCGACTTCCGGACCGGCTGGATCACGCTAACGTCCCCGCGGTCCATGTTTGTGGCGCAGGTCATCGGCTCCCTGGTGCGAAGTTTTTCGTATCCACACCCTGCTGAAGGAAAGTGGTCAGGGGCGCATGCGCGCCCGGCTGGCTGGGCGGGGCGTCCGCTGACGCGCGCGCTGCCGCGCAGCTGGGCTGCTTCGTGTCGCCGCTCATGTTTGTCTTCCTGGACAAGGCGTCGCCCATCGGCGCGCCAAACAGCGTGTACCCGGTGCGGCGCCCGCCCTGTGCCCCGCTGGCGACCAGGGCGGCGCAGCCCGCTCGGCGCCCGCGCCTCACGCTGGCAGGCGGGCCGGTGCCGGGTCTCACGGCGTGCGCAGTTAGCTGCATGTGTGGGCCCATGGAACCGCCGTGCGCGCCGCGCAGGCGCCGTACGCGACGGTGTACCGCGCCATGGCCATCCTGGGCACGCGCGGCCTGTCCGCGTTGCCCGCGCACTGCCTCACGTACGCCATCGGCTTCTTCGTGGGCGCGTTTGCCGTGGCCGCCCTGCGCGACGCGCTGCTGCTGGAGCGCTGGAGCCGCGGCGGCAGCCGCGTCGGGCGCTGGGCCAACCGCGTGGGCCAGTTTGTGCCCATCCCCATGGCCTTTGCGCTGCCGTTCTACCTGGGCGGCAACTATGCGGTCGACATGGCGCTGGGGTCGGTCATCAAGGGCACCTGGCAGGCCTTTGCGCCGGCGTCCGCGGCCGACTATGTGCCCATGGTTGCCTCGGGGCTCATTTTGGGCGACGGGCTGTGGGCCATTCCCGCCGCCGGCACGGCGCTGGCCGGCGGCAAGGCGCCCTTCTGCATCACAGGCTTCTCCACCTAGCTAGGCCCGCTCAGGTTTGGTATTTCTCTGCGGCGCACGCGCGCTGGTCGGGCCTGTTGCTGCCGCGAGGCCGGGAGTAATGGTAAGGCCCTGACGCCTGCGCGTTTGTCATGTCTGTCAAGGTCTGTGTTGCTCGACGTGTGGCGCGTGCTCGCGCGCGAGGCCGGCACTGTGCATCTTAGACGCCCTGCGCAGTCTGGCGTCGCCCGCGCAGCTCGTGCAGGGCGGCGCGGCCTTGAGGGCTCCTTAAACAGCACAACGCAGTGACCAGGAGTTCTGTGTGAGCGCACGAGACATTGCTGTGCAGCACAGGCGCTGTGCGCTGTGCATGGCGTGCATACCTTACAAGACACGGTGTCGTGTGTGGGTTTCCTGTCGGCCTGTTGACGTGTGTACATGCAAAGCGTTGTTTGAGAGCAAGGGCGTTCGCCAGAGCCTTGACATGCGTGGTGCGAGGGGATGCAGCTGCAGGCGACGTGTTTCTGTGGTTGTCTGTAACGTCGGTGTGCATTGGCGACGCTCGCATGGCACACCGGGCCTGTGCACATGGGCCTGTTCACGGCACGCCCGACCAGCCGGCGCCCTGGCCCCAGCCGCGCAGCTGGCGCACAGCCAGCAGCGCGCAGACAAGCGCTGCCGCGGCGGCGACCGCGAGCCGGACGTCCGAAGCAGTGTACCTGCGCGTGCGAGCGCGCTGTCAGCGGGTGCGAGTGCGGACGCCCGCGCCCCTGCTTAAGCACAGAAAACCAGTCACCTGGCCGCCGCACGCAGGGCGGCGCCGTAGCCCACAGGGAAGGTGCGTATGATGGCGTTGTTGAGCTGGAACGCGCGCACATGCTCCGCCAGCACCTGCGGCGGCGCTTCAACGTCGGCACGCTCGGCGGCGTGTCGGCGCCGCGGCGGGCCCGCCCTCGTGGGCCGCTACCTTGCGCACGCCGTCCTCGCCCAGCCGGGACGTGAGCGCGTCCACGGCCGCCTTGTACCGCTGCGCCAGGGCGCGCGGGTCCTCCTGCGCGCGCATGCGCGCCGCCGCCCCTGAGGGCCGCCGGACGTCCGGCCGCCTGCGAGCCTGCAGGCCGACCGGGCGGGGCGCGCACCGCAAAGTGGTATGCGGCCGTGCCTGCTCCGGCGGGCAGCGCGAGCTGCCTGCGCACGGTCTTGGCTATGAACTGGCCGCCCGCCAGCAGCGCCAGGTGCTGCGTGAAGGCGTGCGCGACCAGCAGCCGCGGGTCCTCCGCCGCCGCCTCGCGCACGCGCGCCAGGTAGGCCGCCACGGCCGGGCGCGGCGGCCCGTGCGCGTCGGGCGGCCGCCTGGCCCCGCGGGCGCCCGGTTCTTCCCCCGCGCCCGGCTCCCCCGCTCACCAGGCCAGGCCGCAGAGCGCACCCGGACAGGAAGGCGACGTCCTCGGCGAGCGCGCCGGAGCGCTGGCAGGCAGGCAGGAGCGCCGCCAGCGCGGCCGCCTCTGCTCGGGTGCGCGGGGCGTCAGTGGCTGCACGACAGGGCCCTGGGGCTGGCGCTGCCGCAGCGCGCACCGGCACAGCACGAGCGCTCCGCCTCCAGCGCGTGCTCGATCGCTCGGTGGACGTGCCAAAAGTCTGTCAGGGCGAGCGCGTACAGCCGCCTGGCTGTCAGGACGACCGCGAGCTTGGCGACGACGAGCGCGTTGGAGGCGCTGCGCGGCAGGGGCGCGCTTGCTCGCATATGCACACACCGCAGCACGGTTCCAGGGCGAGAGCACAGCAGGGGCGACTCACGTGTGCTGCTGCCGGCTTGCTGCGGCCATACGCTTTGTAAGCGACTCATCAGCGGCATTACACATCCTGCAGCGGGGCAGCCAGCCTGCAATGGCCTGCTCTCTGTTGACAGCTGTACAAACAAGGCACACAGACCAGCCTATTCGCAGCCTCAGTCGGTCGGCTGTACATCGAGTTCGACTCGGAGTCGAGGCAGGCTCAAGGGCCGGGGGTCCCAGCCCATGTACATGGTGCATGGTGCATGCATGCGCTCACACCCTGCAGGACGTGAGGCTCAGCACCGCCCTGCGAGAGCTGCCCCGCCTGGTCCTGGCCCTGTCCGGCCCCGTGCGGAGGCGCGCGCCCGGCGCGCCCGGCCGCAAGCGCCCCCCGCCCACCACCGGCCGCGGCTCGCTGGCGGCCTCCGACCTGCCATCGGCCGGCCGGCTGGGCTGCTCGGAGGCCGTTGGCCCCGGCGCGCTCGCTGCGCCGCCGCCTCTGCTGAGGGACGGCGCGCCGCCGGCTCGGCTGGCCTCTGGCGATGCAATGCCCGTCAGGCCGGCAGAGGTGGCGTCCGAACCTGTTTTGCCGCCGCCGGCCGCCTCGGACGAGCTGGACGATGATGGGAGGCGCCGCGTGCGCCGCCCGCACCGGCCGTCCGCGCTGCCACCAGAGCACGCGCCCCGCGCCGGGCTGCCCGGCCGCCGGGCGGCGCTGCCGGCCCAGCGCAGCCTAGCCGACGCGTCCCCGGCGGCAGGCTGCCCGCCGCCCGCGGCCTGGCCGCAGGCGGCCAGGCGCCCTGGGCTCGAGTCCGCGAGGCCGGCGCGCCCCGGCGCGCCGCCCAGCAATGCCTGCAGCAGCCCGAGCTCACACGCCGACGAGCGCTCGGCCTCCCGCTCGCCGTCGGGGCCCGCCCGGCACGCCCCTGCACCGCGGCTCCGCTTGCGCGCGGCCGCAGGCGTCCTGGCCGGGGGCGGCGGCGGGGCGGGCAGCACAGGCGCGGCCCAGCGCCTGGCCGACGGGGCAGGCGCCGCTGGCAGCTGGGGGCCCGCAGCGTGCATGCGCGGCTGGCAGCCGGCCGCAGCGCCGCGTGCCGCGCAGCTGCCAGCCTCGGTGCGCACGCCTGCCCGGCCGCAGGCATCAAACTCCCGCCAGCGGCTGTGCTCGCCGGCGCCGCGCTCGCGGCGCGCCTCTGCCGCCTCCTGCACACTGTGCAGCGCGACGTTGACGGCCTTGAACGCCTCCGCGGCCAGCGCGCTGCCGGCGCACTTGTCCGGGTGGAGGAGCAGCGACAGCCTGCGAAAGGCCGCCCTGGCGGCCTGCAGGTCGGCGCCATCCGGCAGCAGCAGCGCGTGCAGCGCGCCCCGCGGCGCGGCCTGCAGCACTCGCTGCGCGAGCGCTTCCGCGTCGGCCATGCCGGTTGTCCGGCGCTGTGCCTGCCACCACACAGCGGTGCTGAGGCGGCAAGAGCGCGGCCACCGAGCTGATGCAGTGCTGCAACTGGCGATTGCTCAATCAGGTAAACACTCACGGAACCAACTCTGCCCCACCTCTGTGCGGCGCGGACGACAAGCGACAGCGACCCGGCCGGCACCCAGGGCAGCGGAGAGGGCAGCGCTGACACGGACGCCGAGCTTCTGGCAGAAGCGCAGCAGCAGCAGAAGCCTTCTGCTGCTCAAATCAAAATTGCGCAGATGCATTCTTTACTTTTCTCATTAGCTAATGAGCATGTTTCCTTTGCTATGCCTGCATGTCCCATTGTGACCTCCTGCAAGCCCAGGGAGCGGGTGCACACCGCGCAGCGTGCGAGCCCGGACGTGCGGGGGCCGGGCGGCCTGCGACAGCGTGCCGAGCTATGAGCGGGCATGGCCAGGAAGAAGAAGCGCCCCGCCAGGAAGCCAGAGCTCGATGAGGAAGCGCAGGAGGAGCTGCTGGCTCTGGCAGCCATCTTTGATGAGCACTTTGTCCTCGACGGGGACGGCCGAGGCTTCAAGCTGGTGGTCGTGCCACACCCGGGCGACGCGCAGGCCAGCCACGTGTCGGCGGAGCTATTCTGCAGGTGCCGGGCTGCTGCCGCCGAGCGGCATTGCCCGCGCATGCGTCAGCATGCAGGCCGGCCTCCAGGCCGCACGCCTGGCGCGGGGCGCAGGCTGCCGCCGGGGTACCCCAGGCAGAGGCTGGTCCTGCACGTGAGCGCCAGCTGCTTGGACACCGCGGAGGCCCGCGCTCTGACCAAAGCGCTCCATGCCGAGGCGGACGCGCTCGCGGCCGACGGCCGCGTCTGCTGCTTCAACGTCGCCGAGCGCTGCCAGGCGCGCCCCACCGCTCCCCGGCGCCCCGCCGGCGCGCGGCCAGCGCGTCCTCTGAGCCCAGCCGCGCCCTGCAGGACTTCCTGCATCAGCACAACCAGGCCCCCAGCCCGGCCGGCCGCCCCGAGCCGGCCTCCCTGTGGGACACGTGGCTGGAGCGCGAGACCACGGGTGGGCCGCAGCCCAACGCGGCTGCCGGCGAGGCCGGCGGCCGGGAGGCCGACCCCGGGTGGCTCAGCGCGGGCGGCGGGCTCTTCGGCGACGCCCGGCCCAGCAGCGGCGCGGCGGCCCGCCTGGCGCCGGCGCCCCGCCATTTGCAGCCCGAGCGCGGCGGCGACGGCGCCGTCCCCGCCGCGGCGCCCGAGGCGCCGCAGCGCGCCGATGCTTCCGACAGCCCGCCGGCCGACGCGAGCGCCGAGCCCGACAGCGGGCGCGGCTCGCGCCGCCGCGAGGACTCGCGCAGCATGGTCGGCAGCCTGCTCAGCGCGGTGGGGCGCAGCGTGGCCGCGTGGCTGCCGCCCGCGCTGCGCCGCGCGTTGGACACGCGCTCCGAGCGCGGCTCTGAGGAGGGCGCCGACGCGGACCGCGAGGATGATGGCGACGCGCGCGAGCAGGCGCGCGGCCCCGCGCGCGTCCGCTCGCGGAGCGGCCCAGCGAGGGGGATGCTAGGCGCGCGCGCGCGCCGCTGCGGCTGACGCGCCGCCGGCGCGCGCCAGGTCCGGCGCGACCTGCTGCTCGGGCACCTGCTGCTGCTGGCGACCGCGGACGGCGGCGCGCACGCGGCGCACGCGCTGGCGGGCAGCCTGGCGGAGGCCGGCCTGCTGCCGCGCTGGGTGCACCTGGCGCTGACGCAGCACCCGGACCTGTTCGCGCGCGCCTTCCGGCGCATGTTTGCGGCGGAGGCCGGCGCGGCGCCGGGCGCCGACCCCGCGGCCGCCTGGGCGCTGGAGCGCTTCTGGCAGCGGCCCGGCGGCGCCGGCGGCGCGCTCGGCCCGGCGCCGCCCGCGGCCGGCCTCGCCGCCGACCCGGCAACGCCCGCGCCGCCGTCGCGCTTCCTGGTCGACTTCCAGGCGCGGCGGTGCCCCGGGCGCGGCCGGCGCGTGTGCAACCCGGGCTGCACCCCGGACGGCCGCGCGCGCGCGCGCGCAGGAGCTGCGCGTGCTGGGGCGCGGCGGCTACGGCGTGGTGGTGCAGGCGGTCAACCGGCTGGACGGCCGCACGTACGCCGTCAAGAAGATCGCCATCCGCGCCGTCTCGCCGGCCGCGCGCGGGCGGCTCATGCGCGAGGTCTCCACGCTCGCGCGGCTGCACCACCCGGGCATCGTGCGCTACTACCAGGCGCGCCCGCGGCCGCGGCGCCCGGCCCGCACCGCGCCTGCGTCAGCGCCCCACCCGACACGGCCCGCCGCGCCGCAGGCCTGGTGCGAGGCGCCGTCGGGCGAGGGCCCCGACTGGCTAGAGGGCTCGGAGACGGGCGACTGGCTGACCGAGACGTCCCAGCGCGGCGCGCCCGCGGCCGCGCCGCTGCTGGGCGTCGCGCGGTGCGGCGCCCCGGCCGGCAGCCCGGCCGGCCTGCCGCACGTCGTCGAGGCGTCCTTGGAGGGCTCGCCCTCGTCGCTGTTCGGCGCCGCTGGCGGCAGCGGCGACACAGCGGCGGGAGACGAGGCACGCCCGGCGCTGCGCCGGTTCAGCAGCGGCAGCGGCAGCAGCGCCGGCGACAGCGATGGCGTGGCCGAGGTGCCAGCAGGTGACGCCCATGCGCACTCGGCGCTGCGTGAGGGGGCGCGGCCTGCGCCGGCAGGGCTGCCTCGGCCGCACGCTGAACTGAGGCAGCGCGTGCGCGCCGCAGGGGAGCCCGCGCCGGGCGGCGGGCTGCAGATGCTCTACATCCAGATGGAGTTCTGCCCGCGCACGCTGCGGCAGGCCCTGGACGAGGGCCCAATGCCGGAACCGGACGCGTGGCAGGTGCGGGGCGGCGCCCCAGCGCGCGCGCAGACCCCCACGGCCGGCCGCGCCGTCGCCCGCGCGCTGCTCAGACGATCGCGGCACGCGCGCGCAGGTCGTGCGGCAGCTGCTTGCGGGGCTCGCGCACATCCATGCGCAGGGCATCATCCACCGCGACCTCAAGCCCGCCAACATCTTCTTCGACAGCCGCGGCGACATCAAGCTCGGCGACTTTGGCCTGGCCAAGTTTGCGTCCAGCGCGGCCGGCGGCGCCGCGCAGGAGGCCGCGCCGGCGCAGCTGCCGGGCGCGCGCCCGCCCCTGCGCCCGCCGCGCCTGCCTGGCCGCCAGGCCGCAGCCGTTGCCGGCGGCATGCGGGGCCGGGCCGCGCGGTGCGAGGGCGCGGCCGCGTCGCAGGCGGCCGGGCGGGCGCCGACGCCGGGCGGGCAGCGGACCCGGCAGCGACGCACCGCAGCATGGCGAGCGAGGCCACGGGCCGCGTCGGCACCTCCTTCTACATCAGCCCAGGCGCGCGCGCGCCGCCCGCGGGGGCCTCGCGCGGCCGGGCTGGCCGGCTGGCCGCGGCGCTCGTGCATGCTTGGCTGCGCATGGCGCCCGGCGCAAGCGAGCCAAGAGCCAACGGCTTGTGTCTGACGCGCTGCAGAGATCCGGGACGGGTGGGCGCACTACGACGAGCGGACAGGTGCGCAGCGGAGGCGCCTATCGCCGCGCCTTGCAGCTGCTCAGTCTGACCGGGCGCCGCCCCGCCGGCGCAGACCTGTTCTCGCTGGGCATCGTCGCCTTTGAGCTGTGGCACCCCTTTGCAACCGGTGCGCCCGGCGCCCGGCTGGCCCGGCTCGCCTTCGCAGCGGCGGCGCGCTGGCCGCTGCGAGAGCGGCCGGCGCGGCAGGCATGGAGCGCGCGGTGTTGCTGGCGGATCTGCAGGCCACCGGCGCGCTGCCCGCAGAGTGGGAGACCGCGCACCCGCAGGCGCGCGCCCGGCCGCGGTCCGCGCCACCGCCCGCGAGCGCGCCGCCGCCCGGCGCCCTGGCGCAGCGCGGCGCCCGAGGCCGCGCGCTTCAGATGGCCGGCGCGCGCGCAGGCCGCGCGCCTGGTGCGCTGGCTGACACAGCAGAGCCCCGCGGAGCGCCCGAGCGCGCCGGAGGTGCTGCGCAGCGCGCTCCTGCCGCCGGACGTCGCTGACGAGCAGCTGACCGACCTGCTGCGCGCCATCCCGGAGCGCCCGGAGACGGCCGCGCGCGTGACGGACGCGCTGTTCGCGCTGCCGACCGACGCGGGCGTGCCGCTGGACGAGGCGGCCGGCGCGCCGGTCGCCATGCCGGCCAAGGTGGCGCCGCCCGCTGCCCCCCGGCCCCGGCGCACTTTGGGGGCTGTCCGCCCGTGGCGGGGCGAGGCGGGCGCGAGCGCCCTGCGCGCGCGGCGCGCAGGTGGAGGCGCGCGAGGCCGCAGTGGAGGTGCTGTGCGCCACCTTTGCGCTGCACGGCGCGGTGCCCATGGGTGCGCGCCGCGCCGCCCCAGCGTGCGAGCGCCCGCCCAGCGCGCCGCGCGCATCGGGCCTCATGCCGAGCGGCGGCGGCGCAGGCGGCCGCAAGCTGGGCTTCCGCGCGCCGGGCGCGCCGCCGGACACGGCCGCGTTGCTGGCCGCATCGGGCGCGCGCCTGGCGGCGCGGCACGAGATGCGCGGCCCCTTCGCGGCCTGGCTGGCGCGCCGCGCGGCCATGCTGACTGGCGCGGACGCCGCCGCGGTGGACGCGCTGCGCCGCTACGAGGTGGGCGGTCCCCGCGGCGCGCGGGGGCGCGTGCCGCCCGTACACGGCGCGGGACAGGCGGTGCCGCCGTCAGCGCCACAGATGTTCTTGCGGTGTAGTGCTGCCGGTGCCGGCTGTGCCCTCGAGCGCAGGGGGCGGACGCGCCAGGTGGGCTGGGTGTGGCGGCGCGGCGTCGGTCGCGCGCCGCCGCGCGCCTACCTGCAGGCGGACCTGGACCTCGTGATGCCGCCCGGCCTGGAGCCGACCGAGGCGCTGCTGGGCGACGCGGAGGCCATCCGCGCGGTCGTCGAGGCGCGTCCTGACTTCCTCGTTCGGGCAGACTGAGCACGGGATACGGTTTGTGTGCGGCGCACCCGGCGGCCGCCCCGCCACTGCTTGCAGGGCCGCCGGGCGGCACGAGCGGCGCCTCAGGCTGCGCGCGGCTGGGCGGCAGGTGCTGCAGGCGCTGCCGGAGACGCCCGGCGAGTGGGAGGTGCGGCTGGGCCACACGGCGGTTCTGGAGGCCGCGCTCGGCCACGCGCGCGTGCCACGGGTGCGCCCGCGGGCGCCGCGGCGCATGCGGCCTGTGTGCGCGCATCGCATGCTGTGGGCCCAGCGGGCACCCGCCCCTAGCAGCGGAGCGTACCGGGCTCTGAGCTGCGTGGCGCCCGGCGCGCGCGCGCAGGAGCTGCGCGGCGCCGCGCTGGACGTGCTGGGCGCAATGTCGGCGGGCGTTTCGCCGCGCCATGCGGGCGCGCGCATGCGCCACTGGGCGGGCGTGCGCGCAGCGCTGGCCGGCCTGGGGCTGCCCGAGCGCGCCATCACCGCCTGCAAGCACTTTGTCGCGCAGGCGCGCCGACCCGCGCTGGCGGCCCTGGCATGCGCCCCGCGGGGCTCGCTGGCGGCGGCGCAGTCACTCCGCCACCGCAGCCCTCAGGATAGTTGGCCGTAGCTAAGGGTAGGGTATATGGTATAGGGTTACGTATAGGGTTACCTACACGCGGGCGGCCCTGTTCCGCGCGCTGCGCGGCGCCAGCCAGGCTGTGGGGCGCACAGGTGCCGGGCGAGGCGGCGGCGGCGCTGCACCGTCTGCGCAGCAAGCTCGACTCGAGCGCGGGGCCACGCGGCCTGCCGCCGGCGGTCGCCGCCGCCCTGGAGTGCGCGGCCCGCCTCCGTTGTGCGCCGTGTGCAGGCCTGGCATGGTGCGTGGTGCCTGGCGCGCGTCTGCGCCTGTGGCACCCCGGCGCCGCGCGCGCGGCGTGCTTGCTGCCCGGTCCAACAGGGCCGGGGCTTTCGCGGGCGCATTGAGCGCCGCAGCGCGCGCGCAGGGCGCTCGCGGCGCTGGCGGGCCACCTGCGCGCGTGGGGCCTGGCGGGCGCGCAGCTGGCGGTCGACCCGCTGCTGCGCCCGCATGCCGACGGCTTCTCCGGCGTCGCCTATCAGATCCACCTGGTCACGCCCGCCTCCGGCGCCTCGCAGCTGGTCGCGGTCGGCGCGCGCCCGCCCGCGCCCGCGCGCGCCGCGCGCCCGCCTTGTCTCAACTGGCCGTCCGGCGCAGGGCCGGGCTCGCGCGGGGCGCCCCCTCACGCGCGCCGGTGCGCGCAGGCGGCCGCTGGGACGGCCTGCTGCAGGCTGCGTGGGCGCCATTTGCGCTGAGCGCGGGCGCGCCGCCGTGCGCCGCGGGCGTCACGCTCAACGTGGACCGCCTGCTGGACTGCCTGCCGGCCGCGCGCGCACCTGCACTGCGCGCCTCGCAGGCGCGCTGCGCTTTGCGATGGAGGGAAGGCAGGGGTTGCCGCTTAAGGGGAGGAGTCATGCGGAGGCGGCCTGTCCGCCGGGTGGCGCACGACAGGGGCGCCTCGGGCGCGACGCAAGCGGGGCCTGCAGCAGCTCTGTCAGGCACGGCGCCGCTGCGAGGCCGCGGGCGCGCGCACTGGCGGCGGGCGGCCCGCGTGCGCGCTGAGGCGCGCGCACGCCGCGCAGGCGGAGGTGCTGGTCTGCGCGCGCGGCGGCGGCGGGCTGCTGCAGGAGCGCATGATGCTGGCCGCGCGGCTCTGGGACGCGGGCGTGCGTGCGGAGATCCTGCCGGCGGCCGCGCCCTCGCTGACCGCACAGTACGAGTATGCGCGCGCGCGCGGCATTGCCTGGCTCGCCATCCTGGCAGCCGACACGCTGCACGCCGCCGACACCGTGCGGGTGCGGCGGCCGGCTCTCGGCCCGCACAGGCGCGCGCCGCGAGCCGCGCGGGCGCCCCGGCCGCGGGCCCCGGCGCACCGCTGCGCGCGGCCTGCTGAGGCGCCCGCGCCCGCGCCCGCCGCAGGTGAAGAGCCTGGACCGCCGGACCGAGGAGGATGTGCCGGTCGCCGAGCTCGCGCGCTACCTGGCAGCGGCGCTGCCGCGCCTGGCGGCGCTGCGGCGGGACGAGGCCGGCGACGCGGACGAGGACGGCAGCGAGGACGCGCCCGAGGAGCCCGCGCTGCGGCGGCGCTCCAACCGGCGGTAGCGCGGCCGCGCGCTGCGCTGCACGCACAGCTTGCGACGCGGCCTGCTTCGCGGGCCGGCACGGCGCCGCCCGTAGTGCCTTGGCTGGACCGGTGTGGCGGCGCACAGGTCGCGGCTGTGGGCCAACGTGGCTGTCTTGGCGGCTGTGCGCCCCTGTGTGAACCTCTGTCTGTCCTGCCGGTGTGTCTTGCTGTCTGCTCATGAGAGCTTGCTTGTGCTCCTCACTTGCTGTGCTTCATGCCCGGCGGGGTTTCCGGCCGCACTGTCGCTTGAATGTAACTGCTCGGCCAATGCACTAGGGCGGCTTCCCTCCCCGCCAATGTGCACCAAGCTTACGCAAGCATTTGACTACCCGAAGCCATCACTCCAGGAGCCAGCTGAGGTTGGAGGACAGGGGCACACCGGTGGGCGTCAGCGTCTGCATGCCAGAGGTGAACATGATGTGGACTCTGCCTGCGAACTGTGTCTGCAGCGTGTCTGCTGGAGGTCTATGAGTCGTGAGACATGCGCTCAGCTCCGTGGTAGCTGCATACCCAATGACCTGCCACACGTAACAGATCTGCGCATCGCGCAGGCTGCCGTCGCAGCCCTGACGCAGCTCAAGCAAGGGGTGGACAGCGCAAACCGCTGACCATGGAGGCGCGCACGCACTTTGTGCTGCTGCTGCAGTCACTCTGCCGCTGCTGCGGGCCCAGCCGAGCACGCCTGCGCCTCGTGCAGGCCTTCGCCGCAGCCCTGAAGCAGCCTCAGCAGGGGCGGTACCCCTAGGCGCGCACCACC
>JAABUY010004195.1_pt1 | contig 15295 bp, 17 predicted proteins | sample 5560271 | NCBI WGS metagenome assembly JAABUY01 (sample SAMN10711886, study PRJNA513374) | rock metagenome | isolation source: Antarctica rocks | place: Antarctica: Victoria Land, University Valley
ATAGGCCGAATTCGTAATGTTTACTTGCGAAATTTCAAGATATTACAACGCGTTGTGGCTCTGCCGGTTGGGAGAAGAAAACTATACTGAGATCGGTATAAAAACTGTCACAGGAGGCTTTATGTCCCTGTTTGTCCGCTCGATGTTCTTTGTTTGTTTGCTTATGCGTAACAGCGGGGCCTTCCGTTACTTCTGGCCCAATGGCGATCGCCGCCTGACCCCCAATCTTGCGACGGTCCCAGGCGGCGCCCTACCATCAGGCTGATCCCGAGCAGGCAAACCTTGATCTGCACGATCTCAGCCGAGGTGACGTCGGCCGCGAACGGGGCAGCTACAAGAACTGATCTGGTTCGCTTCGTGGCTCGCGTTACCCGGCCCGTTTATCGCCAGTCGCCCATCGCCGTCGCGGGCACCCCAGACATCTTGATAGTTTCCCTACCAAATCAATTAAATTTGTTTTATGTAATGTTCCGAGATAAAAACACCGCATGGTCGAACTAAGAACCACCTGCATTGCGGCGGCGATCCTCGTCGCTTCCAGCATGACCCATCCGTCCCAGGCTGGGACGGAGATCGAAGCCCTCCCACAGGCAGAAGCGGCAAACAGCCGTAGAGACTACGAAGCCTTCGCTGCGATCTATCGTGGACTGGAGCAGCAGGGCAGCGCTGCGGGAGCACGTGGCATCGGCCTGATGTATTGGGCTGGCGCCGGAATACCGAAGGACCACGGGCGTGCGTGCGATCAGTTCGCCAAGGGCGAGCAAGGTGGTGACGCCCTCGCAACTGAACTGCTGGGCGACTGCTACCACAATGGGGATGGGCGTGATCGGGACTATGCCCGCTCGGCGCAGCTCTACACCGTTGCAGGCGACCGGGGCGTGCCGGTCTCATTCTGCGCGCTGGGAAACCAATACCTGCGTGGGCAGGGCGTCGAATTCAGCCCTGGTAAAGCCGCAACACTTTGCCGGAGGAGCGCTGAACTGGGTGTTGCCGCTGCCCAGACTGATCTCGGGCAGATGTATCTGACCGGCAATGGCGTCCCGCATGATCCCGCCGAGGCTGCACGCTGGTTCCTGAAGGCCAGCGGTCAGGGACATGCCAATGCCGCACTCCTGCTTGGGCTGCAGTATTGGAACGGAGATGGAGTGGGGCGTGACCACCCATACGCGATCGCACTTTGGCGCGTTGCCGCGCTGCGGGGTCAACAAAGAGCGCCGGCGCTTATGGCCCAGTATTACGCCACCCTCGCACTGGCCCCACCCGGGCCGCAACTGAACCTCGAACCTGCGATCAGAGCCGCATACTGGGGCAGCGTTGCGACCCAGGTTGATCCGGACCCAGCGGCACGTGCCAGGGCTAAGGGGCTTGTGGACACGATCCTGAGTGCCGCGCCCGGCCTCCAAAGTGACCTGACTATAATGCTTGCTACGAGGCGCTCGCCCTCGGAATGACGCATGTTCAGGATCACGCCATACCACTTCACCGAATACCGAGCCACCGATACACGACAAGCCGCATCGCGGTGTTCCACGCCGGCATGGCTGCGGACAAATGGCTGCCCGGCGAAGGCCCAGTGGCGACGGAAGATCAGCGCATCTGCTGTTGCGAAGACAGGGTCACCTTATGCCAAAAACCAGTTGAGACCATATTACCCGGCGATCTCTTTGCTTCGTTAGCTGCTGAAGCGGCTTCGTGGACTGCTTGGCCAGCCGATCTGTGCCGGACGGGTGTGAGAACGGCTCTTTCGACGCCGACGCCCTTCCTTCTTACCATCCAGCGCGTTGGGTTCCGCCTTCGCCTGACCGGCGCGGCGTCGATGGTATGTGTAAAGCAGCATGACGAGGGCGGTGAAGACCAGCATCACCGTTGCTGGTTCCGTGATCGGGATTACCCCGACCAATTGCGTGCGCAGACCCGTCGGGTTGGTCTGACTCGCCGGGGGCGCGTTGTTCACGATGAAATCCAGCGTGTTCGTGCCGCCGATGAACCCGGCCGTGATGGTAAAATTGTAAAAAGTCTGGAAGTCAGTCGCAGTGTTTCCAGTCGATACCCCGTTCAGCAGAATATCGATACCGGCGTTGTCCACCGCCCACTGACCGGCGATCGAAGCGCGCAGGGCGTCCTGCGCTGACAGTGAGAATGTCGTGCGGTAGTCATAGTTGCCGACCGGCCCCGTCAGGTCAGTGGCACCGGTCGGGCCGATCCAGGCCGACGTGAGGTTGTCCCCGACCCAAGGCGGAATCGGAAAACCGTTTGCCGACGTGGCGACGCGCACTCCGGTCGAGCCGCTCGGCACCGTGACCAGCGAGTAATGCTGTTCCGCTGCATTGTTGGCCAACGGCGTGCCCGACGCATTGACGCCGGTGTTGAACAGACCGGTGATTGGCACCGATGCAGCTGTCACGGGCCATAGGAGGACCGAAGCAAGAGCAAGCGATGCAGTCGCAGAGAGCCGGCCGGGCATGGGAACCTGTCCTTTTGTCAGGGCAGAAGCGGGGATGCTCTTTCGAGCTTAGGCACCATATTCTATTACGAAATAACATCAATAGGAGCCAAGGATGATCTGCCGACATTAACGAACTGGCCGCATTCGCATGGTTCTGACACGCCCCGCCTCACTCCACCCGCCACCGAGAACCTGTTGCACAAACCCGGAGAGCAGGCGCAGTAGCCCCAACTCCGTTTGAGGTCAGGCGATGCGGTCGTCGTTGGGGTTCCGAGGGATTCTCTTCAGCCTCGTACGGCAAGGGTCAACGCGTTTTGGCCTTGTCGTAACTTCCGTGCCAAAAGTGCCGATCTGAAAGCGTGTGAATTCAACACGCTACAATTTGCGCTGTGGGACTGTCGCAAGATTGGGGGTCAGGCGGCGATTGCCATTTGCGGGTAGGTGTACCGGCTCGCAATCATCGGCGTCTCGGATCGCAATAGATGGCGGCCCGTGCTCACGATCATTGCAACGGACCGGAGGGGTCTGGCGCACAATCACTGCAACTGAGCGCATAAAGGCTGCACGCGGGATCGCAATCATCGCGCTGTGCTCACCTTGACTGCACGGACGGGCGGCCTGGGGCGGGCATGGAAACGACCGGTTTGCTGCCTGGTCGCGGTCCATTCCGAAATCGGCTTGGCAGGCCGGAGTATCGGGCATAGAACTTGGTTAGGATATCTACGGCCAAGATCGCCGGTCCCTTACGGGTTCTCTGACGGTCTGAGGGCAGCATGCTGGCTGGCTACGGGCGTGTGTCGACGGATGACCGGCATCTGGACCTGCAGCGGGGTTTGCTGCGCGCGGCGGGCTGCGAGAAAGTCGACTTGCTCGCCTCGCGGATACGCACGCCGCTGCAGATCGAGCAGCAGCTGACGTTGCCTCTGGAAACCGGGCATCAGGCCAGCAAACAGCCGGTCGGCGTTGACCGCTCGCGCGAGATCAAAGAGCAAATGCTCGCTGCGGGGCTGCCCGTATGAGCGATCAGCCGGTTCTCTATGGCGCGCCTTACAGCGTCTATGTACGCGCGGTGCGGCTAACACTGGCGGAGAAGGGTGTGGCGTACCGTTTAGTGCCCATCGATGTGTTTGATGATGCTGGCGCACTCGCGGATCAGCTTGATCGCCACCCGTTCGGCAAAATACCGGCCTTTGAACATCGCGGGTTCAAGCTTTACGAGGCAGGCGCGATCACCCGATACATCGACGAGGCCTTCGACGGGCCATCATTGCAGCCTGGCTCACCCCAAGACCGTGCACGGGTCAACCAAGTGCTGAGTGTTCTCGATTCGTATGTCTACCGCACGCTGGTTTGGGACATCTACGTCGAACGGATTGTCCGTCCGTCGCAAGGCCGGGCGCCGGACGAGGCGCGTATCGCGGCCGCGCTGCCACGTGCGGCGACATGCCTGCTGGCGCTTGAGCGGATCATGGGGGATGGGCCGCTGTTTGTCGGCGCATCGATAACATTGGCAGACCTGCACGCCGTGCCGATGTTCGACTATTTCGTTTCGACACTGGAAGCGGACCGGTTGCTTGACGTAAACAGCCCACTTCGGCGCTGGTGGAACAGTGTGTCGGCGTGGCCGAGTGTGATTGCCACCACGACGAGATAACCAAGCGTTGGCTCCGCGACCAGGCAGCAAACCGGTCGTTTCCATGCCCGCCCCAGGCCGCCCGTCCGTGCAATCAATGTGAGCACGACCCGATGATTGCGATCCCGCGTGCAGCCTTTATGCGCTCAGTTGCAGTGATCGTGCGCCAAACCGCTCCGGTCCGTTGCAATGATCGTGAGCGCGGGCCGCCATCTATTGCGATCCGAGACGCCGATGATTGCGAGCCGGTACAGTTACCCGGCAACTTGCAGGACAGCACGACGGCCGAAGCCTTGCAGGTGATCTGCGACTTTGATCTCGCTGAGCTCCAGTCTATTGAGCCGCCGCGCGGCTTTGGTCGTGACTGACCGCTGGCCTGCGCGCTCAGCAAGCTGCTCGACGCCGATTGGCCTTGCGCCCAAGCCCGGGATCAGACAACGGGCAGAATAGCACGGTTCATAGTGTAAACTATTCAAACAACTGAAATATTTCACCATTTATTCCACTTTAAGTGTTATTTATGGCTTGTGTCCTAAACGAGGTAAAGTTTGTTTGGGTCGAGACAGCCCTCGGTAAAATCAAAGGGTTACTATTGATCGGGCGGCTCTAGATCAACTGGGACAACCCATCCAGTGTCAATGTTCCTGACCCGTTCCACGAACCGTGCAATCGTGCCCGTCTCGACTTTGCCCATATCACGGGATCGAGAGGTCAAGCCCGGATCCAGAATGCCGGCTCGGCGGCGATGAATGCGAGTGCGTCGTCGAGTGGCAGGACAGCGCCGAACGGCCCGGCTGGTCCCCAAGCGTCACGGCGCCACGACAACACTTCGAGGCAGTCGCCGGAAGGAAGCGGTTTGAGGCGCGCCACGGGCGCGCCCGTGCGAGCGGATATCAAGGTGTAGCCGCCCCGAACCCGACGCGCCTCCACGCCGCCGCGCGGCCATGCGTAGGCTGCAATGCGCTCGATCACAGGATCGCTCGACCCCATCGCAATCTTCCTGTGCGGTATTCTGTTAAGACTTGCTGCACCACGATAGCCCGAGCAGGTCCGCCATGGTCCGTCCCGATCTTCATCTGCCGCCAAGCTTTCTGGCTTGGCTCTCACCCTTCCTCGCCGCGTTTTCCCGCCGGACCCGTTCCACGACGGCGGCCCTGGCCACCGGCGCGCTGCTGGCAGTCGGGCCGCGCACCGTCACCAACTGTCTGCACGCCCTGGGCTTGGCCGAGCACCCCAGCTTCACCGCCTTCCATCGTGTGCTCAACCGCAATACTTGGTCGGGCCTCGCGCTGGCGCGCATGCTGCTGCACATGGTCGTCGCCACCTTTGTGCCGTCGGGACCAATCATCATCGGCCTCGACCACACGCTTGAGCGCCGCCGTGGTCCTCACATCGGCCCAGGTGGGCGCTTCTACGACGCGAGCCGCCGCGCGGACATGCCGAAGCCGACCAGCCGCGGCGGAACGTGTCAACGACTTTGATACAGCCGGGCTTGGAATTTAGGCTTGGTGTAGTCGCGTTAGTTGAGCGGCTTTGGACTGGGCAAGACGGCCGGCATAGTGGGTTCTTTAGCGTTACGTGACGAAATACAATGGAAGCCAGCCCGCGAGTTGTAACGCCGAGGGGCGCAACGACGGCTGGTGACGACCATGAGGGCAGCCGGGAAGGGCATGAAGGGCTTCGACGATTGCGTTGGTGCCAAGGACGGCACTCAGGCACGGCTGCTCGAAGTAGGCGGGTTGATCCAGGCGGCGGTTGGTTTGTCGGGCGGCGTGGGCGGCTTGTTGACGAAGCGCTCCGGGTTGGTCTGGAACGCCAGCTCGAGGGTTTGCTGGCGGGCGGCGTGAACGGCATCGGCCTGGCCGTAATGCACTTGGTCCGGGGTCATGAGGCCGATGCCGGCGTGGTGGTGGTCCTGGTTATACCAATCGAAGAACCGGCGGCAGAAGCTCCTGGCGTCCTCGATGCAGCCGAAGCGCTGGGGGAAGCGCGGCTGATACTTCAGCGTCTTGAAGTGGCTTTCGGAGAAGGGATTGTCGTTGGACGTGTGCGGGCGGTTGTGCGAGCGCGTCACCCCGAGATCGGCGAGCAGCAGGGCGGTCGCACGGGCCTTCATCGGCCCGCCACGGTCGGCATGTAGCGTGAGCTGGCCGGGCGGCACGTTGTGCTTGGCGATCGCATCATCGAACAGCGGCCGGAACAGCGTGGCGCTCTCCGCATCGGCGACGCACCAGCCAATGACCCGGCGGCTGAAGATGTCGAGGATCACGTAAAGATAGAAGTAGTGCCATTTGGCGGGCCCCATCAGCTTGGTGATGTCCCAGGACCAGACCTCGTTCGGACGCTCTGCCAGGAGTTCGGGCTTTTGGTAGACGGGATGGCGGAGCTGCGCCCGGCGCTCGCGGATCTCGCCGTTCTGGCCCAGCAGCCGATACATGGTGCGGATCGAGCAGTGGTAGACGCCCTCATCGAGCAGGCAGGCGTAGATCTCGGCCGGCGCCTGGTCGGCAAAGCGCGGAGCATGCAGCAGCTCCAGCACCGCTTGCTGCTGAGGAACACTCAAAGCCCGTGCCGGCCGTGGTCGTGGGCGAAGGGCCACCGGCGGCTTGGCCAGGCGGGCGCGGCGGCGTTGCACGCTGGCGCGTGAGACCCCGAGTGCCGCACAGGCTGCAGCCATCAAACCGCTGTCTGGCGCCAGTGCTGCGACCGCGTCGGTCAAGGCTCGCCGTCGCTGGGCGCCAGCGGGATGCCCAGCAGCTCCGCAACTTTTTTTTGTACTTCCATGACAGCCTCGGCGCGCTTCAGACGAAGCGCGAGGCGGGCATTCTCCTTTTGAAGAAGGGCCACTTCAGTCGCGAGCGGATTGGGTTCGGCGATCTTTGGGCCGCGCTTGACCGGCGTCAGTGCGCCGAGAGCGCCTGCGTCGCGTTGCCGGCGCCAGTCGGTCAGCGCCGAGGAGTAAAGGCCCTCGCGGCGCAGAATGGCTGCGATGCCGCCGGTGTCAGCCGCGCGATCCGTGTCGGCGAGAATGCGCAGCTTATCCTGGGCGGTGAAAATGCGGCGGTGCGGACGAGCGGTGAGCTCGGGCGACGCCGAGGCGGGCGCCGCAACCGTCGGCCTCCGGCCTTCATTCGTGGTGGCGCCAGCCTCGGCATCGATCGGGGTCTGTGTCATGGGCATGAACAAGATCATCCTTCAGCACCCTCAAGGCTCAACTCCCGGGGGGACAATGTCTCATCATCGTTGGCACGGAGGGCGGCCTGCGCTGGCTGAGCGCGATGGTGTTGGTGGAGGTGCCGTTTGCCGGCCGCATTTGGGGATTGCCGGTGCTGACTGCCCTGACCCCGAGCAAGGCATGGTCCGAACGTCAAGGACAGCGACACCGCACCGTGACCGAGTGGGCCCGTTTGCTGCTGCTTACCTTGCGGCGCTGGCTGCCGAACCGGCCCATTGTCGCGGTGATGGACGGCGAGTTCGCCGCGCTCGAACTGCTGCACGCGCTCCGCCCGGCCATGGCGGTGATTACGCGGCTGCGGCGTGACGCGCGCCTGTTCGACCCACCGTCGCACTACGAGGACAAGCCTGGCCGTCCCGCCCGCAAGGGAGCACGCCAGCCCTTGCTGTCCACACGCATCACCGACCCGGCCACACGCTGGCTGCGGGCCGTGCAGTCCAGCCGGACCTCTTGGCGCAGCGCGGGCTGGATCGAGTACACTTCCGGCACAGCGCTGTGGCATCACGGGGGCAAGCCGATCGTGCCAATCTTATGGGTGCTGGTCCGCTACCCCGATGGCCGGCGCGAGCCAGAAGCCTTCCTGTGCACGGACACACAGGCCGACCCGCGCGACGTGCTGGACTGCTTCAACCGGCGCTGGGCGGAAGCCGTCAAGGTTCCACCGGCTTTGCCGGTGGAATACGGCTGGAGGGCGTCGAGACGACCTACGAAGAGGCCCACGCGCATCTCGGGATCGAAACGCAGCGCCAGTGGTCCGATCCCGCGATCTTCCGGACCACGCCGGTGCTGCTCGGGCTCTACAGCGTGGTCACGCTCTACGTGCACCAGAATGCCGAGCGCCTGGCGCTCTCGCCACGCCGGGCTGCCTGGTATCCGAAACCAGCTCCGACCTTCGCCGATGCGATCGCGCGCCTGCGCCAACATCTCTGGTTCGAGCGTATCGTCATCTCGGCCGAAAATGCCGACATGACGCAACCTCTCCCGCCGGCTATGCAGAGCCTCATCGAGGCGGCCTGCTACGCGCAGTAATGGTTAGCCATGCCTGGATCAGCCCAGTGGAAATGGGCAAAGTCGAGTTGTAGTGCTATGGCGTGACCCCCTGCCGGTTCTCACAACCCGCACTTTGGCACATTGATGCCGCCGGGGGCCGTCCACCCCATCTCCTGGGCGAAGGGCGACCTGATGAGCGCCGTGGGCTACTATCACTCCCACACCCCGTCACGCGCCCAGACCTATCGCGTGCAAGTGGTCGCAGTGGCCCGGATGTTCCGCCCCTGATTATACGCGCATAGCGATCTCGCGTTGACAGCGGGGCGGGACAATCGTTCACTCCCGGCAAGGGAGAACAACGTGGCGGCACCGCTGCTCCGGCTGGACGGGATCGAAAAATCGTTTCCGGGCGTCCGCGCGTTGCGCAGCGTGGGCTTCGATGTGCGCGCCGGCGAGGTTCACGCGCTGCTAGGCGAGAATGGGGCCGGCAAGTCGACGCTGATCAAGGTCATGTCCGGCGTGCACCGCCCCGACGCGGGCCTGCTGGAGGTGGACGGGGTCGCGGCCCAGTTCGCCAGCCCCGACGATGCCCGCGCGGCCGGGATCGCCACGATCTACCAGGAATTGCTGCTGTTCCCCGAGCTGACCGTGGCCGAAAACGTGTTCATGGGCCACGCGCCCAAAACCCGGTTCGGCGGCCTGGACTGGGCGGCGATGCGACGGCGGGCGACCGGGTTGCTGGCCTCGCTCGACATTCACGACCTCGACGTGAATGCGATCGTCGGCACGCTGTCGGTCGGCAACCGGCAACGGGTCGAGATCCTGCGGGCGCTGAGCCAGGACGCGCGACTGCTGATCATGGACGAGCCGACGGCGGCACTTGCCGAACACGACGTGGCGCGGCTGTTCGACATCGTCCGCCGGCTGCGGGCGCGCGGCGTCGGCGTCGTCTACATCAGTCACCGCATGGACGAGATCTTCGCGCTCGCCGACCGGGTGACGGTGCTACGCGACGGCGCCTACGTCGGCACCCGCGAGGTCGCCGCCACCGACAGCCCCGAGCTGGTGGAGATGATGGTGGGACGGCGGATCGAGAGCCTGTTCCCCAAGATTACGGTGCCGATCGGCGGGCCGGTGCTGGAACTGCGCGGGCTAACCCGTCCGCCGCGAACCAAAGGCGTGTCAATGACGGTGCGGGCGGGGGAGATCGTGGGGCTTGCCGGACTGGTCGGCTCCGGCCGCAGCGAGCTGGCGCAGGTGGTGTTCGGTGTGACGCCCGCCACCGGCGGCACCATCCTGCTCGATGGGCGCGCGATCACCGTGGCGACCCCCGGCGAGGCGCGGCGGCACGGCATCGCCTACGTGCCGGAGGATCGCGGCACGCAGGGCCTGGTCCGGCAGATGAGCGTGCGTGAGAACATGAGCCTCTCGGTGCTGCGCACGGTATCGAGCGGCAGCTTCCTCGATATCGCGGCCGAGGAGCGGCTGGCCCACAAGTACGTCGCCCGGCTCGGCATCCGCACGGCGGGTATCGAGGTGGCGGCGTCAAAACTGTCCGGCGGCAACCAGCAGAAGATCGTGGTCGGCAAGTGGCTGGCCACAGGGCCCAAAGTGCTGATCCTCGACGAGCCGACGCGCGGCATCGACGTGGGCGCCAAGGCCGAAATCCACCGCCTCATGGGCGAGCTGGCGGGACGGGGGCTGGCGATCTTGATGATCAGCAGCGAGCTACCCGAGGTGCTCGGCATGAGCGATCGGGTGCTGGTGATGCGCGAGGGCGCTCTGGTCGCCGAGTTCTCCCGCGCCGACGCGACCCAATCCGTCGTCGTGTCGGCGATGATGGGCGGTGACGAGCGGGCGGCCGCATGAGTGCCACCCTCGCGGCACCGCGCCGCTTCCGGCTGCCGGCGGTGTCGCAGGAATGGCTGCTCGCTCTGTCCATCGTGGCGTTGCTGGTCGTGGTAGGCGCCATCAACCCGCGCTTCGTCGCGATCCGCAACCTCCAGACGATCCTGCTCGGCAACGCCTACATCGCTATCGCCGCGATCGGCATGAGCATGGTCATCATCTCGGGCAATATCGACATTTCGGTCGGTGCGCTGATCGGCGTGCTGGCGACCGTAAGCGGCACTATGGCGATCTCCGGAGTGCCTAATGTCTGGTGCTGGCTGGCCCCGATCGCGCTCGGCATCCTGGTCATGGCCGGCATCGGCGCGATGGTCGCCTACCTCCGCATTCCGTCGATCGTGGTGACGCTGGGGATGCTCAGCATCCTGCGGGGCGGGCTGATCAGCGCCACCGGCGGCAAGTGGATCACCGGCCTGCCGCCCGGCTACGACATCGCCCACCAGCCGATCCTGGGCGTGCCGCTGCCGGTCGTGCTGATGGTCGGGCTGACCGCACTGGCGGCGTGGTGGCTGCGCGCGACGGCGATCGGACGCAGCATCTACGCGGTCGGCGGCAACGCGGAGGCGGCGCGGCTGTGCGGCATCCGCCACCGGCCGACGGTCGTGATGACGTTCGCGATCCACGGCCTGTTCGTCGGCATCGCCGCCGTGCTGTTCGCGACCCAGCTCAGCGTGATCCAGTCCACCGTGCCGTCCGGGCTGGAGCTTACCATCATCACGGCGGCGGTGGTCGGCGGCGTTTCCATCTTGGGCGGCACCGGGACCGTGGTGGGGGCGACCCTGGCGGCCGTGCTGATCGCCGCGATCGGCAGCAGCTTGATTTTCGTGGGGATCTCCCCCTACTGGCTGCGCGCGGTGCAGGGCATCTTGATCCTGGTCACGGTGCTGGCCGACATCCTGCGCCGCCGCCGCCGGGGGCAGGCTTGAGCGAAGTCCTGCCTCCGCCCACGCGCTGGTCCCGGCCGCGCCTGCCGCGCGTGGCACCGCACGAACTGGTGCTGCTTGTCGTCCTCGCGGTGGCGATCGGCGCGCTGTCGTTGACCACCGACAAGTTCCTGACGGTCGACAACCTACTGAACCAGGGCCGGTTGATGACCGAGGTCGGGCTGCTCGCGCTGCCGATGACCTACATCATCGTCACCGGCGGCATCGATCTGTCGGTCGGCTCGATCATGGGGCTGTGCGCGATCATGCTGGGGGTGTCCTGGCACGATTGGGGCCTGCCGCTGCCGCTCGCGGTGACGTTCGCGCTGCTAGTCGGCGTGGCGGCGGGCGCGGTCAACGGCTGGTTCATCACCGCGATGCGCGTGCCGCCGCTGATCATGACGCTGGCCTCGCTCGCGCTCTACCGCGGTTTGGCCGAGGGCATCAGCCAGGCGCATTCGGTGCGCGGCTACCCCGATTGGTTCTACGCGCTCGGCACCGGAGCACTGTTCGGCGTGCCGTCGCAGCTCTGGCTGCTGGCGGTGCTGACCGTCGTGTTCGGCATCGTGCTGGCCCGCACAACCATCGGGCGGACGCTGTACGCGATCGGCTGGAACGAGACGGCGGCGCGGTTCAGCGGCCTCGCAGTCGCGCGTACCAAGTTGTTCGCATACGCCGCGTCGGGCCTGATGGCGGGGCTGGCCGCGTGGATCTTCGTGAGCCGCGTCAGCACCACGCGGAGCGACATGGGGAGCGGCATCGAACTCGACACCATCGCGGCCGTGGTGCTCGGCGGCACCAGTATTTTCGGCGGCGTCGGCACCATCGGCGGCACCATGCTGGGGCTGATCCTGATCCAGTTGCTGAAAAACGGGCTGTCGCTCACCGGGGTGAAGGGCGACGCGACCATCATGGTGATCGGCATCGTGCTGATCGCCTCCATCCTGATCACGAACTTCGCGCGCCTGCACTCAGAGCGGGGCGCTCGCTGAAATCCGCAAGAAGATTTTTACGGGAGACGACCATGAAGCGAACGATCGGCTTTGCCGCCCTGCTGATGGGGGCGAGCCTGCTGTCCGGCACCGCGCACGCGGCGCAGCGCTGGGATGGGGCGGACGACCTGCCGACCAACCCGCTGCCGTGCGACGGCGGTGCCGGAACGACGGCGAGCAAAGCCTACGACGGTGCGATGGCGGCCGGTTCAGCCGACAAATCCGGCAAGCCGATCACCCTGGTCGACGTGCCGAAGCTGATCGGCATCGGCTATTTTAACGCGACCACCAAGGGCGAGCAGAACGCGGCCAAGGAGCTGGGCAACGTCAAGATCAGCACCGACGGCCCGACCGAGGCCAAGATCGACCAGCAGATCACCTTTATCGACAACTACGTGACGCGCGGCGTAGACGGGATCCTGTTCGCGGCGAACGACCCGGTGGCGATCTCGCCGGTGCTGAAGAAGGCGCTCGGCAAAGGCATCCATGTCGTCGGCTACGACGCCAACGCGCAGCCGGACGCGCGCGAGTGGTTCGTGAACCAGGCCGAGTTCAACGGCATCGGCAAGGCGATGGTCGACAACATGGCAAAGGAGATCGGCGACAAGTCGTTCGCGATCGTCACCAGCACGTTTACCACGCCGAACCAGGCGCGCTGGATCGCCGAGATGCAGGCGTACGCGACCGCGTGCCACCCGAAGATGAAGTGGCTCGAGACGGTCGAGGCGCAGGAGGACAACAACCTGTCGTTCAACCAGGCGAGCGCGCTAATCAACAAGTACGGCGACCAGCTCGGCGGGCTGTTCGGCATGACCTCGGTTGCAACCCCTGCGACGGCCGAGGCGGTCAAGCAGGCCAACCTCTGCGGCAAGGTTGCGATCGTCGGCCTCGCCACGCCGAACGCGATGAAGCCTTACGTCTACAGCGGGTGTGTCAAATCGGTGGTGCTGTGGAACCCGGTCGACCTGGGCTACGCTGCGGTCTACGCGATGCGGGCCGAGGTGGACGGCAAGTTGAAGGCGGGTGCGACAGAGCTGGATGCGGGCAAGCTGGGCAAGCTGAAGGTGGTCAACGGGAGCGAGATTTTGCTCGGGTCGCCGTTCGTCTACGACAAGTCGAACATCGCAAACTTTGACTTCTGATCGTGTAGGCGGGTCGGCTCCGGTCGCCCTACCGGCCTGGTTCAGGTATAAATAAGCGCAGTCCGTCATTGCGAGGCGCCGCTTGGCGACGAAGTAAACCAGGCAGCGACTGCATTTGTGGCGCTGGGTTACGACGGCGCGGCATGATCCCGGCGGCCTTCATTGGTGCAAGACAAGTGGCACCTTGATGACGTGTTTATCCGCATGGGCGGCAAGCAACCCTATCTCTGGCGCGCGATCGACCAGGATGGGCACGTGCTGGACGTCCTGGTCCAGAGCCGGCGCAACACGAAGGCGGCCAAACGGTTCTTCCGCAAGCTGCTGCGCGGCTTTCAATACGCCCCACGCGTGATCGTCACCGCCAAGCTCAGGAGTTACGGCGCGGCCAAGCGCGAGATCCTGCCGCATGTCGAGCACAGGCAGAGCAAGTACCTGAACAACCGCATCGAGGTGTCGCACCAGCCGACGCGCCGACGAGAGCGGCAAATGCAGCGGTTCAAGTCAGCGCGCCATGCCCAGCGCTTCCTGTCCTCCCACGCCCGCATCCACAACCATTTCCAGCTCCGTCGCCACCGCCTGACCGCCATCCAGCACCGCGCCGCTCGCGACGCCGCCTTCGAGGTCTGGCGGGACGTGACCGGCACTGCGACTGTCCGGTGATCGAGGACCGTCCTCACCCCGCAGTCGGCCGCCCTCAAACAACCTGACAACACCCGCCTGGCGCATCTGCGACGGCACTTCCACGGTCAGCGGCACGCGGCCAAGCCGGTCCAGCACCTGCGTATACAGCCCAGCAAGGTTGGGATACGCAGCGGCGCACGCCGCGTCCCGCGCACACATCGCGAAGAAGGCGGCCCGGGCCTCGGCCACCCGGGCAGACCACGGGGGGATCGGGTCGGGCGGGTAGACGGAGTCGAGCACGGCCGAGCGGATCGTGGCAGGATGCTGCGCCATCAGCGTCATCGCGACCGTGGTGCCGTAGGAGTTCCCGACGACGTTCCAGCGCGTAATCCCGAGCGCCTGACGGACCTGGTCGAAGTCTTCCACCGTGGCCGCCGTCCCGAACCCGTCGAGGTCGATCCCCTGCACCTTCGCCTCGTTCCGGCAGGTCATCAACACGGAACGGCGCTGCGCCTGCACCGCGGCCGTCGGCGTGGCTGCCACAGCAAAGTCGGTTTGGAGAAGCTCGCCGGCAACGCCTGGGCACAGGACCGGCTCCGAACGCCCTACGCCGCGCTGATCGACGAGGATCAGGTCACGGCTCTCGGCGTAAGGGTGGCGAGCCTGGTAGTCGGTAAAAGCCGTCAGCGGAGAGCCCGGGCCGCCGCTGATATACACGACCGGGTCGGGCAGCGCCGGTTGCTGTGCGCTTCTGACGACCATGACCGCCAGCTTGAACGTGCCGCGGCTAGGGGCGCTGTAGTCGCGGGGCACGTTGATCATCCCGCACCGGACACGGGGCGCGATCGCCGGCGACAGGAGCCGCCGATCGCATGGGGTACCCTGGAAAGTGGGACGGGACGGCTCCGTTTGGCTGAGCGCGCAATGCGGCAGCGCACTGCTGAGAAGCAGCAGGGCCACCGTGCAAACGGCCTGGCGCCAGAGATCAGCCGGCGTGTAGGCCAACAGACGTGGACCCCCCTCCGTCATCGCCTTTCCGGGCCCGCAACGGGTGTGCGACCCGCCCGGTGCCGTCCCACGATACCCGCGACTGTGTTCTTGCTCAGTCCCACCTCGCGCCCGACCAGGCGGTAGCTGCGGCCCTGGGCGACGAGGGCCAGCACCTTGGGCGCGAGCCGGTCCGACTTCGGCCGCTGGCCGGGCTGGCGACCGAGCCGCTTGCCCCGGGCCTTGGCCGCCGCGATGCCGGAGCGGATGCGCTCTTGGGTCAGCTCGCGTTCGAACTCGGCGGTATGCGGTGCACCGCATACCGCCGATTATGTGGAGCCCGCGGTTATGCGGAGTGGTGCTGCCGGTCCGGATCGACGTGCGGCGTAGCCCATTGAGCCTGCCCAGCGTTGGGCGC
>JAABUY010004196.1_pt1 | contig 15293 bp, 20 predicted proteins | sample 5560271 | NCBI WGS metagenome assembly JAABUY01 (sample SAMN10711886, study PRJNA513374) | rock metagenome | isolation source: Antarctica rocks | place: Antarctica: Victoria Land, University Valley
GAAGCGGCGCCAGGCGACTGCGGCACGCTCGGCGCCACTGTCGCGGGCGTCTGCGGCTGCGCGCCCGCGCCCGCGGCGCCGCCGGGCGACTGCGGCACGCTCGGCGTTGCGGCCGCGGGCGTCTGCGGCTGCGCGCCCGCGGCCGCAGCGCCACCGGATGACTGCGGCACGCTTGGCACCGCTGTCGCGGGCGCCTGCGGCTGCACGCCCGCGGCGCCCGCGCCGCCGGGCGACTGCGGCACGCTCGGCACCGCTGCCGCAGGCGGCTGCGAGGCGGTTGGGGTTGGGCCACGGGTGGCGGAGGACCGGCCACCTGGGTCGGCCGGCGTCAGCGGCAGGCCCCGGCGCGCTGGAGATATCCAGCGGCCCATGTCGTAAGTTAACATATATATATATACGTGGGTGTATAACTTGTATATATATAAGTAGAAAATGGCGTGACGCACCTGCGCTGCGGCTCTATCTGCTTCCTCTGGGTTTAAAACCCAACAATACCACCTGCACTAAGGGCAGTCTGCCCATAAATGGGTCGGGTTGGGACACCCCTGGGCTGCGGGGGCGTGCCCCTGCTGGGCCCCCTGTGTGCCAGCCTATGGGTGAAGGCGCCCTCCGCACCTGCCACCGGTGGCGCGCCCGGAGCGGCCGCGGGCGCTGCTGCTGCGCCGCTCGGCGGCGGCGCCCTGCACGGCAGCGAGCGCATTTTCGAGGCCTCATCAAAGCCTGGGCATGCACATCACCAAGAGCATGCGCTGTGACAAGATGAGCACTACACTCTGCTGCGAGACACCCCCTGGGCGAGCGTGCCAACAACGCAGCCTTCATAGAGAGCACAGCGCCTGCACGAGGGACACAAATGTGCACTATGCAGGCCGGCGGCGGGCGGCGCACGACGCAGGGAGGCTGGCCAGGCGCGGCGGCAGCTGGCCGACGTGGCTGTTGCCCGCCACACTCACGCTCGCCAGTTTAGGGAGGCTCTCCCACGAGGACGGCACCGGACCTGCGCAGCGCACACGGCGTGCACTTGTTCACATTTTCAACATGGCGCAGAGACTGGACAACACCCCCGCCGCGCCTCGCACACGCAGGCTCCCCGCGGCGACACAGTTGCGCGCTCGCGCCTGCCGGTCTCTGCACAGTCCAGGGACGGCTCAGGGGAGGCACGCGGCAGCGGGCGGGGCGGCCGAGTGCTCTACCACTGCTCACAACATGTAATAACATTACATTACAGGGAAAATTATTCGACCATAACATAATAGGCGCAGCCGCACCGGACAGGTTGTTGCCCGCCACGCTGATGTCCGCCAGGTTGGCGGACTCGACCAGCGGCGGCAGCGGGCCCGCCAGCGAGTTATTGGCCAGCCGCAGCGTCTGCAGCGCCTCCACGCGCACCTGCGCGGTATATGTAGGGTCGAGCAAGCTTGTTCCGCTCCTGTGTCGCCGTTTTGCGCTCGGGCCGCCCGCGCCTGCGCACCGCACACCCGCACCGCCGCGAGCGCGAGCTCGGCGCAGTGCACGCAGGAACGGGGGTGCTCGCCACGCCGCCGCGCAGGGCCCTGAGCGCGCGCTGGCCCAGCAAAACTCGTCTTCTGACAGCAATAAAGCATGCAGCCGGCGTGTTGAGTGACCTGCGAGCGATGCATGAACAGAGCCGCCAGGCGGCCAGGCCTGCTACCGAGCGCCCACCCCGTGAGGACTGGCAGCCGGGGCGGGCGAGCGGCGCCGGCGCCGGGACCGGGCCGCACCAGCTGCGGCGGCACAAAGCCGGACAGGCGGTTGTTGTCCAGATCGATCTCCTGCAGCGATGACAGGCGGCTCCACAGCTGCCCATCCAGCGGCAGCTTGCCGGACAGGCCCATGCCGCTCAGCTGCCTGCGCGCGGCGCCGGCAAAGTGAGCCCTCTGGGCCAGCCGCGATCCGGCCAAACGAGGCAGTTGGGACTTACGGAAGGCCTATGGTTCATAACACTTTTCCTTCATCGGGCCAGCCCAAAGGCAGCGACATGCATTGGTGCACAATACGGTCTGTGCCTGGGCAGCACAGCTGCAGCACTCAGCAGCAGTAGACCCCGCTCTACAGTGGGCCTGGCAAGACCATGCAGCCCCAGAGAGTGCCCAGCGGCACCGGGGTGACCGCTCAAGAGTCCGTGCGGTCACAGCCGCGCGCGCTCAAGGAGACCGGCGAGCGGGGGTGGGGCGCACAAGCGCGTCACGCGGCCGGCGCCGTCGCAGGCAACGCCGGCCCAGCCCTGGCACGGGTTCGTGCCCGCCTGCCAGCTGCCCAGCCGCTGCCCGCTCGGATCCAGCGCGCCCTTGAGCAGCAGCAGCGCCATGCCCTGGTCGTCAGCGGGCGCGGCGGCCCCGTCCATACCGTAGAATGCGCTGCTGCCCAGGCCTGCGTGCGCGCGCCGCCGGGGCGTGAGCGCCTGCTACAGATGCTCGCCGTGCGCGCGGCGCCAGGCTGCAGGGGGCGGCGCGGCCGAGCAGCGGCGCCCCCGTCCCTGTGTGCGGCGGCTGGCTGGGCGCGCGCAGGATTAAAGCAGCCACCAAGCCGCACGCATCTGGTCTGCATGTTAATGACGTGTTGACATGCCCAACCTTCACCAACAAAGCTCTGAAAGTTGCATGAGAACCCTCGCGGCTCGCGGACCAAGGCTGTGCGGGGCGTGGCAGACCAACGGCAACCCTGCTGCTACCAGCCCAACTGGGGGAGGTGTTGTGCAATGCCCTGCTGGCAGGCACTATCCACATGAAACTTGCCACAGCCAGGCAGAGGTGCAGGTGTAGACGCACTGTCCCAGCGCAGAGCAGCCCCACATAAAGGCTCTGAGAGCAAGCTCAGCACAGATACGGGCTACCTGCGCCAAGGCGCCAGGAGCGCACCTGACACCCCGGAGCCAGACCCCGGCAGGCCCTCCTGGGAGGCCTGCTGCTGCGCCGTCTGCGCAGCGGCGGCGGCCGCCAGCAGCAACGCCGCGGCTGCCCATGTCCACGTCCGCAGCCCCATATCTGCGGCGCGCGCGAGGGGGTGAACGGCTGCAAGCACTGCGGCTGCCATCTGGCGAAGCTGTGAGCCCGCCTTCGTGCACGTCACCACACGGCGCCACAGCAGTGTGATGGACAGCCAAACGCTGTCTGTCCAGGTTCCGCGCCGGCAGCGCCTGGCACCGGCGCCTGCTGTGTGCCTCAGCCAAAGGCCTAGACGTGACGGCACCCTCTGTGCACAGCTGTGCGCAAGCGCCGTCGTCACGCAGCCTGCGCCGCTGCGTTGCCTGTTCGGCTACCCGTAGGGCAGACATGCTGCGCAGGTGAAGCCGGCAGCCCGCCCGTGTGTCTAGCTCGGTGCTGAGCGCTGCGTTAAGGGGCTGCGTCCCAGCAAACCCAATGCGCGGCGCAATGCACTCATGCAATGCACATGCGCCCGTTTGCTCTTCGACACTGCAAGCAAATACACGCGCCCAACAAAGGCAATATTTGGGCACTTTGCAGCCCGGCCCGGCCGCCAACTGGCCGCTTCTTCGCTCGCTGATAGTCACTCAGTGGCATGATTCCAAGGAAGCTGGCAGGTCTTCCGCGCAAGGGTGCAGGACACCAGCCAGCAGGTTGCCCAGTGGCACACCTGGGGCACTGCAACGCCTCACCCGGCTCTTACTGCCAGGCGTGTCAACACAGAGATGGCAAAGACGCTCGGGCGGGCATGCAGAGCCCCGCATCCCTCCACCGCTCCTGCCCAGCGAAGCAACCACCTATGTCGACCGACCGGAGGCCAGCACACGTGCTGCACGCACCTAGCCGAGCGCCTCCGGCCTCGACGGGGCGAGGGAGTTGCGCAGAACGGATGGGAGGCCGGACGCGCGTCACGCCAGCGCCTCAGTAATCTTGGCCTCCCCTCGCCTGCCCATCGAACGCGATCGTACAGTCCATCGGGAGGCGATGGCTCGGAAAAAGGCACTTTTGTGGCTGCAGCCTAGTTTGGCCCTGTACCCATCTCCTGCCAGGGGCTGGTCAGAGGGTCCAAGGCTGTGCAAATCGAAATGGCAAGATAGCGCGCCACGCCTTGCAAGGCGCCGGGCACTCTCTGGTTCCACTATTGGCGCGTGTAATTGTCGAGCTGTTGTTTTGCAGCCCCCCCCTGGCACCAGTCTCTTGCAGGGCAGTCAGGCGTGTTTGGGTGCAAGCGCGTGTAGCAGGCAGTTGCCACACTGCGGCACCCTGGCCAACGCTGCCATGGAGCCCAGCACGCCTGCAAGCGATGCTGTGTTCGGCCACATTGAGCTGGTCAGCGCGGTGTTGGCAAGCTTGCAGATGCGCGAGCGCCTGGCGTGCTCCCTGATATCCAGCGTGTTCAGGACGGCCAACGCTGCGGTCAACAGCTTTCAGGACGTGAGTTGCCTCAAATTTAGAGGCAACTTGTGCGTGTATAGCTGTACAGTCAGCGCTTGAAAGAGTGCAAACACCACACGCTCTGACTCTGTGTTGCAAGCAATGCGTGCTGGACACACTGACGCGTCGCGGTCTGAGTGCATATGAACACTGTAAAGCAGGATCAAACACTTGAGTAGAATTTTGTCAATCCTGCTATGTTGAGCGCACTAGACGTGCGCTCCCAACCGCACCCCGTACAGAAGTAGTCAGACCCGAGCCGCATGCCTCTGCTTGCAGGCGGAGGTGCCCGACACGGCCGACGCTGCGGCCTGGCTAGCGCCGCGGCTGCCGTTTCTGCGCTCGCTGCACGTGCGCGCCGCGCGGACCGACGACGACGCTGCCGCGCCCGAGCGCATATACAGCGGCCCGCTGTGCCAGCTGCTGGCCGCGGACTCCCCGCCCGCTGCCCCCGCGCTCGCCCACCTGGTCCTCTTCACCGACTGGGACAAGGTGAGTAGCACCCTAGGATACAGCAGGGGGTGGGCGCTCCTGGCGAGTAGAGCGGCATTGGGCAACGCGCTCATGAGGCTGCTCATAGCAGGACATAGCATGCGCGGAAGAGTGTCACTTCGCCGCCGGACTGTCAATAGCTGTGCAGTCACGCTCTTTTCACCTGGCTGCACTGACGACAGGGTCGGGGTCGGTCAGGGCACCGTCCTCTAGGCAGGTGTGAGGCTCTGGCCAGCTTATCGCCTGTTGCTCACCGTCAGCGCGTGCTAGCACTGTTGCATGGCGCTCCGGCCCGCGCGCCGAGACGCCTCGCCCAGGCGAGCCCGCTGCCCTGACGCCTGGGCGCCGTGCGCGGGCACAGGACGCGGCGCTTGATGCGCGCGTGTGGGCCTGGGTGGCCGGCCTGCCGGCGCTGGCGAGCTTCACCTGCAGCGCGCTGCTGCCGCCCGGCGCGACGGCGGCGCTGCGCGCGCGCGCCTGCGTGCTGCGCGCGCCGACCGCCGCGCGCGCCGCCTGGCTGCCGCAGCCGCCCGCGGCGCGCGGCGGGGCTTTCGTGGAGACCCTGGTCAGCGTCGCCGGGGCGTCCAGCGCCAAGGCGGGCGCGGGCGCCGTGTGCGCGGCGCTCCTGGTGCGCGACTGCTGGGAGGGCGGCTGGGAGGGCGAGCACGTCGAGCCCGGCGGCGGAGCGAACGCCTGGCTGAGTGTGCGGCCGTCGGGGGCGGCGGCGTGCGCGCGCCGCCTGGGCCTGACGCTGCACCCCGCGCCCGAGCGCACGCCCTGGGCGTGGAGCGGCAGCGATGCGCCGCCTGGTGCGGCGCTCGGCGCGTGCGAGGGCGCCTGCGACGTCGCTTGCAGCACGCCGCCGCACGCGCAGGCCGGCCAGCAGGTGCCTCCCCCTCGCCTGCCTTTGCCGCCCCTGCCTCGCGGCGCATGCCCTACCTGGGTGAGGGTCCTCCGCTTTGCTCGGGTGCGTATGCACCGGATGCGCCCATGCGAGCGCGCACAGCACGCTGGAGGCGTGAGGCTCACAGCGTCGTGCATGACGTAACGATGGCGCCGGCCATCGGCACGACCGAGCAGCGCGTGACGTGTTGCCAGACCAGAGATTGTGCGGCCGCTTGGGCGCGGTCCAAGATGGGGACTTGACAGCAGCAGGTCTTCCTTGCTGCGTGACACGCCTGCCGCGCCTTCTTTGCCCTGACAGGGGGGATGCGGGGCCGCGCGCAGTTCGACCTGGCCTGCGCGCTGGCGGCCAGCCGGGAGCGCGTGCAGCGGCTGTCGCTGCACACGCACGCCGGGTGCGGCTTCGGCGGCATGCACGCCGCCGCGCGCATGCTGCGCCGGTTGGACCTGGAGATAGAGGGCAACCCGCCGCCTGCCCTGGACCTGTCCGCCCTCGAGCTGCTGCGCAGGCGCGCCCGCCGCCCGCGCCGCGCCTGCCGCGCGCCCGCAAATGGAGCGGGCGCACGTCAGCTGCCCCAGCAGCGCCCGCCCGGCCGCCACGCCCGCTCGTGCGCGCGCTGTGCTCGCGCAGCCTGCGCCCCTGCTGCGGGCGCGGCGGCCGGGGCCGATAGGCATGGCAGGTGGAGATGATAGGGCTTTTTGAGGGTTTTGACACGCTGTGCGCGCCTGCGCAGCCTGCACGTGGCGCTGGTGCCTGCGCCGGGCGGCGCGCCGCCGGGCGGCGCGCTGCGCGCCGCGCCGTGCGCGCTGGAGCTGCCGCCCGCGCTGGAGCACTTGGAAGAGCTGCAGCTGCTGGATACGGCGGGCGACCTGGTGGTCCACCCTGCCGGCCTGGGCGCGCTGGGCGAGGCGCCGCTGCGGCGCGCGCTCGTGTTGCTACCGCGGCCGCCGGCGCCGGCGGCGCCGCCCGCGCCGCTGGCCGACGCGCTGCAGGCAGGCGCCTGCTCGGCGGGGCTGTAGAATCGCGAGCGGCGCTGTTATGGCTTGCAGTGCTGTACCCCGTTGCCCTCTGGCGCGCGGGGGCCTGGCAACCCTGCGGCGCGCGTGCGTGGCCTGTTCAGCTGAGGCTCGGAGGCGCGCCAGCACCATTGGCTGGCGCGCAGTGGGCAGGATGCACTGCAGTCCCAGCCTGTGGGGAGTCGATCTGGCGAGCACCATCTCTCTGCTGGCCGAGGCGCGGAAAACAGCGAGTCACGCCATTTCGTCTGCCCGCAGGGCAACATCACGCTCGGCGCGCACCGCAGCTGCGCGGACATCACGTTTGCGAGCGGGCGCCAGTGCGCATGCATCAGCACGGACGCGCTGCCGCACACGGCGGCCGAGCTTGAAACTGGCGCGCGGCCGGCGCCCACGCGGCTGCCGGGCTGGCCGACCGAGCGGCTCGTGCACGTCTGGGTGTGGGCAGGCGCTCGGCCCTTCTTCCTGCGCGTGGGCGGCTGCTGAGCGCGCGCCGCGCGCACATGCCGGCCGGGCCGCCCGCGCGGGTGCGGCAGTGCGGGCGGCGTCGCGCTGCTGAACAAGACACGCGCCCAGCCTGCCGGGAAGCGCCCCTCCAAGTAATTTAAATTATTTTTGGAATTTCGGGAGTTTGGCCGGTCTATGTTTGATTATTCAGATGGCGACCGGCATCTTTTTAGCTATGCATTATACGCCAGGGCTGACTGGCAGGGGCTTGCGGCTTGTAAGGCCGAAGGGTGGCTGGTGTTGGTTGTGATAGGCTGGCTTCATGCAGAGACTGGCTTCATGCAGAGGCTGGCTTCATGTGTTGCCATGTATGTTGGCGCGCCGGTGTGAAAGCGCCGGCGGCCCAGAGTCGGCGGGTTGTGCGAATAACTGCTGCGCATCGTCTCGGAGCGGGCTGGCAAGTGAGTGTGCTGCTTGAAGGCGGCAGGAGGCAGCATTTTTGTGAGAGTGTGAGTGTGCGCGCGCGTGCGGCGTGCGCCCCCGCATGTGGCCGCCTGCCTGCGCATGGGCGGCTGGCTGCGCTAGTACGCCACGCAGTCTTGCTTGAGCGGCCGGTCGTGCAGCGCTGGTGTTACAGGGGCAGCAATGGGGCCGCAAAACGCATGCATGACACAGCGACTGCACTCGTTGAGAGGGCCCCTCTCTTGAAGCACCACACTGAGCGCGAAGTATTGGAGTCCTTTTTCTTGAAGAGGCGCTCTGGAGGCCTTGTCACAGGAAGCTCGCCTTCGACCTGGCGCCCTGCCAGTTTTGCTGTGATGCAGTGACTGTGTCGCAGAGTTCCGTTGCTAGGCTAGCAAAGTATTCACGTATTTCTTGACGTCTGTGCAAGAGCTTAGCTCTTTATATGCTGGGACCGACAGTGGTGTGCAGCGATGCTGGTCCTGAACGAGTGTGTAAGGTTGCACATTCCCACTACCCCGCTGCGCGCACTACCGTGGCAGTGCAGCACTGCCAAGTTTTGTCCCTCCATGACCCACAAAGCTGAGTCGCCGCAGCGGAGGACTGCACTTATGCAGCTGGCCGCGCACTGAAACAACCATCCCCCAGACAAAAATGTGAGACCTGCTGCGCCCCAAGAGCACCAAGGCAGCAACCAGCTCCACGCAACAACACTCTCGGCAGCCTGGCCGCGCGCCAGCGATCACACACCACCTGCTGCGCCCCAAGAGCACCAAGGCAGCAACCAGCTCCACGCAACAACACTCTCGGCAGCCTGGCCGCGCGCCAGCGATCACACACCACGGATCTGCACATCGGTAAGCCCAGTCAGCCAAGCAGTGCCCAGGAATCAGCCATGTGAGCACAGCACAAGAGCACGCGCGGGCGCACCTTGCCGATGATGTGCAAGAGGGTGACGAAGCAGATGTAGCCCAGGCTCATCACCATCACCGCAGTCTGCGGCCGGCCCGACGCGCTCAGACCGCCGTACATATCAGAAGGCACAAGCTTGCACACGTTACAGCGGTGCGCGGCGACTGCTGTGGCGCACCGGCGATACTTTGATGCCAATGGTGTCGTCAGTGAAGAAGTTGCCAAAGCTCGCGCGCGCCTGGCCGCTACCACTGCCGCCGCCGCCGCCGCCCGCCGTGCGCGCTGGCCACACTCCGTGTGTGAGCACCAAGCACAGCACAGCGCTCGCCATAGAACGCGTTGGTCGAGACTGCAGCACCATCTTCACTGTCCTACAGTACGCTCGGTCCAGGCCGTTCTGAAAGTAAAGCAACGCCGCTGTATGTGCACAGGTGAGGGTGGCACAGCCTGAGTGCGATCGTTATGGCCTGGCGTTGGGAAAGGCGCAAGCAGCACCCTGCACATACGCAGCCACCAGAGTACCCCCGCGCCCCGGACCAGCAAGATCACTGGATCAAGGCGCACTTGAGCGCTTGCGCAGGCCTGCCGCAGTGGGAGGGGCGCCTGCACTGCCGCGCGGGGCCGCGGCGGCGGCCTGCGATCCGCTGGCGCCCTTGGCCATCACGGCAAGAGAGCTTGGCTGGTCAGCGCCAGGCACACCCCACTCGCGCCCGCAGCTCGTTCAGACAAACGAGTGATCCTGCACGTAACAGCTCGCAAGCGCTTGCAGATGAGTTATTGTGTGCACCAAGTGCCTGCTGATGCACTCTCACACCAATGTTCTCCCAAGGCTTGGGAAAGCCGGTCGGGAGAGGAAGCGGAGTCCAGGGGCATAATAACCTGAAAAATGCCAGACAGACACAGTGCGCTTCACAGTGCGCTTCCAAGGCGTGCGCATATCCCAGTGTTGTACAAAGCAACATAGAGTTATCTCCTTCAGCGTTGCAGGCAGGCGCACACGGCCAGGGGTACGTGCGCAGGAGACCGCAGAATGGCCTCCGCGACTCCTCCCGGATATCCGGCAAAGGACGACGCACCAGCAAAGCCAGCAGGTGCAGACTTGTGCGAAGCGGGCGGCCGGGGAGGCGCCTTGGGCGCTCGCATCGCCTGTACCGCTCGTGCAGCAAGTCCAGAGGTGCAGCACCCGGCTGTGCTGTTCTTGCTTGAGCCTTGCTGCGGCGCGCAGGGCCCCCGCCGCAAGGCTACCCCGGCGCCGCACCTGACCAGAAAGGCATGTTCGGAGGCGCGCCCCGCGTATTAGCAAGCTTATATATAACACGCAGCAAACGCGCCACGTGCCCTTGCTGTGCACACTTAGACCCTCACGCTGCCCAGCTTGGCCACGCCTGACGTGCACACCTGCACACTGCACAAGAGCATCCAAGCAAGTGCCGCTCTGCTGGAGTGAATACGAACCTGCCTCGGGCGCAGGCAACCAGCAGCCTGCGGTCGGGTACCCGCAGCAAGGTGCCGCCCGCTGTGGCATCCGCAGCTGCTCGCCACCTCCCTCTTACCCTCGTGGCGCCCCTTTACAGCCTGGTAGCTTCAAAGCGTGTGTAGGTGTTGGCGACTGGTGTCCGGTCGCCCAGCAGGAGGTGCCAGGTGGCCCTGTTGCTGTGCCTGGAAGCTGCCCAGGCAGCGGGTAGGACAGTGCGCCGCTGCAGGAGTGCGTGAAAAGCGTGCCTCGGGGGCGGCAGGGTACCCGGGCGGGCCGCAGGGCTGGCAGCAGGGCGGCTACCCCGCGCAGCAGGGCTGGCAGCAGGGCGGGTACCCCGCGCAGCAGGGCTGGCAGCAGGGCGGCCCGCAGCCGTACGGCCAGCCGCCCCCGCAGCACTACCAGGTGCCTGGCCCGCCAGGACTGTGCGAGGGGCTGCAGACCGTGGCCCGCCTGTCCATGCAGAAGCACAGCAGGCTGCAGCCGAGCGGCCAGCCTTGTGCGCAGCGCCGGCAAACGGCTGCCTGCTTTGCGCCTTATCTATCCACTGCCGCAGCAGTGCCTCCCCCTCATGCCTGCCTTGGCGCGTGCCCTTCACACACTGCCATCACGGATGCCAGTCTGTTCCACAAGTTGTGATTCGACTTGAAAAGCCGTGCAGCGCCTGGTGAGCAGCAGCACATCCCAACACGCCGCCAAGCTCCCTGGCCCGCTGACACGCGGCTCACTCCGACACTGCCAACATGCGCCAAGGCAGCGGCGAAGTTGGTGGCGGGCTCGGGCAAAGTACGCTGGGGCTGACGTGCCGTCGCGGACTGTGTGCAGGGGTACCCGCCCCCGCCGCCGCCGCAGGGCATGTACGTGCAGCAGCCGTACAACCGGCCGCAGCAGGGCGCCAGCGCGGAGGGCTGCCTCCTGGCCTGGTGCGCCTGGTGGTCTGACATGTTTTTTCGAAGCTGTGCAGACATACCTTGAGCAGGGCTCTGCAGTTGTTGCATGAGCAAGGTCTCTTGACAAACGATTTGTGGGAGGATTCTGCATATGTTGCATATGCAGTGTTGCCAGTCCGGTGCACCTGACAGGGTGGTGTGCAGTCGGGGACGTATGCATGTATGGCTCTGTTTCATGCGGAACAACGCACTGGCTGTCCTGCAACACCGGTGCTCAACGAGTGGTGCAGCGCCTGAGCAGGCTCGCTGCTGACGGGCTGTGTGCTGCGGCGCCCAGCTTGGCGGCGACGTGCTTCTGCTGCGCCCTGGATGCGATCTTCTGATTTCCCACACGGCACGGCCTGCCTTCTGCTGCGCGGCGCCAGCTGCTGCGGGCCCAGCGAGATCCGGCGTGTGGCACTGCGCAAGGCATGGCTGCAGCTGCGTCGCTCCGCCCGCAGCGCACTCTCGGCACCGGCCGCCGCCTGGCGGCAGGCATCAAGTTCAGCTGGTTCAGTATCGGTCCAGTGCACTGGTGTGCAGGCATGACGCGCTGTGAGGTGCAGTGCTTTGTATATGGCTACGGCTTTACAAGGTGTGAGTCAGGGCGCCCCAGTTGCGCGTTCATTTGTTGAGGCATGAGTCGCGGTGCAGCCTTTTGTGTTGTCAGGTTTGCAACGCGCTCTGCAGCGGTCCGCTTGCTTACACCGGCATGCCTTCTTTGCTGTCCTGCCCACCAGAACGTTTGCTGACTCCAAGCCTCACGCGTCGCTAATTGCAGCATATCCCTCAGCAGGCCTGAGCCTCCTGTTGTTTGCATTGTAACCAACTACCGAAGCTCTCCAGGTTCCTACTTTTCAGGCACGAGCTATTATCGGGTGTTTTGAGCCCAGCGCCCTCCTCGTAGAACAGCAACTGACTCAAAAGGGCACGGGCAACGCTAGCACGTGCGCGTCAATACAACAGCGCCATTTGACAGACACCCTTAGCACACCAACGCACACATGACACACCGCACGTCCGGACTCCCGGCCCTCCTCTGCAGCCCTCCACAATAGCGGTCGCTACCTCTTCAGCGCCTTGTGGTAGAGCTCTATGTAGTCGACAGCAGGCTCCGACCTGTGGCACGCAGACAGCATGGAGCTTTAAGCCGCTCGCTTGATCTCACAACTTTAACAAGAGTGCCGGGGGAAGGCCAGAGAGTGGCGCAGGGCCGGGCGAGCACCCACAAGACCAGTTTGTGACAGAAAGCTCGTGCAGCAAGGAAGCGACATGCCGCACTTTGTAAGCTGAGAGGGGACTCCGCACGAGCAGGCCTCTCCAAGAAATCGCTCAATTGATGCGGCGTTGCATTCGCCCAGCACCTTACGTCACGGCGACGCCGCGTTCCGCCCACATCACCCAGCAGGGCCCGAGCACTTCGGGCTGGTGGGCGGGGGCGGCGGGAGAGCGCGCGCGCGCGCACCACCAACAGAGCAGCCTGCCGCGCGCCCCCGGGGGCCGCCAGGGGGAGGGGGCGCACCAGCTCCAGTCCTGCTCCATGATGCGGCGCACCAGCGCGGCCCAGGCCGCGCGGTCGTTGTACCAGGCGGTCAGCGCCCTGCGCACCGGGCCCGGGTCACGCGCGCGCGGCGGCCGGCGGCCGGGCGCGGCGCGCTGCCGGCGCCCCCCGCGCGCGCGGCCGGCGGAGGCGGGCGGGCGGCCAGGCTCGGCGCCGACCAGCGCCCGCAGGGTTGCTCATACCCTCAGGTCAGATCAGCGAGCGCATGCGACCGTCTGCACAGAAATCTCCTTCAGGCGACGATGCTATAGGCAGCAATGCAGCAAGCCTGCCTCGGGCCGCTGCCCGGAGCTGCAAAGCTCTCCCCCATGGGCCATCATAATTGCTGCAGCGTGGCAGGGCGGGCTGCTTTTGGGACGAGGCCAGCGGCGGGCGCCTGTTGAGCGCGTAGTCGTATAGGGTCAGGGTTAGGCGCGCGCCTGTTGAGCGCGTAGTCGATGCCGGCGGCGTCGATGCCGTCGAAGGAGAAGCCGTTGGTCGGGAAGCCGGCAGCCGCGGCGCGCTCGGCGTCGTGATCCACGTCGAACACCGTGTCGTTCAGGCCGCCCGTGCGCCGCACGACCGGCACCGCGCCAAACCTGCGCGCCGGGCGCGCCCGCGTGTCCGACTGCACGCTTCGTTTGCGCAGTGCCGCCAGGCCACGCCCCGCAGCTGCGAAAGCGTGTCTTGCTGCCTTTGGTCACCACAGCGCGCCGCGCGGTTTGTAAGGCGGGCGGGGTCAGGCTGACGCCTGCGCGCCGCTGCGATGCATGGCGCGGGAGCTCTGCAGCGTGCAGGCCTGGGGAACTGGAGCTGCGCGGGGGCGCGGGGGAGGCGCGCGGGGAGGCGCAGGGTGCAGGGCGTGCAGGGAAGCGCAGGGTAGAGGGCGCGCCGCATGGCGATCATCTGCGTCAGGCCGCACGGCTCGAACATGGACGGCACGAGCAGCATGTCCGCGCCGGCGTAGATCAGGTGGCTCAGCGGCTCGTCGTAGGCGAACCAGAGGCGCGCGCGGTCGGGGTACGCGCGCGCCAGCTCGCCCGCCAGCGCGTTGAACTCCGCCTGCGCTATGGGTAGGGTAAGGTTTACCCTATGCCGTGCGCCCGCGCCCGTCACCAGAGGCGATCCTGCCCGAACGAATAGCCCCACGCCTCCTGGCCAGGCGCGCGCGCACCCGCCGCCTAACACGAAAGGCGGTCCCGCCCGCACGAGCAACCCCGGCGCCTGCTGGCCAACCCCACCCACATGTTGAGCACTCTGTCTCAGGCCGGGACCCACTGGGCCGCAAGGCCCACACTGCGAAAGTAGTTTGCAGGCCGAGCCGAGGAGTTCAAACGCGAGCGGCCCAAGCGCACAGCGTGCAGTTGGGCCGCGCGGCGGCGCGCGCCTGCACTTTGGGGTCGGGCGCCGAGCCGAGCAGCACGAACTGCGCGCCGCGCTCCAGCGTGCGCCAGGCGGCGTGCTTGATCAGGTGGATGCCCTTCTGGTGCGTCAGCCGCGTGACGACCGCGACCAGCGGCACGTCCGCCGCGCCCAGGCCCATGCGCGCGCGCAGCTCGGCCTTGGCCGCGCCCTTGCCCGCGGCCGCGTCCTCCGCGCCGTAGTTCCTACGCGCGCGCGCCGCTGCTTGGCGCGCGCTTGGCGCGCGCCGGGCGGAGCGCTGGGCTTGAGCGCGTGGCGCCCTGAACACTAGGGTGGTTGATGTGCAAGAGTGGTCGTGTAGCCGAAGTGCGTTTCCTGGCAGCAGTGCCAAAGGCAGTGCCCATGTGGTCCCCCAGGTTCAAGGTGCTAGAGGGTAGGGTTAGGGGTAGGGTCAGGCTGCGGCGGCGCACTGCGGCAGGAAGCGGTCCTCCGAGGGGTCCCAGATGTCCTGGTCGATGCCGTTCCGGATGCCGTAGAACTTGGCCATGTGCGGCGCAATTGCGGGGTGCCCGCTCACCTGCACGCCGCCGCGCGTTCTGACAAGACCGCTCTGAGCCTGGGTTCGGTGCAGCATGCACTCAAGCGCACGACAGCGCAGGGCACTGTCTGGAGCGCGCCGGACAATGTCCAATGCTCAGCGCGGCGCCGCGCGGCCGGGCATGCGCAGGGCGCGGCCAGCGCGCCTCGGCCGCGTAGGTCGGCGAGACGGTGGTGGCAACGGCCGAGGCGGCCACCGCGCGCCCGATCAAGTCCGCGCCATAGTTCAGGTTGTGGATGGTGAACACGGGCGCGGCCTGCGCCAGGTCGCCGAACGCCACCGGCGCCGTGGCCCAGTCGTGGCAGTGCACGATGTCCGCACTGGCGCGCGCGCTGCCGCTCAGCCCCGCGCGGCTGCGCATCCCCGGCCAGGTGTCGCGCGCCGCAGCACCGAGGCCCGCTGTGTGAGGTGCGCTGTCCGCGCTGGAATGCGTGATATAGTGTTGGACGATGTGTTTGGCGACATGCCCGAGCTGGCACGCGCCGCCGGCGCCGCAGCTCGGTTGCGGCAGCGTACGTGACAGCCATGCCTGGCAGAACGAGGGCCCACACAATGCAATTCTGGGTGTAGGGCACGTTTGAGTAGATAGGGTCAGGGTTTATTTGGTCATTGTATTTTTGAGGTTGGGAGGCATGGGGCGGGGGCGGGCGCGGCACCGGCTCGGCGAGTGGTGGCGCAGGTACTCCAGCGCGGCGCCGCAGAAGAAGCCGAAGCGCCGCGCGTCGTCGGCGCGGCCGTAGATGCAGCCGACCCAGAAGCTGCCGTTGTTGGGCTCCAG
>JAABUY010004197.1_pt1 | contig 15292 bp, 29 predicted proteins | sample 5560271 | NCBI WGS metagenome assembly JAABUY01 (sample SAMN10711886, study PRJNA513374) | rock metagenome | isolation source: Antarctica rocks | place: Antarctica: Victoria Land, University Valley
GCGCAGCAGGTGAGCTCTGCACTGGCACGTGCTGAGCCCCTGCTCCCTGGGACAAGCGCGCTTTTGGTGCTGCGCTCAACCCACTTGGGTGCTGTCATAATCCATACGCTTGCTACCTTGTGTAAGTGCTGCGTTCAAAACTCGGCATGGTGCCGTCAGTACCCGAACACCTTTTTGCGTGTGCTGCGTCTGTCGTCCCGTGGATGGAGCACGCTGCTGTATGATCAGGGAGCGCACCGCACATCCTCGGCGCTCAGGCACGTGCACGCCGCGCACGCGCGCGCAGGAGAAGAGCGTGTCGCTGTGGTCGATCATCCGCGACAACGTCGGCAAGGACCTGTCGCGCGTGTGCCTGCCGGTCTACTTCAACGAGCCGCTGTCCGCGCTGCAGAAGCTGGCGGAGGACCTGGAGTATTCAGGCCTGCTGGACCAGGCGCGCAGCCTGCTGTATGTGCCTGATCTGGCTGTGTAGGGTATTGAAACCAGGTCTTGCTACAATGACAGCTCGCTGGTCTTGAGGACGTGGAGTCCTTGGGGCCTGCTGGATCTGGCGCGCAGCCTGTGGAGGTTCCTGATCTGGCTGTGGTACTTTGGCTTGCTGGCTGGGTATCTGGCGTACTTGGGGCCTGCTGGGTCGAACACGCGGCCTCCTCTGTGTGCCTGCCTTGGCATGTGATGGTATTTGGAGAGGTGAGGTGTCTGTTCTGCCATCCGCAAACAAACATGCATGTCAGCGCGGTCAGCACGAGATGCACCTGCGGGCCAGCCTCTCAGAGGCATGAATGCTGATGAGCCTGGACTGCGCAGGCGGCAGCAGAGCCGCCCGGCAGCGACGCGCGCATGCTGCACATTGCGGCATTCGCCGTGAGCGGGTACGTGCACTGCCCACATCAGGCATTCATTGCTCAGGGACACGAGCTCAGGTCCTGCAGCGCTACATCTCTTTTGCACTCACCTGTGAAGCGCACTTTTGCACGCACTACTATGAGCGAGCGCATATTTGCTTTCATTGTACATGCCAGTAGCCTGCGAGTGCGGCAAAGTTGCAACAGGCGTCCGCGCGCTGCTGAATGTGTTGTCCACTTCCAGGTACTCGGGCACGGCGGGCCGCACAAACAAGCCTTTCAATCCGCTGCTGGGCGAGACGTACGAGCTGCTGTGCGCGGAGAAGGGCTTCCGGATGCTGGCGGAGAAGGTGTCGCTCCCTTCCTCGCCGCCCTCACTCACACCCCAACCCTATGCACAGAGTGACGGCGACCTCCAGCGGCACCCCCTCGTACCATGTCATGTTGGTGCATGGTGTACCGTCAGGCATACGCTTCGTGCGTAGAAGTCAACTTCGCGCTTGAGCATCAGGCATGCGCACGAAGTGTAGAGAGTGATTTTAAGACTTTGAATGCTAGTCTGCACCCAGAGGTGGTGTGCACAGCCCCAGCCAGCAGTGCGGCCGGGCCTGGTCGCAGGTGTGCCACCACCCGACCATCATCGCGGCGGTCAGCGAGGGCCGCCGCTGGAAGCTGGAGGGCGACGCGGAGCTGCGGAGCAAGTTCTGGGGCCGCTCGATCGAGCTGCACCCGGTCGGGCTGCTGCGGCTGACCTTTGCGGACGGCGACGAGTACACCTGGAGCAAGGCGCGCCCCGCGGCCCGGCTGCACAGCAGCGGTGTTGCCGCTCATGCGCATGCGTTTGTGCGCATGCGTCTGCGACACCGCGCGGCTGCATGTGCGTGTCTGTATGGCAGTCTCCACTGCGGTGTCTGTGGCACATGTCTGACAGTGTCATTGCTCATAATCACAGACACAGCTCCTTGCACCACCGCTTCCGTTGCAGCGTCGGATGTCCCTTGGCACAGGCAGGGTATGAACCCCACTGAGGGGGTTTGCGGGCGCCGGGCCAGGTGGTGACCAGCATCAACAACCTGATCATCGGCCGCATCTACGTCGACCACGGCGGCGTGATGCGCGTGCGCAACGCGGCCACCGGCCTGGTCGCCAAGCTGCGCTTCCGCGAGCACTCCTTCCTGCGCTCGCACAACGAGCACGAGGCGCGCGCCCGCACCCTGGCCCCCCGCTCCCAGCCGGTCTGCGTTGCCAAGCGACCCAGGAATCAAATACAGGCCGATGCTGCAGGCTTTGCAGCATGCGTGCACGCCTTTCCGCCAGTTAAGGCTATAGGCTCGACATGACAGCAGCAGGCGCATGAGAGCTGGCAGCAGGCGCATGAGAGCAGGGTATGGTCGTCGAGGGTCACATTCTAGAGGGTATGCCTATACACTTATATGCGGCGCGCGTGCAGGTGCGTGGCCACCTGGAGCGCAACGGCGCGCGCGTGCCGGGCCCTAGCCTGTACGGGCGATGGGACGAGGCGATGCACGCGGAGTTGCCGGGCGGCGCGCAGCGCCTGCTCTGGCAGAAGAATCCGCCGCCGGCCGACCCCACGCGGTGCGCGCCCCGGCGCGTCGCCGCCGATGTGCCGTTGGCCGTCCACTGCATGCTCCCCGTATCTCAACTGGCGCTCGCTGAGTGTAAAATAAGTTTTTTAGTTTTTGGCTGGTGCGAGGTGGGGCCACAGGAGCCTTTGCGCCTTGTGCCAACTCCCTGTGCTTGGAACAGGCAAAGGGACCGCGACTCATGCTGTGGCGCCCCATCCGTACTAATTATTCCGCGGTCCTTCACACGCAGTGCAAGGCCGCGTCGTGCAGAGCTGGGGTGCGGCTGAGGAGGCGCGACGCGGCTGCGCGGCAGGTACAATCTGACGGGCTGGGCCATCAAGCTCAACGAGGTCACGCCGGGCCTGGCCGAGCGGCTGGCGCCCACCGACTGCCGCCTGCGCCCGGACCAGCACTGCCTGGAGCTGGGTCAGTACGACCAGGCGCGTGCCGGCCCGCGCCCGCGCCCCCAAGCGCCCGCCCTGCCTCTCTGGCTCTGCATGCAGCGTTGCGCGCTGACGAGCAACGACCGCGTTGATGCCGGCCCGCGCAGGAACCCGCCTTGACTGCTCTTTCAAATGGTTCTATGTGCATGCAGAGGTGTGGTGTGAATGTGTGCGGACATCCCAAGGTGATTGACCCGAATGCAGTTACGGGGTGCCAGGCCAACCTGGAGAAGCTGCGCCTGGAGACGAAGCAGCGCGCCGCGCGCAAGGCGGCCGACCGCGGCGAGCCCATCCGCCCGCGCTGGTTCAACCCGGTGCCGGGCGCTGTGGCCGGCGAGCAGCAGGCGTTCGTGTACACGGGCGGCTACTGGTGCGTGGTCACCTTGCCTGTCTGCGTGGGCCTGCCAGAAGGGAACAGCGCTTGTGCAGAGGCGTAGCACCTGCTTGTAGGCAGCGACTTGGCACCAAGCCTGGCCACCTCCTGGCAAAGCTGGGGGCTGCTACCGTCAAGCTTCAGCAGCATGCACCTTGCTCAGGAAGCGCAGGTAAGCTGGGGCGCCTGCACATCGCAGCACACATCATATTTGTATGTTTGAGGGTGCATCACATGTACGCCTAGGCATCTTGGCCGGGCTTTAAATATTTCAGCTCCACAAAACAGCGAGTGCTCTGCAGGGAGGCGCGCGCGGCCAAGCGCTGGGCCAACGTGCGCGACATCTTTGGACCCGAGCAGAGTGTCCCGGACATGGCAGCAGGCTCGCCGCCCGCAGCGGCTTTGCCGCAAATGCGAGGGCGAGTGCGGCAGGTCGTCGGCGTGCAAGTCTGACTGTGTCTCATATCGAAGTATGAAGCCAAGCGCCTGTGTACTTGTATCACTGATGCAGCCCCAGGAGAACATTCTCATGTGCCTGCTCTGTGTGTGCTTGCACCCTGTTCCTGCTTCCCCAGACTGGCTGTTGTGCAGAAGCTGCTGCTTGCATGTGCCACGAACGGGCACATGCTGCAGTGCGCGTTGTTGTTGCAGTCTGGAAGCGTGCATGGGTTGCGTTGCATGCAATTGCATTGCATGTTGTAAACCGTGGCACGTGCTGCATCTATGACAACCACTGTCAGACACATTTTGTGTCGGTGCTTTCTCACTTGCTTAATCTGACATCCCTGCTGACAGGCTCAAAAAGCTGTCCAGGGAGCGCAAATCCGCGGCCGAGTGAGGCAACTCGTCTGGACCAAGCTGCAAGTAACACGTCTGCTTGTGTCGGGCTTTTCTTCTGATCCTGGGACCTGGCCAGAGGCTGAAGCTGAGCGCAGTTCCCTGCTGCACCTAGGAAGTGGGCTGGCCGGGTCACCATATGTTTCTACTACACACAACGCGGCGGCGTGATCATGCGCTTGCCGCTGCGCTCTTGCTTGCAAGGTATCTGAACTGCTGGCGCATCGCATTGGCGCCCGGCGCCGCCAGCCAGAAGTTGTAGCCGTCCCCCGAGGATGGGGGCTGCCAGGCAAAGAGCTGCCAGCACAGCGTCCCGGCCAGGCCCAGCGCGTTGGCGCCCGCATGCATCACCGCCAGCGCGGCGTCGCGGTCGGCCCAGTGCTCCTGCCGCATGGCAGCTGCTGTCATTCATCAAACGGGTTGGTCGTTGGACTTTGCTGCTCTTGGTGAGGCACAGCAAGAGCAAAGACGTACTAGCAGCAGCTGGAAGACACTGCATAACAATTACAAAAAGCGTCAGTTGTGAAGGGTGCAGTGTGGACGTGCTGGGTGAGGAGCAGGGAGTCCCTCGTCACCACACGTCACCTGGAAGCCAGATACGCGCATGTGCCAGGACAGGGTGAGCACCCGCGTGCCGTACTCCTCGACCAGCAGTGGCTTCCCCGCCTGGTGGGCGAGCGACGCGCGGTCGGCTTAAAAGTGCCGCTGCAGCCACCCGAGGCGCGCCGGGTCCATGTCCCACTGGTCTGCGCCGCACCCACATTCATGCTCACTGCGCGCGCGCGCGCGCAAGTGACACTTGAGCTGCTCGATGGCTTGCAGTTGTCTCTGCATCTGATCAAGCAACAACAGGCTGATGTAGCTCAAGCCTCAAATGTATTTGACCATGAGAGCCCTCTCAAGTGTGTGACCATAATAGGGTGTAGCTTGTGTCTTCATCAGTACATATGAACATCCTCTGTGTGTAAAGGCAGCAAGCTCTCGCTGAAGTTCCCCACAGCATCCTACCACAGGACAACCACAGGACAAAGGACAAATACGCACCTGCGTATGAGTGGATGGTGGCAAAGTCCAGCGTGTCAATCAGCACGTTCGCCACGTAGTCCTCTCCCTTGAACGGCCAGTTGATCTGCGCCCCCAGTCCGGCGGCTCCCTCAGCACAGCAGGCAGCAGCTGTGAAGGCTTGCTCGGCCGCAGCATCGGCAACCAGGGTGCGGCGTTCCATGCTCTCCAGGCGCGCGTCGGCGGCGGCAGCGCCGGCAGCCTGATGCACGCTGGGGGCGGACAGCCGGTAGCCGACGCCGCCCGAGCTGACCATGTGCGCGGGGTCCAGCTGCTTGACGTAGGCGCTCATCTCGCGCAGCCAGGCTGTCACCAGTGCGCCTGCCTGCAGGCGTTGATTGCACGCTTTGGCGTACAAGAAAACTCCACTTTGTGTGCACTCGCAAGGTGGTTGACACGAGGAGTGTGCATCCAGCACTGAAGAACACCCAGCTCCACTGGCACTGCTGCACTGCAGGCACCAGCATCGCCACACTGTCTCCGTGCGCGAGACCATGATTGAATTGTGGCAGGTCGCCATGGGCATGCAAATGCCAACAGCATCCATTTGCCCCTCCCACACCGGCAGGCTCGCGTTGTGCTCGTAGTATGCGCGCGTCTGCGGCTCGTTCGCCAGCTCCCAAGCAAACACTGCCCGGCGCACTCCGCGTCAGGGCTGGTTTGGAGCCCATTGAGCGCACATGGATGGATGATGATGTTGGGAGGCACCTGCCCCGTCGCTGGCGTACGGGACACCGTTGATGGTGTTTCTGCGCCCAAGGATGGCTGCCACATACGTCTTGTATGCGTCCTTGCAGCGCGCGTCTGAATAGAACAGTTCCAGCGGCTGGCCCATGCCCATGGCTTGGTCCACATACCACTGAAGCGTATCCGCCACAGCGCGTGAGCGGTGACAGCCGACACTCTGCAGGATGTTTGCTTGAGGTGCATATGATGCTAGAGGGTGAGCTGCACACATGGCCAGCAGGGGCCGCAACATCGCGCGCGCCTGCATGCCCCCGAAGGCACCCCTGCGCGTCCAGGCGCAAGCTGGAGTCAGAGGGACCTTGGCTAGCTGTATCCCCCAGGAGCGCGCAAATGAAAAGGCGGGGGCAAGACCAGAAGTTGGACAGGACCAATGATGACACGGATGCCGCGCAGGCGCGCTTGTGCCAGGATGAGGTCCAGGCGCCGCAGCGCAACCTCGTTAAAGATGCCGATCGCAGGCTGCACGCTCGACAGCAACCCAGTTGCAGCAGCAGCAAGCGGTGCAGCTTCACACTTAAAACTTTGCACAACTACGTCAGTATCCTGATGGAGGAACATGCCTGGATGGGAACAGGCGTTGCATCCACGGGCAGCCCGCCAAGCCTCCCTATGCCCAGCATGCGGGCGACTGCGGTCAGCTTGCTATTGCATGTACATGTGACAGGTGAAGTGCTGCTGAGCAACATGTCAGGCCCCAGACCTCCATAGCCGTTGATGAATGCAAACGTCCGCACCACGGTCGCGTGATGGCTGGACAGCACCTGCGCACTTGGTGGTCTGCTCGAACGAGGCTTGAAAAGGCGCCTAACAACGTCCCAGAGGGGCGCCACGCCTGGAAGAACTGGCAAACTTCCGCGTCGGTGACTTGCGCAGTGTCGGCAAGCGTGTACATGTTTGTGCCTGTTGCATAGAGCGTGCTGCCATTTGCGCTGAACAGCGTCCCCTGCGTTGTCACTATGTCGAAGCCATCTGCGCCGGCGTCGACAACTGGCAGTGACGCGGCCAGTGCAAGCGCAGAGAGCAGAGCCAGCTGCACCCAGGCGACCTGCAAAGAAGTGCCACACTTGGCACCTCATCTTATATGGTGCACCTTACCAGGGAAGTGTTGTGGCGCTCACCATGGTGTCATCAATGTGCACAGCTCAGTCGCTGCAAGAAAGCTATTTCAAAGTAAACAGCCATTGGCTCAGCACCTGTGAACTACCCATGGTCAGCAACTGGCACAAGGCACTGGAAGGCGTGTATAACAAGATGCAGGCAGGTTGGGTCTGCTCCTGCTGAACACAGCCTTGTTTACCACAACGTTGGTGCAGGGCACAAAATGCTGCATATTATGGCGTCAGGAAGCCACAGCCTGGGCTTTGCACTCGCGTACCCGTCGACGTGTCCAAGACTTGAGCGCTAAAGCCGCTCTGAGGTCCAACAACGCTTTTCACAGCTGCCACATAATCTCGGCAGCTTGCATTGCGAGCGCTTTGCACCGTGCAATGTGGCACTGCTTGGAATGCTTCTGCTAGGACCGTGTTTAAAAACCCGCTGCTGCTGAGTACCCCGCAGGAGCAGCAGATGCACTCACTGTGCACCTCAGTGTTTGGCTGATATAGGCTGTGATATCGTCACTGTGCTCTGAAAGGATACTCACACAGGTCTTTGAGGGGAGCCCACGCGGGACCCCGCACTCTGCGTACGATGGCAGTGTCCTGCCTTAAGTGAGCATGCCTCTGTATATAAGGTAGTGGCGCCTCGGCCAGCGAGGCAGTGCTATGGCGGCCAGCGGTGCAGTGGACTGCGAGGCAATACTCGATGAGCTCAAAGTGCTGGTCGGGGAGGAGCTGAAGGTGTGTTGGCGCTGCGGTGCTAGCATCGGCTGTTGACACGCGTGAAGTAAGGACAGCTAAGGGGCGTGGCACACCGCACGCCTCCAGCGAAAAGCAGCGGCAGTGTGATGGGCCACATGGCAGCGAGTGTCAGCATTGGCAGCGAGCGCGCGGGCGCCGTGCGCGCAGGCCGTGTCGTACAAGTGGCTGGCGCGCGAGCGCCTGCTGCCGGCCAACCTGGCCAAGCAGCTGCTCTTCGCGTTTGCCGAGGCGCACCGCGGCAAGGTCGCCGCCACCTACCTGCTCGCCGGCTGGGCCGCGGACGCGGGCGGCGGCGCGGCGCGGCACGTCGTGCAGCTGGTGCCCGCCGTGCAGCTGGCTGAGCGCAGCGCCGCGCTAAAGCCCCTCACCGACGTGCACGTGCACAGCGTGCAGCCGACGCAGCCCAAGGCATGCAGCCCGCCGCGCACGCACCCGCTTGCTCACTTGCAGCGCTCAGGCCAGAGGGGCCCCTGGTGCAGGGAAAGGCCCAGCCGGTGAGCGTGCGCTCACACTGGATGCGCTGCTGCTCCCTCTTTGAGACAGCAGACGGGGGCCGGCCCAGGATGCGCTGGACGTGTGGAACGCCGACAGCCAGCAGACGGCGGCGCTATTCGCCGCGCTGGCGCAAGCGCAGCCCGCCGCCAACTGCCTCGCCGACAACCGCTGCTCCGCCGTGGCCTGCCCGCAGGCGCGGGCGCTCGACCCGCCGGCGAGCCGCCGTCGCTGTCGTGCGCGCTGTGGGTACCATGTCCGCGCTCAAGCCACTGCTGTTCGCTCTGCTGCGCAGCAAGCTGCCGTTTGCCTGAACGTGCGGCGGCCGCCGGCGGCGATGGAGTACTGGCCGCCTGCGCTGTGACGGCATTGGCAAGAGCTCAAGTGCCACCAGGGACATCCCGAGCCACTGCGAAGCGGCGGTCCAAACGCGTCGCGCGCGCTGTCCCAGGCCGCGCGAGACCCCGACCTAGTGCGCAACAAGGTGGCCGCGGCGGCGGAGGCCGCAGCGGCCGCGCTCGGAGGCGCGGCCGCCGCTCCGCCCCCGCATGGCGGCAGCAAGACCGTGGAAAAGATACAGAGCATTGCGGCAGGCGCGCACCGTCGGCGCAGGGTTTCAAAAAGATTGTGCACGTGCTCTTCACTGAGGGCTCTGCAGATACCCTGCTGGGCCCTGCTGATGGCAACCGCAGAGGGCCGGTGCAATGTGCCGCAGACGGCCTCTCTTTCTGCGCAATTGCCAAGGCGGGTGTGCATGATGCTGGCAGGGCGCAAGTGCCTGCCATGCTCATCGAGGCCCAGGCCTTCACGCACAAACGCAGCGAGTCCCGCGGCGGCGCAGGCGGCCGCAAGGCGGGCCAGAGCGCGCCCGCGGCGCCGCCGAGCGGGGGCGGCAGCCCTGGCAGCGCGGCAGGCGCGCCCGGCGCGGAGGCCGCTCCGGCGGCCAGCGGCGGCGCGGGGACGGGCCCCGCGGGGGGCTCCCCCAAGAAGGGCGCCCCGGCCAGGGCCGCGCCAGGCAAGGGCGCCCCTGCTAAGGTCGCACCTGGTAAGAAGGCCGCCGGCGGCAACGCGCTGAGCAGCATGTGGAGCAAGGCGCCGCCGGCCAAGCCCAAGTCCGCGTCTGCGCCCTCGGCGGGCGCGGCCGCGAAGCTGCCGGGCGCGGCCGCGGGCGGCAAGGCCAAGGCCAAGGGCAGGGGTGCCGGGGCGGCTGCGGGGGCCAAGCCGGCCGCGCAGCGCGCGGTGGACGCCGACGCCGCGCTGGGCCTGCAGCAGGTGTACCCTCTCGTCTTGACAGGGCCCGGGCCGCGTGTGTCTCCGCGCGCCTGCTCGGCTCTCGCGCGCCCTTGCTCAGCATCGCCGCGTGCCTTCGCACTTGCTTGGCTTCTGCAGTGCTTGCGCACCTCCATCGCCGCAGCCTCCTCAGGCGCGGGGAGGGCTCAACAGCGCGTGCTGCCAGGCGAGTGACGCAAGGACCAGCAGGATTTCACAGCCCCATAGCCCTGCCAAATACCTGTGTCGAGGCGGGCGTTGGCTGAGACGGGGCAGGCAACGGCAGTGTGGACGCCCGGCAGCCTTGCGCTATGCCCTGCATAACACGCACGCAGGGGTCTGCACCCAGCATATGACACGACTGCCGTCCTGTCACAGGTCCAGGAGGACGCCGGCGGCGGCAGCGACAGCGACAGCGGCGGCGCTCCCGCGCCGGTCGCCGGCCGGCGCCGCGCGCTGTGCTCGGACGACGAGGACTCGCCGGCCAAGCCGAAGGGGGCACCTGCCGCGAAGCGCGCGGAGCTCGACAGCGATAGCGACAGCGATGCTGACATGGCGGACGCGCCAGGCGCGCCGGCCGCACTCTCTCCCTGGCACTGCCGTGGCGCCTGCATTGGATGCGAGCGGGCTTCGAAGGAAATTTCCTGACGCAGCCTGGACAGTGTTTTCTACCTGTGGCAAGCAGCCTGCTGGAGAGGGGCAACATTTACAGCAACACTGTCGTTGACCGCTGAAAAGCAAGTGGGCATTTGATGTGCTTCAGCGCGAGTGTTAGCCATGCCGTCGGGCCAGCCCGCGTGCCGCCAGGCTGCGCCCCGCCATGCCGGGTCATCGCCGCCAGCGACCGCACACGCGCAGGGGCTGCGGAGGTCGCCGCGAATGCGCCCACACCAGCGCCAGCCGCCAAGCCGGCCGCCAAGCCGGCCGCCAAGCGCGCGTCAGCCGCCAAGGCGCCCGCCAAGCGCGCGCGGGCGACAGCCGCGGCTGCAGAGGGCAGCGATGATGACGCGGTGCGCAATCATTGCAGCTCATGCGCCCTGGATCGCTCTTGTTCCGGCGCGCAATCCCTTGCTGGTCTGTCCGGCGTCAAGCGTGCGCGCCTCGCGCATGGACCCTGTCAACATGCACGGCGCGCACACTCCCACCCCGCAACGTTGACAGCTTGCAAGAAATTAAGAAACCAAGATGTACACATGATAGAGGACCTGACATGAACAGCCACGAACCCTGCACGGTGCCTGGCTCTGCGGCAGGATGTGGTGGTCCAGCTCTCGGCAGACAGGGACAGCGGCGCGCCGGCCGCTGCCGAGGACGCGCAGCCGCCCAAGCGCCGCAAGTCGGCGGGCAGGGCTGCGCCGCCGGCCGTGGCGCCGGCCGGCCGCGTCAAGGATGCCGGGGCTGCCGGTGCGCCACTTTAAAGACAAGGCTATCGAGATGCCTTCCTTGCTGCCGGGCATGCGCGCATGGCGCTTGCATGATGACTTGTTTGCCTCGCCGTGGAGCCGTTCCCCGCGCTGTGCGCTCCCGCCACGCGACGCGGCGCAAGCACTGCTGCCCCAGGTACGCCCAGTGCTGCGAGACCGGCGAGCGCTGACAGGCGGTGCCCGCATGCTGCGCCCAGGGTCGCAGCGCCGGCGCGTGCAGCGCGTCAGCATCAACGATGCCGGCGAGGAGGTCACCGAGACGGTCTGGGCGGACGAGGCTGACGGCGCCGCCGCTGCCCCCGGCGATGGCGAGCCCGCCGAGGCCCAGGCGCGCGCCGCCGCCGAGGCGCCCGCAGGCGCAACCGGTGCGGCGGCGGAGGGCGCGAAGGGCGCGGACGGGGACGCGGCAGGCGCGGGCGCGGGAGCCAGGGGCGCCGCGAAGGGCGCCAAAGGCGGCGAGCCGTCCAGGGCACCGCAGGAGCCCTCGCCTGCCAAGGGCGGCAAACCCGCCGGAGGGCGGGGCCGCGGCGCCGGCGGCGGGGCCTCGGGCGGCGGCCGCGGCGCGGGCAGGGCCAAGGCCGCGGGCGGCAGGGGCGGCAAGGGCCAGCGCGGCATCATGTCCTTCTTTGGCAAGAAATGACCGCAGGCGCTGCACAAGGAGTGCAGGGCATGCGGCGTGGCGGAGAGCGTACGGCATTGCGTGAGGCGCATGACATGGGCTCAGGCGTAGCTGTCCCTGCATGGACCCGCGTCACCTGGCCGCGCATGGAGTGGATGCCTGCTGGCGTGGACCGTGAGCTGCTCTGCAGGTTCTGGGGAGCAGACGAACGGGGAAATGCGTGTGCAGGCTTTGCCAAACTTTCGGAACGAGCAATGAACATGTCGCACTGACCAACCGCAGGTCCTGCAGTCCATGCTGACGGGTGAAGGAGGTGTGTTCACGGCTGAGACCGGCTGCTCTAGCTTGGCCAATTGCCTGGCGGTGAGCATGGAAAGCTGGACCTGAGCTGCCCTAGGATGGCTGTAACACCCGCCATGCTCCTGAGGGTGATGCCAGTGCTAGCTCTCTGTCTCGACATCGCTCACTCGTCTCATTGTCCTTTTCAACGCAGGCTCTCTCGCACGTTCACGCCTGGTGAGTCACAGCATCCTGCCGGCATTCGCACAGTATATCTGTGACTGTGTGGACCGTGGGCTCAGCGCGTGTGTCGGGCGGTGCCACCGATGAGCGGGCGCAGGCTGGCGGACCTGGCCGCCCGCCTGCGCGCTTCCCTGGGCCTGCTCAATGCGCATAACGGTGCAGGCTCGCAGCTCACGCAGTGCCGCACGTATGGCCAGCCACCAGGAGGCGCTCCCGGCACCGCTGGCCGGTCTTTGGACCGGGCCGCGGCGGCAGCGGAGCCGCTGCCCGCCGCGGCGCACGCGGCGCCGCTGCTGCATGGCGCGGGGCGCCGAGCAGCCGGGGCGCAGCACGCGCACTGCCGGCCGTACTCGCAGGTGCCGGCGGAGTACAAGGGCCTGTACACCGGCAAGGTCGCAGTGCCCAAGCCGCGGCCGGCCGCGCCGGCGGCGGAGCTGAGCGCCGCCGCGGAGGCGCCGCCGGGCGCGCCCGAGCCTGCGCGCCCGCACGCGCCGCTCACCGCGGCCGAGCAGAAGGCGTCGGCGGAGGCAGGTAGCGCCGGCGCCGCAGCAGGCTCACCGCTTCGTGCTTGGCAGGTCTCCAGACCGGAGCGTGTTGGTTCCTTGGCTTGTTGCGGCGAGGTGGAGCAGGCGCTTGCCGTGTTGTGTCTGCGGCATAGGCCTGAGGGCACCAGAGCGTCGTGCAAGCTGGCAAGCGCGCAGCGTGTGCGGCAGCCCTGGGCGGGCGACTCCCAGGCAAGTGTATGAGTATACGAGCGTCAGGCACCAAGACGTTTGCCAGACACCTCCTTGCTCATCGGGTTGGACTGAAGCTGCTCAGGTGAAACAGGCAGGCAGCTCAGGGTCTCCGGCGTTTGTGCTGCACGCGACGTGGAGCGGGCCGCGGGCCGCAGGCGCCGGGCGCCCGCGCCGCCCGCGCGAGCAGGGCGCCTGACGGCGCCCCGTGCGGGGCGCGCAGTGTCGGCGTGGATGTTCCCCTGGGAGCGGCGGCAGATGGAGGGCAGCGGCCAGCTGCGCACATGGGAGAAGGTGTACTGGGGCCTGTTCGTTGGCGGCATGGCGGTCCTGCTGTACACACGCCTGCTGATGCCCGAGGCGAAGAAGCCCGACCCCAAGGCGCGCGCGCGCCCGCCCCTGCTCCGCGCAGCGCTCCCAGGCGTGCGAGCTGACCGGGTGATTAACGAAGGCACGCTCCGAACAGCCCGGGGCTGTGGCTGCGGCCAGCAGAGGCATGTCGGCTTTCAGCGGGCCAGAGCTGCTTGAGCCTAGTGGCGCGCGTGAAGCGACCTTCAGAGGCTTTGGAGGCGGGGTGTCAGGGAGGAGCGAAAGAGGTTGCCGGCCTGGAGCCTTGCGCCAGGGGGCCGCACTGAGCACTCTGATGCACGACGCATGCTGCTACCATGCAACCAGCCATTGGGCGGCGGGCCTTTGCGTGCATGCAGAAAGGGCGCACATGGTTTGGCTTGTCACTTTTCAGCACGGCCACTCACCTGCCCCCCCGCGGCTGCTGCACAGGTGGCGGAGGAGCGCGAGGCGCGCAAGGTGGCCGCGGCGCGCCTGGCGCTCGCCGGCGGCAGCTTCACGGAGACAGAGGACCCCTTCGAGGGGCTCTCGCCGCGGGCGCGCCCCGCCGCTCTGCCATGGCCGCACTTGCGGCGGGTTACGCGGCCGTGGCAGGCGCTCATGCTCTGAGTCGCCAGCCAAGGGGCAGCTCTGCGAGGCGCTGCGCACGCGCCAGCCCTGTTGAGGTCTCACCACGCTTGCTTGTGATCTGCCGCCTGCAGCGAGTCTACTTGCGCCGGCAGGAGATCCAGGAGTACGTGGCCAGGGCCACTGAGGGGGCGTCCTCCAGCGACCCCTTTGAGGTGAGCCGTCGTCTGTGCACCCTTGGCGGCTGTGCCAGCTGTGCCTGCTTCATGGGTTGGCTGCAGGCAGGCTGCGCTGCCAAGCGTGTGCCACGCCGCCTGTCGGTGCGCTGTCAAGAGCGCGAGGTAGCATGTTGAAGCAAGGCTTGGGCCCGCGCGCCGGCCTGCTTGAGCATGCACGCTCGGCGGTCGACGTACAGTGACGTGGCTGGCGTCGCTGTGCAGGGCATGAGCCCCGAGGAGATCAACGCGTACTTGGAGCAGCAGCAGCTGGGCGGCAGGGGATGACGCCGACAGCTGCAGCGCTTAGGGCCATGCATGTGATGCACCAGTGCATGCCGCCATGCGCAGGGCATGCCCCTATCCCTATTCCCTATCCCTATTCCCAATATGGGGCGCTGTGATAACCTTGCACTGAAGGTCTGGGCATGGATGGGCAGGCGCGTCAGCAGGCGGACGCGAGCAGTGTTGAGCATGCCTTGTGCGGCCACGCCGGCCAAACAGTGTCTGAAGTTGGGTGTGCGAGCGCGTTCACTCTCACGTTTTCAAGTGCTGGTGTGCAGCCATGCAGCAAGGCGACCCAGGAGAGCGCCGAGGATGCAGCTGGTGTCAACAACCCCTGATCTAGCAGGTGCTTCATGCGGCAGTCCTGCACAGGCACGCCGCAGGCGCCCACGTCCCAGCGGGAGCCTGGCGCAACGCGCCCACACGATGGCAACAGAAGTGCTGCCCCCCAAGACCGGAGCACCCAAGAGCCGCTCAGGCGAGCGCGCCAGTGCGGAGAGGCGGCACAGGCCCGCTGGCAGCCAACGCCCCAGGAGGCGCTGACGTGTGCAGCAGAAGCAGGTTCCCGCCCCGCCGCGCTGGCAGCCAGGCGGAGCTGTCAACGCAGGCCCGCCTCTGCTCGGCACAGAAGCCGCACACGCGCTGGGACCCAGCACGCGCGCAGCGCACGCGGCAGGCGCCCGCCCGCCTGCCCCCCAACCCAGGGCTAGAGCTGGATGGCGTCGTAGCGGCCGCCGCCCTTGGCCTTGAGCGCGGCCAGGTGCGCGAGGGTGTTGGCGTGGAAGGCCACGAGCGGCGCGTCGGCCTGGCAGCTGTCGGTCGCCATCTCGTTCGCCACCAGCTCCAGCAGGTTCTGCGCGCCGCCGGCCCGCCCGGGTTTCAAACGCAGGGCGCAGAATCAGGGTCGATCGGCACCCTGCTGGCTACGGTGGCGGCTCGGTGGCGGCTGGCAACCTGGTGCCCGCTGGCTCCTGCGGGCTCTGCGCGCCGCAGGACGCGCGCCCGCGCCAGGCGAGCGGGCTGCGGCGGAGCGCGCTGCGGCGGGCCGTGGGCGCGCCGAGCGCG